>Ga0179593_1422596_pt1 | contig 16231 bp, 14 predicted proteins | sample CZODoug2_1_08_16_FD_185931 | JGI IMG/M metagenome (GOLD analysis project Ga0179593, IMG submission 185931) | Vadose zone soil fungal communities from Angelo Coast Range Reserve, California, USA - CZODoug2_1_08_16fungal (PacBio error correction) | ecosystem: Environmental > Terrestrial > Soil >...
ACATTGAGACGAGGGGGAAAGAAGGGAAAAAGGGCACTGTAAGTACTACAAGGAACGGGTGCAGTTAGAAGAAGGAAACACGATGGCGACTCTGGAATAAGTCAAAATAGGGAGAGATACGGACAAAAAAACGGCAAGGAAAAAAGGAAGACCGGAAGGATCACATACTTTTTGGATAGAAAACAATCTTGCATAGAGGTGGAATAAGGGCACGAGGCGGAGACAAGCAACAAAACGTTGCGCAGGGAAAAGAGGAAAGCGCGCGTAATGGGAAGAAGGGAGGGGCATGCTCTGCCACAAAAAGACGGCAGGAAGAGCGGGGGACGGCGGACAAGCGACAAGAAGACGACCATCGCGCACGGCGGGTTGTGAGGAAAAAAGGGAAAGAAAAAAGGAGGGGATGACGACAAAGTTACTAAAGGGAAAACAAAAGAAAGGAAGGGGAGTTCGACCATTGCAAAGATCAAGTTTTTTTTCCGCAGAAAATCGGCGGGAAGGGATTCGATTTTAACAAAAAAAACTGGAACGGTATAACTGGAGCAGGAAACAAAAGGGAAAGAACAAGACTATCAGAAAGGGCCGATCGGAGAAAAACAGGGGGGTTTGGTTCAGGGGGGAAAAGTAAAAAGCGGGGCAAAGGAGCGCAGGCTGCCAATGTACGGGCATCAGCGTCGCGTGGAGGGACTGCAGCAAGAGGGCAGAAGCGGTACCTCAGTGGAAGGGGGAAAGGAAACAAGCAAGGGTACCCTGCGGCGGGTAGAAAAAAAAAAAAAAAAGGATTGAGCCACGGCAAACGAGAGGCAGACTCCTTGTGGGTAGGGAGCCCGGCGTTTACCTGGAAACGCGCGGCAAAAAGACGGAAGAGAAGTCCTTTGGGGGAACAACACGCAACGAGGTCAAATAAAGAAAAACGGAAAAGGGAGCGGAGCGGCATGGACCGCGGTAAGACGGGAAAATGAACAAGAGCGGATCGGGTACGCGAACAAGTGTTCCACGGAAAAAAAAAAAGAAAAAAAGGGAGAAAAAGAAAGAGGGAGGTTCGACCGGAAAAAAAGCGACGTGAAGAAAGGGAAAAACATGACAGAAAGAAATCCAGAGGACGGAGGGCCGGAGGAAAAAAAGAGAATTCACCGGAGTGCGAAGCGGACAGGGAGAGAAAAGCTGTATATCCAGCAAGCCGACCGAAAAGCAATCTCGCTTGAGAATGTGCGCTCTGAGCAATAGGTCGCGAAAAAAGGACTGGCCCGAGTGGGAGTATGAGATTTGAAAGGAGGTGAATTCTCGAGACAGAGAAACATTGGGGCTGGAGGGGGCCGAAGAACATTGGTAATCCGAAATGACGAAGGGCGCGCTGAAGCACAAAGGGAAGGGCGCAGCCTTCCGCGTTAAAGAGTCCGCGTGTCTTACCGCGTCCGATGCAACAAGAAGAAAAGTATAAGAGAGGGGATGGGGAAGAGACAGAGAATCGATTTGAGTAGAAATTCGAGAAACAAATAAGAAAACGAAAAAGTTGAGTCTGGAGGGACAAAGGCAGAGCTTTACAACTCCAACAGTAACGCGGGTTATTCCTCGGGAGACGGCGGGTAAGAGGCGTGAAAAGTTCTACTATAAAAGGGGAGTCGACCGAAAGAAAAGGTGGATGAGCAAATACACTCCGAGGCGGAAAAGAACTAACCACAAAAAACAAGGAATAGAGAAGAGGAATAAAAGTAAAACATCGAATGTGGTACTGCCCATAAACCCACTCCAGATCGTCGAGAAAAAAGTTGTGTTGATGAGTAGGGAGAACCAATACCACAAAAAGCCGCAACCAAGTGGTCCGACCAGAGAGCAAAGAAACGCACTGTAGGGCACCAGGCAAATACAGGCGAATAAAGGAAAGCTGAGGGAATTATCTTTGGAAAAAAAGAAAAAAAGAATGGGAAGAGGAACGACATTCAGAATTCAAAGAGGAAAAGAAATACTCCGCACTCTGGGGCATCTTCACGGGCGAGCGCAAGGGAAGAAGACGAACTGAGATGTAAAGACGGTAAAACAGCGCCGCAATGGGGATGCGCAGGGAGACCAACAGACAGCCTGAACTACAGGTAATTAAACTACTCCACCTGAACCAAAATTACAAAAAAAAAACATGTGATACGAGAAAAAAACAGACAAGACGAGGTAAGGAGTAAGGGGGGGGAAGAAGAAGTCAAGTGAGAAAAAAAAAGGGAAGGAGAAGAACAGCCATCTGGTGCCTCATGTCGGCGACAGTGCCCTTGGAGAGAGACATTCACAAAGTACAAATTGCAGCGTAAAACCTTGCTAGAAAAGGACCCAATAAGTTCACTCAAACAAAGGTATAACTTATGAAGGTGCGGGTTAAAAAATTAACGAAGAAAATCAGAAGTCGAACGCGCGAGGGCAGCGCACTGTCCGCCAAAAGCATGAACAAGAGAGCCAAAACACGATAGGTGGAGCTGCGAAACGGACTGACAAAAAATCCTAGCCAAATAGCAATTAAAAAGCAAAACAGAAGAGCACAGGAACGAGGACAACTGACAGTATGGGCGCGGGGTAAGAAAACTCAGGGGATGAGAATAGCCACTAGGCGTAATCTCATGGAAAGAAGAAGAACAGTTAGATAAGACGAAAAAGAAAAAAAGGAGTCAAAAACAAACGTTGTAATGAGGCGAGAACCCAAAAGCGGAGAAATATCTGTTCTCGATGTGGGAGATCAAACAGTAGAAACGCATGGGGGGGAGCAGGAAAAAAATGAGGATCAAAAACCTCAAGTGGTTGGCAGGGAGAAGGGGATAAGAAAGGGGCTCAACGACGAGAGAAACTATCGCCTAGTCCTCGATTGCAGGAGACAAAGGACGAAGTGAAATGCTAACCAAGAAGAAAATCAACTGAGAGCAAAAGACAACAACTTGCAATCAACTAGAGGAAAAACCGACAAAAGACGGGTCCGTCAGCTCCGCTGTGCCATATCACAAAGGAAAAAATACGGGGAAAAAACACCGACACAGGCGTCACGGCGAAAAAAGTTTGGTGAACGGGATCTTTGAATACCGGGAATGGAAAAGAATCACCATTGTCGACCTCAGTTCACCTTACTGGCGGAAGGAAAAATCCGAAATGGGGTAACGAGTCACCTCTGAAGGAACTCAAGCGAAAGGGGGTGGAATGATCAGAAGACCGAAGGTACACGCGAATGTGCAGGTAGGGGGGGAAGGTTTCAGCCGCTAGCAACAAAAAATGGACAAAAGCAGAGAAAACCTTATGAAAGAAAAACTGGCTTGGGTTGGACCCGAAAGGTTCAGAGGAAACTCACCAGAAGAAAAATCCTAGCGGAATAAAGGAGTAAAAAGACAACATTACAGAAAAACAAGTGTAACTTCCGGGTAAAACCAGGCAGAAGTAGGCAAAATCGGTGAACTATTCACGGAAAAAGAGCCTGATCGCACCTGGACCAGATACGAGAACGAAAGACGACCGTTGCAGGTGAAAAGTCAAAACTTGCCCAGGAGGGAAAGCGATAAAACTCAACGACCCGCAAAGGGGAGATCTTCCTACAACAAGAGGAGAGATGGGGGGGAGATCAATGTCGGCGTGCATAAGTAGAAAAGGGAAGAAAAACATAATGAGAGTTGAAAGGACCACACCGTAAAAGGAAAAGGGGCAATGGGGGAAAGAAGTAAAAAATGAAAACCAGGGGGGGGGAAATCGGATCAAGAAGCGGGCAGAGCAAAGGTAAAAGAGCAGACACAAGGACGGCCAGGGTTCGCAAATGAAGGGGGGTAAGAGAGCGCGAAGGAGCTATTTTTAAGAAAGAAGGGGCAACCCGACGGAGCAACCACATACGGGGGGCAAGCAGTTCTCCGATACAGCAAAGAGGATTTACATTGAAGAATCAGAAGTAGGCTAATGCGCGTGAAACAAGAATCAAAAAAAAACAATAGAGAGTTTAGAACGCTAACGCAAGCCAAAAAAACGGAAGAGCGAGGTAATTGAACGACAGCAAAAACATAAAAGGGAGGGATAGCGAAGGGGGTGGGGCGCCTCAATATGGGGCAAACGAAAGTTATACGTAGTATTCCAAGAAACAAAAAATAAAAAAAAAAAAGCCCTTAAATTGGGGGAAAAGGGAACGCGGTCGCTCGTTTGTCGGAGAGGGGGGAAAAAGGTACAGACGCCGTAAACGGATGAAAAAGCAGGCGAGCCCCTAGCGTAGAATTTGGCTGGATGTTAGTCCTAGACAGAAACTAAAACTTGAACTATGTCAAAGGAGGGAGCCAGAGCAAAAAACTCCGAGATCGGAACTCTCTGGAAACGACAGATCTGACTGCCTAAAGAGAGGTCACGCATCAAGGAGAAATGGGAACTGCACAAGAAAAAACAAAAAAGAGCAAAACGACGCACGAGACATCCTAATGTGGGGGACGAAAACCGTAACAGGAGAGACGCGACGATCGAGCTGACGAACGATTCCAAACTGTGAAAAAGGACAAGGGAAAAGTGCAGACACCTGACAGGCTTGGGGCGATTAACAAAGGGGGGAGAATAAAAGGCGGTGACTCGCAGGAGAAGGGTGCACGCGCCCTCGCTGTAGAGATAAAAAAATGGGGGACGGGGGAAAAACGACACACTGCCGCACGAAAAAAACATCAGGATAGACCGATGTAACACTAGAAGGGCGGAAGAGGCAAAAAGGCGTTCATACCAGGGAAGATTAGAAAGGACAGTCATCAAGCGACAAAACTCAAGACAAGGAAAAGGCTCTGTCAACAGCGCAAAAATGCGAGCACGTCGGGACTGCTGGACTTTTAATTGAGAAAGAAGACGAAAACCAGGGGGAGGCGATCTATAAATTTTTTTAAAAAAGGAGCGGATGCGTCTGTAAGGAAACAAAAGCTCGACTTCCGGGGGTTCAATCAGCGCGTAAGACCATTAAAGGGCGGGAAAGGAGGAAAAGAGGAAAAAACACACACCAAAGGAACAAAAACGAGATAGAGTCGTCATCTAGAAAGTCAGGTAGAACAAAGGAAGAGTAAATTGGAGCGACCGGCTGAGAAGGCGCACCGAACGGAAGAGGTTTAGGGTGGTAGAGGGGAGACGGGGAGACAATCAGGAATTCGCGTAATTGGCAAGTTGTCTCTCAAGAGAAAAAACCGGAGTCGACAGGACGAAGATAAAAAAAAAAAGGGGAATGGCAACACGGCGATGCAGTCGAGTAATCAAACAAAAGGGGGGAAAAGAGAGATTTACAAAAAAGCGGGAGGTGCAACCACCAACGGCGCAATCGGGGACAAATGTGAGTAAACCAAGCCCACCACCACCGCGAAAAAAAAAGATTCAAAAAAAAAGAAAAGACAAAACTAACGTGCGGGTGGCAACGCCCTAGAACAGCGAAAAGAGGAAAACTCGAGGGGAAAGTGGGGGAGAGCACTCGCTCATTCTAGACGCTTCATAAAGAAGAGCAATACATCCTCAAAAGCACGTCGCAATCATAGAAAAACCATCAATAAAATCCAAAATACCGCTATCACAAAACATGAAATAGGAGAGGGGGACACGAGTCGGTCGCGAAGAAAGGCATAACATGGCTCCTTGGATACACCTCACTGGGGAAAGGCGCCCTCCGCTGGAGGGGAAAGACGCAATGATCCAATTCTCTCCAATAAAGACGCAAAATAGCCATAAGGAAGTTGGCCAGCGATTAAAGTAGCAAGAGTCTTAGATCCAGCAGCATCGGGAGACCGGGAATGAAAAAAAAAAAAAGAATATAGAACAAAGCTTAGACCGCCCGCATGGAAATCCGAGCGGAAAAAAGAAGGGACATTAAGCCTAACATGAAAATCTGAAGAGCATTCACAGATCGAGGGGTATGAACGATACGAGTAGGAGAATTTACCAAATAAAGCCCAAAGAAAGAGCCGCAAACAAAGAGCACGAGGGGCAGAAGAAAACAAACCTCCTTCAGGACATTCGGATTCAAACAACCTTTGATCATGCGAGGATACAAACCAGGGGAACCAAGAATAAGGCCCACTACCGAACTGGAGGGTCGCAACTTCGTGAAAAAAAGGGGAAAAAAAAGCCATCGATAGCAAAGAAAAGAAGAAAGAAAGGAGATCACACAAGTCAATAGCACGGCGACATGGAGAAAAACAAAGATTTCTCGTCGCGTAACAAACGTGGAGGCGCACGAGGAGATCAATTCTCATGGTTTAAATCGGTGGGGGGCCAGGAAGCACAATAAAGAGGGAGGAGAAAGTGCAGGGGACCACTCCCTCGTCTTCAGTAAAGCACTCCCGTGGGGAACGAAGTCTGCATGCAAGCCAATGCCGAAACTGAAAACGAAAAAAGGAGCAAAGTGGAAGCCGCCAGCCCGTTTCCGAAAGCGACAAACCAAATCACCTGCGGAAAGCGCGTCGAAGCAAAACGCAAGGAGGATATCATCGTACCGCGGCAAAACAGTAAAAGAAGAGAAATCTTCACAGGTAACGGAGACTCTTGCAAAAAAAGCCGGCGACGGCAGACCAGACCGGAAAAGTTAGATAGGAAAGGTCGGGTGGAAAGAACAAAAAGGGAGATCTTAAACCAGATTGTCGCAGCACGGTGTTACACAACATCGGCGCTTACAAAATACGAATGTCGCGTGAAACAAAGGGCAAGGACTCCAAAACGGACGGAATTAAAATGCCTAAAGCAATCGGCAGCAGACGGTCAACGGGGAATCGGAGTAGGTTTCAACAGCGCAAGAGAAACCAAAATGCAATACCAGATCAACTCAGGAACATGTAATCGCATCGGCGACAACAGAAAAGGTGGTGAGACAAATACAGGAGAGGTTCCATTCCAGAGGAAAAAATCAAGCAAAGAATAGGCTAATAAAAAAGGGAGGGGGCGAAACACCTTCAGGGACAGTGGGGAGAAGGGGAAAAGGAGACTCGCGACTATCGAGCATTTCACCACCCACAAATAAAAGAATCCAGAAACGACTGGAAAAAGCGGAAAACTGCCAAAGCCAACACACAAGAAAAGGATCAGACAAAAAAAAAAAACTTGTCCGGGAAAGCAAGATGAAAATAACAGCAACAAGGTTATGCGCAAACAGAGAAGAAACAAAGAGAGGAGGCAATAATAGATCTTTTCTCCGAGAAAGGGCTCGATCACGCAAGGGCAATTTCATGGCAAGATTCCACAGGCAAGAGGGGAGTTGAACGAAGGGAAGAGCAGGAAGAGGAGAGTGGCTTGAAACGTCATACCGAAACAGATATCAGCAAAGGAAGACAGGACCGCGGAAGGGTGTCAAACACAGAATTATTTTGTAGCTAGTACATACTTCAGCTTGATTTAATCAACAAAAAGAAAAGAGGAGAGGCCAAACACACACAGCAAGGGTTGGGGAAGACCGAGGCTCAGATACGTGAGAATCAGCGAAGTGCTCGAAACAGAATCCAGAAACATCGAGGGCACTGAGGAAAAAAACAGAGAGCAAGAAAAAAACATGAGGTCTGCGAGAAGTAAAAAAATTTACGATGAATCACAGATTTCTGAGAATTCGGGAGGGCAAGAGAAGGACCGATGACCAAGAACCTTGGGCCCAAAAATGGATACAAACAGCAAAAAACCAGAGGAGTCGGCGACACTAGGGAGAGTTAACGATAAATCAAGTAACGGCGCGGGAACGGAGGGACCATGAAAAAACAGACCGAGCCAAAAAAGGAGAAGATAACTGTTACCTCAGAACATCGAACGCGGAAAGCGCGAGATGGCCAATCAGGAGCCTGAGGAGGTAAAGAGGCTGGGCTGGAGAAGGCGATGTCAGAGAATGCAACTGACTTCAAAGTGGGGGAAAGGCATTAGAACTCAAATAATGGGCTGCATAAAAAAGAAACAGAAGGAATGATCACATGCCTCAAACACAGAGCGCGCGAAGAATAAGGTTGGAAATGACCACATCTGAACCTCGGAAAAAGCAGAAAAACCGATCCTGGGCGCCAGGATAAGAAAAAAAGTGTCACTTTTTGAACGGACCAAAAAAACCGGAGTCAACCCCAAGATGAGGGGACGGCAGGAGGGGAAAGCTCTGAAGCAGAAAAAAAAAAGGAGGAATGGAAAGAAAGGAAGGCAGGCGAGATACACGCTGAACAAGAATGAGGATCGCGGATCGACGCATACGTAGGACTTCAAAAACAACTGAAAAGGACTAAGAACACAGAGTGGTCGTCCGATCAAAACAAGAAAAAAAGGCAAAGAAAATAAGTGCCGGGCTATTCAATGACAGCAAAAGAGGAGAAACTGCGGAACCATATCGGCGGCAAACTAGAGAACCGCACTAACCTTAATTCGGGAACACTGTGAGAAAGCGCTGAGTTCGAAGAAGGAATCGAACGCGAAAAAAAGTGAAGAGGGGAGGGGGCGAATAAATTTATTTATCCAAAAGCATTGCGCTGGTCGCGCGCGAAAAAAAGAGAAATTGGGCGGAAGAGGTCAGCTTCAAAAAAGCTAAAAGGCTCAACGGCGGACGATGGAAAGGGAAGTAAAAGAGGGTGGGGAAGAGGACAAAAAATATCTAAGTAGTGATAGAAAATAGCAGCAAGAGCCAAGTACACCGAAAGATGCACACGCTGCGAGCGCCGGTACTCGGGCTGAAAAGAAAAAGAGTTAAAAGCGGGGGGAGGATCCTGGGCTAATAAGATCGGGGGGAGAAGAGGATCGGAAGGGTGTGCCTTGGGAAAAAAAACTATACACAAACCGGAGGCACCGACTGCGACAGGAGGGGGGAGAGCAATACGACAGATGCTTCGAACTAAAGACAAAAAAAATGGAGGGGGAAAAAGAAGAGAAGGAGAGTCTATCCACGTCGGAGACAGCCAACCACAGAATAAAAAGTCGACTCTGGACTGTTGTTGATGTAGGGGAGGGGAAGCGCGTCGCGAATAAGAGAGGGCGCACAAGCAAATGACGCCACGAATGAAAAAGAGAAAAATTGGGAAAAAGGAAAAAAGACTAATCCACGCGGCAAATCTTCGGGATATTAGGCGCACTAGCGGGAAGTCTAAAGGGATGCGAGCTCGATGAGCATATCAAACTCAACCACAACATTTGGGGGTCGCGGAGAGCGTGAGAAGGGCGAGAAAAAAAAGGTCCGCAAAAAGAGGGAGACTAGTGAAGCGGACACAGCGCGCACTAGTGTCATGCGAGCGCGACAGCGAAAAGGGAAAAGAGTAGGGGGGACCTCAATGGTTATTACAAAAAACCAAATCCCACCTTTGAAAACGGGAAAAGGGGGAAGCTCAAAAGGAAATAACACCATTAGGAAGAGCATCCAAAAAGAAGTGGCAACGAAAAAACAAAAAGTACATTCGTTAAGGAGCCGAGATTCAGGGGTGAACGAGGCCGGTCAATTTACGCAGACTACGAACGACGGGGAAAAAGAAAGAGGGGAGGATTGCTGGAACTCACCAAGCTATATCAGAGCAGCTAACGCTTGCCGACCAACCGCGTGAGATCCTTCTAAGCTACGGGAGCGGAAGAGTTCACCAATGAAAAACTGCCTGTAGGTAAGAGAGAGAGATGGGCAATCGTTCCAAGGATGCGAAAGGTGGAATCCGTAAACAGAAGGAGGGCAGAACGAAAGAAAAAAACAGAGAAATGAGAGAAACGTCCTAGCGGTGATCACGCGATACAGAGGGAATGAAAAAGACAGAACCACTCAAACCATAGGCAGCCCAAAGACGGGCAAAGAAGGTGAGGGCGGTACAAAAAAACACAATACAAAAAAACAGAAAATAAGCGGGAGCCAGTTAACACCAATAGGCAGAGAGTCCAAACAAGGGGGGCTCCACGCTACTCCGTGTCGAAAAGAGATAATCATCTGGAAGAGGGACAGCTAAGAAAAATAGGAGAACGGAAGGGCAATTAGGGGTTTCCAACAGCAACATCTTTCGCACCGAAATCCAATGTCGTCCATCGCATGAACAGCAAACAAAACGTCACGACAGGCGGGAAGAAAACAGATAAATTGGCCTCGACGAAAAAGCTGGAGAAGAGAGGGACAGAATACAAAAAAGCAAAAGGACAAGGAAGAAAGGGTCGACAGATACCGCCTGGCCTCTCGGATTCACAAAAAAGAATATAAACTCTTCAAAAGAGTTAGCAAATCGAGAACAAGGGCGCCCAAACGCAACAGGGAACAGAGGAGGAAAAATTTGATAAGAGCCCAAGGAATGAATCCCGGGGAAATGGAGGGGAAAAACAAAGAATCGAACAAAACGAAGTTCACCATTGGAATGGAAGAATTCCACAGCCAAGTGGTCGAACGGGAACACTGCGCAAAAACAGGCCGCAACAGCTATAGGTGTGGTCAGGGCGCGCTCCGCAAAAAGGATTACAGGGGACAGCCGATCGGTGACGCTAGCCCACAGGAACAATTCCAACAGCGCCCAGTAGCGAGCTCTGCTTCCAACGTCCAGGTGTTGGCCTCTCCGGCCGTCCGAAAAAGAAACGGAAGAGGAGCGATAGGAGAAAAATGAGATAATGGGCAAAGACATGCATCTCTCGAATATTTCCCAATCAGCGCGGGAGAGAAAAATTTTCACGCAAACTCGCCTGCAGAGCCTTCCGCGAAGATGAAAAAAAGGGGGGACGTTAAAATCATCAACCAACTTGCCGGCGAGGAAGACACACGGAAAAGGGGGGGAGAGCTCTCAAACACAACAAGAAGAGCGAGAAAGGGCACGGCGTGGTTTAAAAAAAAGGGGTGACCCGGCAATTTTCTGTCAAGGTAAGAGAACACGGCAATGGGGGATGGATCAGAGAAGAAGAGGGCAAAAGAATCAGGCGGGAATGTGCGTAAAGTCAGACAGGAAGCGGGCGGGGCAGCGAAAGAAAGAAAAGAGAGGGTTCGCCCATTAAGTTTTTGAGAGAGCGAAGTGAGGCTTGAGGGGTAAGGGAAGGAAGAGAGCGGAGGGCAAAAAACAGGGTTTTTCAACCGATTCTCCTAAGGCTGCGTTGACAGGGAAGCCGTGAGAAAGAGGGCGTAATAAAAAAAAGACAGAGAGGAAAAGGACAATCGCGATTTTGACTGCGAGAGCGAGCAACAAAACGAGGAGAGAGGCTGTCCAAAACATGGGAAAGCGAACAGGGGGCTGAGGGAAAAGGGGGACTTGCTGGCGCATTCGCAGAAAAAATTTTCCGGGAAGTGCGCCCTTGGTGCATGCAAGGTTTTCCGAAGGGCCCGCGGGAAGGAGTCAAAAAATGTAAGAAAGAGATGGTTTAAAAGAATTTGGAAGAGAAAAAGGCGTCTACGATGACGCCAGCCAGGAACTGGAACTAGAAAGGAGTGCAGGTTTGGGAAGAATACGAACGAGCGCGCGCATGGCCATTGAAAACCAAGAATCGCGTGGGCGTCAGCGCTGTACCAGAGAGAAAAGAAGAATAGGCACAGGCCCTTGATACCTAGCGTAAGAAGCAACGGAGAAACGATTTAAACGGCAAACGGAGCGCGAGGAGACAACTTGTTGTGACTGAAGCCGCCCATTGAACCTGTCGTTACCGCCAAGAAGAGCGACTTGGCCTGACAGGAGTTTTTTTTGGGGAAAGCCGAAAAAGGGAAGACAAGCTGGGAGAGAACAAACCGGAAGGGCGGAGCGGCAGATAAACAGGGAATCGCCAAGAAGAGGAGGAATCGAAAAGTAAGGACTTCTCAGTTTGGTCAAACGGCTGCCCTCGCGAAAAGAACGGAGATGGCTGCATAGGGGGAACGGCGAAAAAACACGTGAGAGTACACAGACCAGGACAAGTTAAAAAGGCAAAAGAGAAGGATTAAAACTCGGATCTGCAAGCAACAGGATCTCTAACGGATATGGGAGCCGGATAAAACACAGCACGAAAATGCGGAAACGATCGAGGAAGGAGTAAACGACCTGCGCCAGGGAAAACTGAAAGAAAAAAGAGAACGAGTACAGTGCATAATCGAAGTTCGAAGGAAGAAGTGATCAAAGCAGGACACTGGGAGGCAGGAAATGGCAATAACGGAAAGTGAAAATCACAAAAAAAAAGATCGCAAACGATCAGAAAAGAAGAAAAAAAAGTGAAGGCAATGTACCCTTCAAAACTCGTGCGGAAGGCGTCTATCGAAGAGGGAAATGTCGAAGCAGAAGTGAGGGTGGGACAAAAGAGAAAGACAAAAAAAAAATAAAAAGAATGAAGTTCGGTCTAAAAATTAAGAGAAGGCGCCAAAAGACGAATTGCACCCAGAGGAGACGATAGAAGAGAAAAGCAGACGTGCGGCACGGGATTGATCCACGGAAGAAGGGTACTAGTCTGTTTGCTGGTTCTAGAAACCGGGAAAGAGAAATACGCTAGGGGGATGAGGCAAATCAAAGAAAGGAAAAATGAAACTGCAAAAAACAAAAAAGGAGGAGAGAACGGTTCGAGCAAAAAGGGGATGTGCCCTCCACCGAGGAAAACAGACCATGGGATAGTAGGAAGAAACCAAAAAAAGCCACGAGAAAAAAAGCACAAAAACGAAGAACAACGCCGACAGCGAAGCAAAACCCTTCTCATCCCTAGAATCCACATGCAACTACTTCGGTGAAAAAGTCGCTGCATTTTCTATAAAAAGACTTCAGATAAAGAGATGCAACACGTCCCCTCCCCGCAATCAGGGGAACTACGTCCATCGACGAGGGAAACAAAGCCGCCCGCCGATGAACGGGAACAAAGCAAAATGTGTCCCTTCTCGAAACAGCTAAAAGCGCAGGAGACAGTTTGATTCACCTACACAAACAGCACCGACGTCGCCGGCGGACTGAGAAGAACATAAGGACAACACCGTCAGATTGCCACCATTCACTTATGCGCTCCGTATGGCAACAGGTTACAAGGCGGTCTTTTAAAGGACAGCGAAGTTCACAACGCTTGCGGCTGCGAAAAAAGAGGTTCGAAGAGAAATGTCCTCAATCACGAGCTCCGAGTGAATCCCTACCGAACTGAATAGGGATCAAGACGAATGGGGAGGGGTGTAATGAAGCATGTCCTTGGGTCCACCTACGTGGGAAAAATCACAGAAAGAGAAAAAATCAGGGCACCGTGAAAAAATGGCGGCTGGAAAAAGATCTTACCTGCGACTGCCGGAAAAAGCGTGAGAGAGAAAAGCTGGCACATAAATCCTGCAAGCTAAAGGCCACTTCCAGATGGAGGGAAAAAGGACTTGGAGGGCTATATCCAAAAAACGAAAAAAGACGCCGGCCAATCTATAAAGCTCCAGCGGATCCATGTTAAGAAGATAAGGACCAAGGAGTCAACAGACGTTTGCGCAAGGGGGGCTGGCTTTGTTATTGTAAGGAGCCACATTAGAAAAGCAGGTATCAGCCTTAATGGACAAACTAAAACTCGTATAAAAAAAGCGGAAGGGGAAGAAAGCCGCTTTGAAATAAAGCGCCTGACAACAAAGTAAAGGAAACTTCGAGGACTCGACCTTGGATACGAAGAAAAAAAAAACTTTCATGGACTGCAGAAAAAACAAAGCAAAATAACAGACTACCACGGCCGAGCGTCGACAGGGAAGCTCTCCTTTAAGAAAATAGGGCGACATACAGCGAGCCGCTTGTAAAGACTTCCAAAAAGAGTTAATAGAAACCGGAAAAAAAAAAACAAAAAAAAAGGGCAAAAAAAGTTCAAATAAAGGCGCAACAAGAACAATTGAACTCACGGAGTCTTTTTTTGGCCAAGAGGGGTAAACCCGCGTCAAAGTAGGGAAATGAATCCCGAATTGGAGCGTGAACAAACGCGGCAAAAAGTCCAACGAGCGAGGGAGGTGGCGGAAAGAGCGGCGCCGCGGTCAAGCAACGAAATCAGGATGTTCAGCGCTAGCCAAGCGCCCGGATACATGTGAAACCAAGCACCTGGAAGAGGAGAAGGGCAGGGGAAACAAAGGAGGGGGTTGGGGGGGGGAGGGGAACTCCTCACGCGCGTCCCGGAGCGAAAAATACAAAGCTAATGAACAAAATAGCTAGAAAGAATTTGGAAACCTAAGGAAGAAGCAGTCGGAATGGATTAAAAGGCACACCCCAAAAAAAAAAAACAATCTTGGTAGCCCCCATGACACCGGAAGAGGCCAACTCGTACGAGAGCGAAGGTCAGCACAAATCAAAGGATTCAGGAAAATCAAGCGCGATCACGAGCCAAAAAAAATGAAGGGGCATCCACAATCAACAAGAAATTGCAACGAATGCATCGAGGAAAAGAGAATCCGCAAGTATACAGAACAACAACAACAACGAGGAGAGAGGGAAAATGAAAACAAAATTTGGGCCAAGGTGAGTTGGGAAAAGCGAGCCGCGCGTACAATATTTCAGGTAAGAGAGGACACACACTAATAATAGGGGGAAGGGGGGATATAAGCGAAAGGAAATTCCTGAAAATCAGGCATACGGGAAAGTGCTAAATTAGTCAAAAATACTGACAAAAAAAAGGACGAGAAAGAAAAAGGGTTCAAATAGAAAAGGACGAGGAGGGTTAGGCCAATGGGGTGGGATGAAAGCGCTACTGTCCACATGAGAAATACATTGAAAAGCCGCAGGGCACTAAACTCTTTAAAAACCAACTAACCGTTTGGTGGGCAGGCAAGAAAGATGCGGAGGGGGACATGTGGGAAGGAAGTATGGTCTGCAAAGGAAAAAGACAGAATCCGACGGCACAGATAGACAACGAGGAAAAAGGATAGAAAAAGAGAACAGAGGAAGGAGAGTGTCTTCCGTCATTGAAAGCGACAATTTCCGGAATGAGCGACAAAGGTGAACTTTCTTAGCAAGGCCAGGGAGGGCAAGAAACAATGGAGGGATTGTCAACAAGAACCTAGACATTCAGAATTGTGGGTCCGCAAGAACACGCTGACGGCCTAGTGGGGAAGGAGAGTTTCAGAACGCGTTGAGAAGAGTGGAAAAGCGAGAGGGAAAAAAACCAGAGGCGCCACTGCGGAGCAGCATGGGCTACACCCAAAGAAAGCAGAAAATGGATTGAACTAGGTAACAGTGTAAATGACAAAGCAAGAACTGAACGTCGCTGAATGAGCACATGGATATAAGAAGAAAAGAAGAGTGGATGCTAATGGCAGAAGTATGACCATTCGAGGAACGGGCAAAGGGGGTGGGGGTAACAATGGAAAATACCAACGACGTTTCGAGTGTGGCGAAAAAAACTAAAACAATATTTATCACATAGAGTCAAAACGGAGCGCGAGGAATAAGGATTGGACTGTAACCGGCGGAGAAAAAACTGGATCGAAAAAAAAAGGGGGAAAAAAGCCAGATACGAGACACGGGGCGTTCAATGAGTTGGGGGAAAACGAAAAACAGAGGAAAGGAAGAAAAGACTGGAGACGGTCATGTAGAACGAGGCAGGCAGGCAGTGGAAGGAATCTGGGAAAAAAATCACAAAAAAAGGCGAAGCGAGAAAGTTTTTAGAAAGCCGCTCGCGGCGGTGAAGGGAAATGGAGCATACGGAACGGGCGGGGAACACGAACTAAAGACGTAACATACCACCAAAGGACATACATTCCATTTGGGCTCAAAGGGGAAGGAAGAGTTTCAGACGGGAATAGTGCAAGAGAAACCTGGGAGAGTTAAGGCTGGAGCAGACAAAGACTGGCTTACATCCCCAACGCGCTGGGACAGTAGCAAAACCGTCTGGCAAACCTGAATTAGGAGCGTCACACGAGAAGGGGGAATCACAGGTGCGGAGACTGGCAGAAGAAGAGAAGGGGGATCAAGGCAGACCGGGGAGGGAGGGGGAGGAATCAAAAAGTGGGAAGGAAGAAAAAGAGAGAAATGCGCGGTCGCAGCGGATGAAGAAAAAGGAGTGAAGAGTGAAAACAAGAAGTCAAATAGGCGCGGAAAAAGGGGAGCAGTCACTATAGGAAGAAAGAAAAAAGTCAGGAACCGCGAAGTATGAGGGGACGAAATAAAGCTAGAATCGAAAGTCGGGTCCACTCGAAATGCAAGCAAAAAAAAGGCAGCAAGGTCAACAAATGGGGAAGAGGGACCCTGGTCACAGCTGAGAAGAGGACCAAACCTACGTTGCGGCGTGATGATCCCTGAATGCGAAAACACAGGAAAAAAACAAAATGAGTCTGTACGGGGCGGGTGGGGATGTTGGATTATCTTGAATACAAAAGGGAGGGGAGACAAGACGATGCGAGGGGTGGATGGGGCACACAAAAAGAAGAGGGAGCAAG
>Ga0179593_1385574_pt1 | contig 16230 bp, 14 predicted proteins | sample CZODoug2_1_08_16_FD_185931 | JGI IMG/M metagenome (GOLD analysis project Ga0179593, IMG submission 185931) | Vadose zone soil fungal communities from Angelo Coast Range Reserve, California, USA - CZODoug2_1_08_16fungal (PacBio error correction) | ecosystem: Environmental > Terrestrial > Soil >...
AAAAGAAACGCAAAAAAAGGGAAAGGAGGGCGTCAACTCGTCAAACAATCTGGGATCCGGGGGGATATGACGGGCTCGCGTAATCTAGGGAAGACCTGGGGACCCACTTAGAAAAAACTCCGGAAAAAAATACAGAAAATCTAAAACTTAAAGGGATCAGTGGAAGACGAGGGGGGGGTGTGCGGCAGGGATTGTTCCTAAGGCCCAGGGGGGTGGTTTCACAGGAGGGGGAACCGCCAACTGGGCCGAAATTGGTAAAAAGCGGCCGAAATTCGGTAATGGCTGGTAAGACAATAAAAAAAGCGTGACCAGGACCGTAAACTCCAGAACAAAAAAGTGGGAGATCGAAGTGGGTCAGGCTCGGGGGGGCAACGTGCTGCGCGAAGCCCTTAACCGGCGGAAAAAAGAGGTGTCTTAGAGGATGGAGCTCACGATCAGCCGGGCGGCGGGGCGTCCCGGATCTGGGAGGGTAACAAAAAGAGGGACTGCAAGGGGAAAAGAGAGGAAGGAAATGAACGCGCTAGCGCTGAAGAAAAAAGCGATCCAATTCAAAAGGGGGCTCTACCTTATCCTCTGAAGGGAGACACTGATCGAGGAGAGGGACGATGGGTCTTCTGAAAGCAGAGGTGGCTACCAGAAAAAAAGGAAAGCTCGAAGGATAGAACAGAAAAGAGCTATTACTGGTCACCGGTTCAAGCTGAGAACGCACGAGCAGCATCGATGGGGCGAGGACGATCGCGGAACGGCGCCTATGACGAGGGAAAGATGAAACAATAATGAAGGAAGTAAAGAAAAGTCAACGGGAGATGGCTGGTGGTGGTACCTGGAGAGCATCTTAGCTCAACTACGAGAGGAGACAGGGAGAATTGGCATACGGTAAGTTGTATAGCAGGTGGGTCCGGTCATTGGTTGGACGGAGGGAAACCAGCCGGGCGCACGAGGGGAGAAGGTGTGGGCGGGTGGACTGGAGGGGTCGGGAGCGCAACAAAACCAACGCTCTTAAACCCGAGGCGGGGGGAGCCCGGTACGCGGCGAAGATCTCGTGGGGCACGAACTGGTCGAGGGGGAAGAGGGAGCATCACTTCAGGGGCCGGACGGCGGGGGGCTTGGTGCGAACGATACAGAGAAGTCTGCTCCGCTAGCCCTGAAAAACAAAAACTTAAGAAGGAGGGAGAGATCTGCTTACTTACAGAAACTGGGTCCTGAATAAACCTCCGCGGGGCACGTGTCGAGGCGAAAAAAAGAAAAACCGAAAACGCAAGGGGGTGTTCAATGCGCGCAACCACCCGTGGTTTTCACTCGCCGTTAAGAGAGAAGGGACGGGGGGAAGCGAAGGAGATGGGAGCCAAAAAATCGAAAAAGGCTCAAATGAGAGAAGTCGACAGTAGACGAAGCGGTGACCCGAGCGTCTTCCTTAAGGATCGGCAGAATCTCTTAATGTCTTTCTTATGAGGTCGGTCAGGGTCAGGTTGGCCAGAGGGGTCTATACCTCGTAACCCGCAGAAGAAAAGAAGGCGGGACTGGCGACGGCAGTGTAAAATACCAGGTGGGGATGTCCCCGAATGAAAGAAAGGGGCGGGAAAAGGGAATCGTGGTAACATCGGGAGAAAAACTTCTAGTATATGGGAAGAAAAAGAAGGACGAGGGACCGTGTAGCAAAGCGGTCCCATCTGAGCGTTTGTCCGTCCAAGTCCTGCACCACCCCGAACAGGAAGAAAATTTCCGAAAAAGACGACAAAGCGACAAACGACTCACAGAGGCGGGAGCGATCGGGAGGCCGCCCCAAGGGCGTGTGACGGCGCCTAACCTGAGCAAACAAAAGGAGAAGACTGCAGCCAAGCGAGAGGGGGGGAGGGCAAGTACGCTTCAGCAAGGATTTTGCAGGAAAGAGGTCACAGCGATACTTCTACAAAGCTCGAGGGGGGGAAGGGAGGAACGCCCCGCCGCGATGAAGAAAAAAAAAAAGGCGGGGAGCGAGGCCTGTCTGAAAAAGCTTACTCTATGAAAAGCCCTCGGAGAATAGGCCGTATGGCGATCGTAACCGGAAAAAGGAGCGGACAGCGAAAAAAAGCACTTTTCAAAAAGGGAAAATTCCTAGTTGAAAAACCGTTGAAGAAGAAGGAGGGAAAAGCGGAAAGTATACCCCCACGCCCCCCGGAGACTTGACGACGCCCGGCTATCCATCTTCCTAGAGTTCGGAGACAGAAGCCAAATACGCAGGAAGGGAACGTGAGGTGAAAAGCGTCCCTCCGTCTCTGGAGGAAAGGGTGGAAAGCGAAGCACGCAAGGATCGGCCCACGGCGAAAGTCACATTGAAAGTGAGAAAGGGGAGGGCTATCGTCATCTCTTGAAAAGCGAAACGTTGGTGACCGGCCGGCGCGGGACTGGGAGATCGCCAGCGAAAAGTAGGCGAAAAGGGTCTAATGAAAACGGTCGAAAACAAAGGAGGAGGGGGGAGACCCGGATCTGAAAAAGCCGGAGTTAAAAAAATGAAACCGTACCTTCCTTTGTGGACTCAAGCCCTGGCAGGAAAAGAGAGGAACAGGAGTTGAAGAAAAACGGGGAAGGGAGGAGAGGGCGTCCGCCGAAAGAGGCATTGAGGCAAAGCCTCAATTGGCGCCCGAAATTTGGGAAATAAAAACAAAAACAACGGAGGAGGAGGGGAGAGAGGGATCAAATTGAGGAAGAAATTCAGAGGGAAAACTCGCAAAAGAGGGGGGGAGGAGAAAAAACGCGAGGGGCAATCAAAATCAGTTCGCGCTTCTGCACGTTCATTGGGCTTCAACCCCCCGGGGACGGACGGACCAAGAAATGAAAGGTCGCTGGGGCCTCTGTCAAACGCCCGGGCGCCGCAAAAAGGAGAGGGCCCTGGCAACGAGGGGCGGGGAAGGAAGGGGGTCGCAGACACTGAAGAGAGAAGGGGCCTAAAGTAAGGTCACCAACGATCAAAAGAGAGAGAGAGAAAGTTCCGTCACAGAGGGAGGGGTCAGCCCGGCCTATAAAATTGCGCTCGCGAAAGAGGGGACTGAGAGGCAAAGTTGGGTTTATGGCGCTTGGAAAAAAAAAAAGAAAAAAAAGGAAAGCGACGCGTAGGGGCTTAAAATCAGGCGAACTTACGAAGTACGAAGTAGCAGCCTTTCGGAGGCGAGTCACGATCAGACGGCAGACGTTTTATAAGGAAGAGTCACCAACAAGCGGTCGCACTGTCGACCAGAGAAGTCTCCGCGCTGTTGGAAGGATGCGCTTTGAGAAGGCGCCGCCCCGCGGAGGGACGAGAGCAAGGAGGGTCCTAGATGGCCTCGATGTCTTATAGATCGGTTGAAAATCCGAAGGTCGAAGTAAACTGAAGGCGTCTCAGTCAGCGACTTCTTTTCTGTGAGACTCAACTAGCAGCTTGTCAATGACTAGTCTTTTTGGTCAATGGAGGTTGACGGAAAAATAGTTACAGAAGCGAATTGAAGGAAAAAAAAAGCAGAGCTTGATTCAGTAAAATTCAGACGTTCGGAAACTTCCGGGCACTAAAGGGGGGAGGCAGGAAGATCCGCGCAAGAACGCGATTCTGGGGTTTTGTCGCTGGGAAAAGGGGTGCATGGATTCAAGGAGGGGAAGAAGGAGGGTCTAAACAAGGCTGGGAGCTGAACCAAAAATCCCAGGGATCCCCGTGTCTGAAGGGTGGGCTAGGTGCAAGGGTTTACGAAGAGAAGACAGTTTCTTCAAACGATGAACGAAGGAAAAATCTTTGCCGGTGCTGGGGGGAAAAGAAACGGCCGAAAATGCAGAAAACCTGCGAAGGAAGATCTTATGAGTTGGCGGGGAGTTCAGTAGAATCCACAAAGGCAAAAAGGGAAAGACGAGACCGAAAAAAAGCGAAAAACCCAATTCCTGCGGGGAGTAAGAAGGACTCAGAAGGAGAGGACAACAGGGGGGAAAGAGAGGGGACGACGCGACCTAGATGTCACTTCTGGAGCCTTAACAATTTGGATCGGGCAATAGAAGGAAGGAGCAGAAGAGACTAAAAGAAACTGCCACCCAGTCTTCTCAAGTATAGTCCGGCGTGGGGGTTTCAATCAGCAAAAAACAATCAAAGAGAAGGGGGAGGGGGGGAGGAAGGCAGTCGAAAAAGACTGCGTACTTAGTGAGACCTGGCAGGGAAGCTAAAGGGTGGATCACACTAGGGAGACCTGACCAAATAAGAAATAACCGCTAAAGAGGGAAAGAAAGAGGAAATCAGTCGGGACTCAAAAAGCGCAAAAGAGGGACCACTGGGGGAAAAGAATGGAGCGTTGTAGAACGGAGAAAGGGGGGGGGTTTTGGGGACTCTCCTAAGCCCCCCAGGAAAATCCGCCAACACTGGTCACGGTAAAAAAAGAGAGTGGAAAAAGTCAAAAAATCCCAGGAATCCACCGGCGAAAACAACGAAAAGGACTAAATAAATCCAAGGGCTGACGAAGGACTGTGCCAGGAAAGCCGAGGAGAGGAGACATCTGAAACCAACAGCCAGCATAGAGGAGATGGGGGGTATGGGGAGGGCACTGAGGAAGGAAGGACCTTTTCTCTTGCAAAAGCAGCAGGCGCTATAGTCATCGAAACAGCTGACCTGGCTTTCTCGGAGGGAGTCGAGACGGAGGAAAGAAGAATGTGAAGGCGCGCTGCGGGCTAAAGAAAGGGGAGAGAGGGGGGGGGGAGTGGCTCGCCATCTGGACAAAAGGAAAAAAACTAGCCCATCGCACAGAGATGGGACATTTGAGAAGTCATCTTCTCATTAGGAGGGAAATAAAGTCAAGTGAGGAGTCCTCATCAGAAGGGCAGCTCAGAAAGAAGAAAATAGGTCGAAGGGCGAAACCGAGGAAAAAAAAAAAGCCGGCCCGAGTGGAAATCGGGATCAATCCGATACTACCTACTGCCGCATAGGAACGTTGGCATAGGAGAGGGAGGGGGGGAAAAAAGGGGGGGTGACACTAAACGGGACGATAAAAGAGCCACACGATATTATTCTTAACGCAAAATCTCGATAGGGTGTATGGGCGATTGTCCTGGGAGGAGTGATGGAATTGAAGCAAAGACCGAGAGGCGATTAGCAGACGGGAAAGATACAGGTAAAAACCAAACAAATTTGAAACATCCCAGGGGAGAGTTAATCATGCAGCAACAACGCGGCAGGACCTTGAAGACTCCCCGAAACTAAGATTTGCAAAGGGCGATGTGTTGAAAGTCAGGCAGTCGGCACCTGAAAAAGTCTCTACCAGGATCCATGTCGTACAGAGACCTGACCGTAGCAGAAAGCCGCGCCACACCCAAGAAGAGAGAGGGGGGGGAGTGCGGAACGCTTTAAAAACGGTGTGTGGGTATGAGGCAGCAGCTAGAGAAAAAAAAAAACCGGGGGGGAAGGAAGAGAGAGATGCAGCGAACGAAAAAACAAATTTTAAAAGCGCGGCACGCGGAAAAACCGGTCTGAAGAGCATGGAGCGTGCACCCAAAATCTACATGTGGGGACTGAGAGTAAAACTACGATGAATGATCTAGCCAGAAAGGTGTCAGTCAAAAGAAGCCCTATGAAAATCAAAACACCTCCGAGGAAGCAATCAGTAATGTCGAGAGGGCTGCGGAAAAGGGAATCCGCTTTTGTTTCCACTGCAGGATGAAAGGACACGTTATTTGGAAAACAGGTGGGCGCACATAAGAACCATTTCCCATGGGAATATAGGAGACAGTAAGGCGATTTCATGGGGGGACTAACTGACGACAGAGACCAGGGAAACTAAGAAAAACACACAAAGAGCGCTATGCGAAAATAATAGGTTGCGCTTTAAGGGAGGGGATAGGGAAAAACTGCATTTCGCGCTAATGCCGGCCACTATCTCAGCGTACGTCGTGTCAAGGGAATCAGGAGAGCGCGAAATCATAAAAAATCGTGTAGAGCGAAGCGGGTGCATCAAGAAAATCCGAAAGAAGTAGAAGATCGATTCAAATGAGATGGTATGCGCTGAAGAGAAGAAGGAAGACGCAGCCTTATATCCGCTGGCCGAGAAAAGGGGTATCCTGACTCTGAAGATTGGAAGGACAGGAAAAGAGGTGGCGAGCCAGACCAAATCGCAGAAAAAAAATGAACCGCACGGTCAAAGACCATGGTATAGGGAGAAGGTTGGAAACGCAAAAGCCCACGGAGAAGAAGCGGTTCTAGTACTTCGCTCATGGCGCAGATGACGAAAGGAAAAATATAAGAAAGTGATCATTCCGACGGGAAAGAAAAATCACGATCACGAGATGGCTTGGGGGAGAGGAAACGGCATCGGGGGAAGAGGAGGTCTTCCCCTAAGAACTAAATGGAAGAATGGAAAAAAATGTCAGGGGATCGCCTTATATCCGGGCAGGGGAAAAGGAAATCCTGGCGCAAGAGAAAGTGGTTGCGGGAGTTGTTCAGACTGGAGTGGGGTGACTCCACACAAAACAAGATAGGAGTAAATAAGAGGGGGGGGGGGAAAGCCTTCTGGAAATCTCTCTTGGGAAATCACGAAGGTCTCTGGAAATACTGGGGATACGAGGTCGACGTATACCTGAAACGGATTTTTTCCGGGGCGCCTCATGGGACCGAATGCATACCTAGCTAAAAAAACCAAGTAAGCACAAGCGCGACGCGCAGAGGACAACCTAAGTGGGGCCGGAGACACATACGGCGAGAAATTTGACAGTTTTCAGGGGGGAGACCCAACGCACGCCGGAATAGAATGAGCCACCTTGGGGTCAACATCGCCGTATAAGAAAGAGTAAAAAAAAAACTAATTATAATGGACAAAAAGTTCATGGTGGCTAAGCGTAAAGACAAGTCCGCCATCCTCGGGGGAAGCCAGGGATGAGGTCAAAGCAAAAAACCTGGCGATCGCAGAAGTAGTCTAATAGGTCAGGATCGAGGTCGGACAGGTTCAAGGGGTGAAGGAGGTGGCGGAGGACCTAAAAAAAAAAAATCACTCATCAGAATGAGGAAGTCTCCTGAATGGGACTCATGGGGAGTTCTGGTATTTCAGGGTGGGTGGAAAATACATGAAGAAGGGCAGTCAGGACTCGTATCCTCGGAAGAACCGGCTAGTCAGATGAGAAGGCAAGCAAAGTTGGAGGACCGATAGGGGATAGCGCCGCTGACAAAAAAAAGGTTAGGACAGAAATCAAGTACCGAACAAACCCTCATTTAGGACCGTTTCATAAAAAAACGAAAGCGAAAAAACGAATTCCAGAAAAGAGCGAGAGAGAACCTCCCCCGGGCCGTTCAGCGAAACAATCCAAGGAAACACACCAGAACTTCTTTTCTGAAAGGGACGCTTGCAGGAAGGAAAGGCAGGTTTGGCCGGAAAGTTGTTGCAAAGAGAGAAAGAGACCATCTAGATTTGGAAAAACGCCCCAAGAAAATGACACGAACGCCAAAGAATGGGCGACACTCAGCAAAAAGGACATAAGTCCCATCTCTGAGAAGAGGATAGGGCTGATCGTAAGACGGAGATAGACGGGAAAATGCTCTTTCAAAGACGGCGGGGAGACCGAAAAGGAAAGTTAGACCCGTGACGACGGAGGGGGGAAAGCAGAAACGTAGAAAAAAACTCTCAAAAGATACCCAAAATCGTGAAGAAAGGAAAACAGGAGGCGCAAAGAGGTCCGAGCTGGAATTACGGCGAAAGAAAGAAATAAGCTCAACTCTTTAATGGGATCAGGTAAACGACAAGAAAGCGCGGCTGAAAGGTTTTAGAAAGAAATTAATCGAACAAGCGGAGAAAGAAATCTTTTCACAGATCGCGAGCGAACTCTGGGGACAAATTTGGTTACAGTCCGGCGAGGAAAGGGAGGATCGGAAAGGGCTAAAAAAAAAAGCGAGCGAAAGAGGTCTACGACGTCTCAAAGAGAACGGGTCTGAGACCAAAGCGACCGAGGATAGGACGACGGGGGGGCGGAGAGTCCGGAAGTTGTGCGCCCAGCCCTGCAGAAAGCAGGGAAATAGAGAAAAAGAAGGAACCGCTCGAGGGGCCGCCCAAGGAAATTGGAGCGCTACGTCGACCTATTCGACAAACAAAAGGGATCAAGAAGATGTGATCAGCCTCTCCAAACAACGAGAGAGAGAAGAAAATTTCGGGCGATCGTGGAACAAAACGGCGGAGGGATCGAAGAACTCTCTGGTTCTTCCTCAGAAACGCGGGTCCCAAACAAGAAAATCGTCCGGCGCTTCTAAAACAGGAGGGGAGTCACAAAAAGGAAGGCTTCGCCGAAAAAGGGGGCGGAATAAGAGGGTCCTCCCTTTCTAAAGAAGAGACCAAGGGGGGCGCCTCGAGAGAATGCAATTGGTGAAAGAATTTGACTCGACCAATCGCAAAAGTCCCGCACGGGACGGGCACCAAACGTACTAAACAAAAAAGACTCAGGCAAAAATTTCCGGTCAAAAAGGTTGTCGGGAACCGGGGGAAGAAGAAGGCTATAGAGGAAAAGAAGTAGCCGCGAAAGAGGGTAAAAAGTTCAAAAGAACAAAAAGGGGGTGGACGAGGTCTCCGAACGAAAGATCGTACATATGTAGCAGGAAGGGACAAGATCAAGAGAGGGGCGCAGAGGGACGCATATAAATGACGGCCCAACCCACACCAAGTAGAGCCAACGGGGAGGGAGAAGATCGAACTTCGGACAGGGGGAAAACAAAGACTTTAAATCTCACTGGAGAGGCGACGCAATCAGACGATAGAAATAAGAAGAAGCTAGATGTCGTCAGCAGTCTTGGGGAAAAAGGGATTTTCGCAATTATAGGGGGAGAGGCTGGAGAAAGGGGGGGCAAGGGGTAGGGGGCGGTCTACCCAATCAACAGAGCGCTTGTCGAAAGAGCGCTTTTTGGCTGGCCCGGGACAAAAGACTGGAAGAAAGGCCTTGACCAAATCCGCGCTTTAAGAATTTAGGATCACTGTTCTTCTCCGGGGAAGAAGGGCACCGGGGAAAAGCCTTTTTCTGGACATCAAGGTATCTCAAACGGCCGCGGAGTAGTGGGGGGGGGGGGAGGTAGCGTTGCATGAATCAACTGAGGGGCAGGAAGGGATAAACCGCCGCAGGAAAATTGTCAACTATCAGAAAGAAAACCCGGACCACTTGACAACTGGAAGTCAACTAATATAAAATTCTTCCTAAGTGCTATGGCATTACCGCAAGTTTTGGGTAAGGATTTGCTAAAAAAGAAAAGGGGAACTAAAGCCGGGGGGAGGACAGAGAGTAAAGCCGAATAGGGGTGCTTGATCTGCTTTATTCGGTACATAGCCACCGGGGCAGGACACCTCAAAAATGCCGACGAGAGCAACTGCCAAGTCCTAGGAAAACTTTCTAGAAGCAATCCCTCAAGAAAATGGGGGAATAGGAAAAAAAGGGGGGGGGGCGAGTTGTGAGAAGGATACCTATTGAAGGAAACGGACGAGGGGGAACCTACACAATTGGGGATGAAAGACTCGAAGGTCGCGGACGAAAGCCGAAGCTACTAAGGAGATGACCGGACGACCAAGGGCGGACAGTCCAAGGAAAAAGAGTGGGGGTTCAGGGTCCCTCTCCACAAGTGCCCATCCGCAAAAGTATCCTGCAGTCGGCGAAAAGACAGAAGGGGGAACGGGGCTGAGAGGAGGGGGTGGGTCAGAAGAGGGAGGTAGCGACTTGGGGAAACATCAACAAAAACAAAACGAAGGGGAGTCAGCCGCGAAAAGAGATGGGAGAAAGGAGTCAAATACAGGTCTTACGAAAATCGAATAAAAGAGGGAGAATTTTCCCCCCATTTACGGGGTAAGACGAGCTTGTTGGGTGGGGAGAGACTACCCTACCAAAAAACCAAACGGCAACCCCTGAGACGGGGGAAGAAACACGATTTGCCCCGTCAAAAAACTGGGGGTCACGTCACTAAAAGGAGAAAAACTGCGGCGCCAAAGGCTGCCAGGTAAATCGAGCGGCGTCCAGGACGCAGGAATGCAGGAAAACCAAAAAGCCACATAGGGGGGGGAAGGCGGGGGTGAGGGGTCTGGGAAACGGAATAAGACGAATTTTTCTAACTCGTAAGAGGGAAAGGGCGCAGGCGCGATAGTACGGCCAGCGCATGATGCGCGGCCAGTGGAGGATCCCCAGAGCCGATAAGGTTCGAGAGCGAGAGTGGAAAAACGCGAGGCTAGCTGGGGGTTCAGATTGCTGGATCCGAATATGAGGCTTTAAGGAGACAAACGCTAAGAGATCAGTGTCATCCGGCAGAGGGGAGTACTCAAGAAAAAAGGGTCCAATAAAGAATTCAGGAAGAAGCAGGGACAAGGAATCCCATAATCATAGGTCGAATAAATAGCAAAAAGAGACAAACGACCAAAACCGGAGGAGAGAGCGCCGCAGATGCCTACACTCGGCCGCCTATAATCGGTGGGGAATCTTCAAAAATGCAAACTTGGACGAGCAGCTCAGAGGGGGCCAGGGAAACTATAATCTCCAAATATCGCGCGGGTTTAAAGGGGGTACTGGGAGCGTCGGGCAGCTTACAATCCATACTGAAGAGGCAAGGGAAGTGAACAAAAGCGTGAAAGGTGTCGGAAAGGTGAGTCAACACAGGTAAAACAGATGTGGTCGGAGGAATCCGGGAAAGAAAACAAAAAACTGGAGGAAAAGTGCACCGAAGACGCTCCAAGATTCGAGCCGCGGAGGTGTGTTAGCCAGTGACTTGGGGGCGGGAAGTGAAACAGGTTCGAAGCATGGACATGTCTGAACAAACTCTCCAGTACATACAGAAAGAAACCGAAATGCGCGCGATTGGGAGCAGATGTAACTTGTTTTGGCGTGCACGCTAGAAAAAAATCGCCACAACACAACTTATTAGAAAGAAGAGATGCAAGGCAAAGTGCAACGCAACAAAGGTAAAAGAGAAAGATGTAAAACCCTCAAAATTCACGTTGGTAGCGAAGGAGGTACGGGAGGAACGAATGACTGAACTAGAAAGTTTTGAAAAATCTACTCACGATGATCACACCTCCTAAACGGCCGAAGAGGAGGGCGAGTACGGCGCAGAAGGACGTCTGGTGGGGTGCTTCCGAGGGGGGGAGAACCCAGTGATGTGGAAAATGAGCAAGAAAGGGGTGCCTAGGCTGTAAGCAGAACGGACTGCCTATGCTTACCCTGAAAACTCGGAAAAAAGAAAATACGCAAAAAACCAAAAAGATTCTAGGAAGTCGGTAGCTATGAAAAAAGAGGAGAAAGGGCAAAGGGAGGGCGGAGATAAATTCCACTTCGCGGCGGAAGCGGGGAGGAGAGGTCTGGAGAAATCATCCTGGCCAGGGAGGGGAGTATCGCAAGGGCACGATATCCGAAGACGAAGATTAGTTAACGCATTAACAAGCGCTAGGCGCGATAGTACACTGGGAACAGGTGGAGGGTCAGCTCAGATCAGATAGGAAACACTGATCGAGGTAGAGGGGAGTTGAATTCCTGAAGAAGATGGGGAGAGCCAGAAAAAATTAAGAAATAGAGAAGTATCCCCTCTAACGCGCTCGAACATTATCGGGCAAGGCTATATCCAAGCGCGAGAAGGAATGGGGTGCGAGGGGACCAGCGCAGAGCAGAGGAAGTAAGAGAGATAAGTACTGATCATGCACTCCTGGAAGAAAAGAAAGAAAAAGAGCCTGAAATGCTCTTTTTTTGGGGAGATGCCGGCATCGCTCGCGAGGGGGAACCCGCTCAAGGATAAACGTTGGGGGACGAATGGACGTGGGAGCGAAGGGGGGTTAGACGGTCATTTTTTGACGGAATGAAAAAGAGGAGTCACGGCGAATGGGTGTTAAGTTGGTTCCGGCGTAGGAGCGCAAAGAAAAAAAACCAAGCGTCTGTCACCAACTCTAAGCGGGTAACAGGTAACGCGGAGGGAGCTCTAGGGGACTACAGTTCTCTGAAAGCGGGAACCTCTTTCAGCGGAAAAAGGAAGAACGTCGTGGTCTGGGCAAAAAAAGGGGGCGTCGACAAGTCGACTACCGAAGCTCTGAAAGGAAAACATCTCTCGCGTGGAAAAGATCGTAGGAAACTCCGGACTTAGAACCTTCAGACGGCCGTGAGGGGAAGTGGTCTAGTGAGAAAAAAAACAGCCCTAAAAACTGAAAGAATGCGCCGAAATTGTTGTCTGCAGCGCCCGAAAAAGCGGGGAGCGCACAAATGAGAGGAAGCAAAAACACACAAGAGTGATGGCTCTCTTTCACATAGAGGTCGAGTAGAAAAAATCGCTCAAGCTATCCGAATAGGGAGGCAGCAGTATAGGGCCAAAAAGAAAAAAGCGTGACGGCAGGGAGTCGGCAGTGAAGGTTACACTCTTGGGCAGGAAAAAAAAGAGGTAATACCAAGATCACGCATCCTATCTGCCAGCTGGCACAGTTCGGAAGTGGAGGAAAAAAATCCATTAGAGGGGGGGACGGAAAAGCCTCGTATCATAGGAAAAAGGAAGTAAAATATTCAAAAAGAACAAAAGGTCGACGGGGGGAGGGGAGTTAGAGGCAGCCGCGAAGCGCGGAGGGGTCGAAGCTAAGTCCCTGAAACGAGGCTCCCGTGACGAAACCAAAAAAAAACACGGACTCCGCGACCGGCGATATGAAGGCCGGAGAAAAAAGCTTCACTCCTCCCTCTGGAAGAAGAAAAAATTACAAAAAGAAAACGGGGGGCTGCAGACGCTTCCGGAAAGGAATTGGGGGCACAATTTTGCACAAAGAGCGACGGCGAAAAGTGCTCGGTTGAGGGTACCAAAGAAAAAGCCATACTGAAAGGACCTCGCCGCGCCGCCACAGGAGAGGGACGGCGAAACGCCGCGGGAAAAGGAAAAGAAGGTGTCAGAAAGGAAAAAAGGCCTTCTTTCTAAAACGCGGGAGGCACGGCGAAAAGCGCGCTTTCAAGACGGCGCGAGCCTTCGGAAGCAGGACTAAGACCGACGAACGCGTGGCGAGAACAGGTCAATATAAACATACCACTGCACTCCAGAAAAATCTTGGATGCGCGCACCAAGAGGCGAAAAGAGTCCTAGGTAAAAAGTGAACTGAACAAATCCCTCCAGACGCGGGAAAGGGATGGTGAAAAGAGTCCCTCAACCGCGCGCGAAAGTTTGGAGCGAGAGCAAGGAGGTGCCCCTATGAGGAAGAACAGGATTGAAAATTCGGCGGCGCAGCGAGGGGGGGGAAGAAAGTTGGGAACTAGGACGACGACTTGAGAGAGAAGGGTGAGAGAAAAAGTCGCGGCGCGAAAAGAGGGGAGAGCGATGTGCGCCCACAGGAGCGGCGGATAAAGCTGAAAACGTCACGAGCAGGGGATGTCCTTCGAACCAGGTTCCGGGAGGTTTGATAAAGGAAAGTGAATCAAAGCGGGAAAAGTTGGATTCATCTCCGAACGCGGCATAGAGAAGCCCGCTAGAATCAAAAATTGATGAAACAAGGAAAAATTTGAGAGCCCGAAATTTGAGAGAAGATCAACCAAACTGGGAAGGGGGTATTTAAAAGAACGATCAAATTTCGGGAGTAAAATGGGCACGTCAATGGTCTAAATTTCCGCTCAGAATCGGCTTTCTTGCGCGAGACTCTGTCAGACGTCACGAAATCAGTTCCGCGAGGATTCAGGTGGAGGGCCGTCACCCCAGTAAACTTCAAGAAGCCAGGAGAGGGGAACAGGGATCGCACCGGGGAAAAGCCGCGGGATAGGGGAAAAGAGGATAATCTTTTCAAAAACGCGCCGAAGAGAGCACAGGACGAGAAGGACGGTCACAAAAGGCGAGACCAGAGCGCAGCGGGGAAATGCCTTTCCATAAGTTTATTCTGACCTAGGGGACCGATAGGAAGAGGGGGAGAAAAAACCATCGGCCGCGCGGTGTAGGGGACAGTGAACCATAAAGGGGTCCCAAAAGGGTCTCTGAAGTGAGAAAGAATTCCGCCGGACGAGTGAGGACCGACAGGGCTCAAAAAAAAAAATCTGTTCAGTAGTTCTCTTTGGATAGGGGAAGCTGGAGAGAAGAAGGCGGGATCAAACGGGAGAACTTTATTACCGGGCTCAGAGGAGCTAACGCGGGATGGGAAGAAAAATTTAGCAGGGAAAAGAGAGAACGATCGGCAATACCATCAGGCAAAATTGGAGAGTAGACTGTGTGACCGCGGAAAGGTCAGAAGTATCGAGCGCGAGCTGCGATGTAGAGAGTGGGCGGGTCAGAACGAAAAACGCGCGGCACAGGTAGAGGGTCTGGGTGGCCAACATCTTTGAAAGTGCAAAATATGCCTGGGAGAAAAGAATTTGCCGGAAAAAGCCAGAGTCTTGAAGAAATTTCTGCGTCATGACGCGGGAGGACGAAGGGGGAAGGCCCCGGGGTCTGCGAAGAGAAGCCTACAGTGGGAGGGACGTACAGTTGTGGTTGAAGTCTGTCGCTGGACAGGAAAAGGGGGAGAAAGGGAGTGGTGTCATTCACGTAAAAAGCAAGAGGTAAGAGAACGCTATCTCACGGGCAAGCACTAATCCACTTTTTGTATGAAGGCGATCTCTGCAGGGGGCTGGCTCGATTCTAAAGGAATGACCGCCCCTTCTTTAAGGGGGTGACAAAAAAAACTGCCGAAAAGGAGGGAAGAAGAGCCGGTTGACCCGGGGGAGGCGTGAGCGAGGTGAGGATTCCGGAAGCCAAAGCCGCAACCGTAAAGGAAAACCATATAAGCAATCAAAAATAACTATATTACTTTCGATAAGTAGGGCCAGAAGGAATCTATCGTCACCGAGCAGATGGGTAAACGAAAGGGATGACAGATCTTTCCCCTGGAGAAAAAAGACACGATGTGTGCGGAGCCACACGATCAGGTCACGCTCAGCAGCTCAAGAAAGGGGAGAGATGAAGACGGAGCTGCCGACCAAAAAAAAAAACAGACGATGTAACCTTTCTGTTTGGGTTCGAAAAATAGGGAAAACGTGCCATCAAGCTCAGGAGGGAAAGAGTCCTGCTCCCATTAGGGAAGAGAGGGAGTGCCCACGCGGCGGAGGGGAGTTGGCCGGGACGGGGGGGGCGTTCTAATGGGTACGAGGAACAGAGGAGAAACCACCAAAAGCCGGTCGTAACTCTCGAAGTGAGAAGGGGGAAGAACCGGCGTGACAACAAAGCGAGAGGAAGGCAGCGTTACGGTTTGAACCAAACTCTTTAAAGCGGTACAGAGCGTGTGTTGTTGGTGCAAGAATACAAAACAAACCGCCATTGAAAAAACTCCAAAGGAACACAAATGAGAAAAAGACTGTGACCCCGGTTTGAACAAGGAGAAGAAGACCGAAACCAAAAAAACTGCTATCCAAAAAGGGGGGGGGGCATTAGGCGCACGAAAATGGTTCAAGAAAAGCTGGTAATGAATCCTATTTTACGGCGCGCCCCACAAAGCATGCATCGGGATCCGTGATTGTATGCACGGAGGGAAAATGATGGAAACCAGGGGTCTATTCATCAGGGCATGCAGCCGGCGCGAGTAGTCCTGACATCAAATAATGGAGAGGCGGAATAGGAGGGGAAGGGGTCTCCATAGACGAGCGCGCAACGGGGAAAAAGAAGTCGAGCATTGTCGATGTGGAGATCACGAAAAATAGTCAAAAACATGTAAAACTAGAAACAGAGAGATCAGTGTCCCGGTCAGGCTGATGACGACACAGTGAATGGAGAGATCGTGAACTAAGAAGCTCGTTCATTCACTCCCAGTAATCAATGGATAGGGTCGAAAAGAGAGAAGCGGAGCCAGGCCCGGAGGCGATTCAAGGGCCAGAAAAAGCCGAACAAAGCTTACAAGAGAGAGGAAGGCTAGCGCTAAAGGTCCTTTGGTGGCCGGGGGGAAGGGGAACCTAATCCCAACTATATTGAGAAAAAAATCTCACGATGGTGGGGAGTTGGTAATGGTCGATTAGTTACCTGGAGGTCAAATGCCCTGCGTCGGAATGAGAAGCGTGAACTTGGTCGGCCAGTTGATTAGCCGAACTGTTTACCAAAGAAAGGGGATGAAAATCCTGGCGCAACAAAGAAAACTTACAATTGCCATCTCGAACGCGCGCGAAGAGGCGGGCATGGCTGGCTGTGATCCAGTCGTCGTCAGAACAAAGGGAAGTGCAGGTCAGAGAGGGGTCATTCATGTGCGTCATAAGAAGAGACCGAACCACCTAGCCTGCAGGGGGGTGGGGGAAAGAGGGGGAAAAAAGTTCAAGTTGGGTGGGGGAGGGGGGACCCAGTGC
>Ga0179593_1420700_pt1 | contig 16230 bp, 14 predicted proteins | sample CZODoug2_1_08_16_FD_185931 | JGI IMG/M metagenome (GOLD analysis project Ga0179593, IMG submission 185931) | Vadose zone soil fungal communities from Angelo Coast Range Reserve, California, USA - CZODoug2_1_08_16fungal (PacBio error correction) | ecosystem: Environmental > Terrestrial > Soil >...
CAAAAACCCTTGGGTGACCTTCTCAGCCCCAGTAGCGATGGTCCAAGTGCCAAAAACTAAGCGTAGATTGAACTCAGCTTAGTCTGTCAAGTGTGGGACCACGGCGTACCGTTATCCGGAAAGGGTCCCCCAAGATGGGAAAAAAAGGGGAAGAGAGAAACAGTTGCGTGCTGCTTGTCAAAAGAAAAAAAAATACAAACCTGCTTATCTCTGTAAAGAAAAAACACACGGTCCACTCCTCGGCTCCTGATGTGATCAGGCATACGGAAGGGTAAGGAGGGCAAACCGCCCAGAAAAAAAAACTAAAAGGAAAAAGGGGGATATCTCCGGGCTGGGGGGTTAGAAACAAAAAATCAGTGCATTATGGTGTGAAACCTCCTACCCATCCTGGGAAAATATTCACACTCCATATGGAGAAGCAGTTGTTTGACGGTAAAGAGTGCAGGAAGGGGAACGGGGTCTTTCAGGAGAGATCCGGGAGCCGGCGGGGAACCTGACCACAATTAATCCCGAAAGGCTAGAAATGAAGGAGAGTAAGGTCACAAAGGAGGAAGTGGAATTACCGACAAGGAAGTTAGAAGGACAGGGGACGGCCGACGTGGACAACAGGCTCATTTCAAAAAAAACTTCGAACCTTGCGGGGGAGCTAAAAAATGGAGTCACAGGCAGAAAAAGGGAATGGGAACCAAAGAGAAGGAGGGCGACGAGAAATGGGGGGGGGGGGTGAGTTGCGAGAGCAATGAACCGCTTCGGTCTAAAAAAAGACAGCGGTACAAGGCCCTAAGGTTAATGGTTCAGTTGACGGGAAAAGAGGGGGGGGCGTGTGAACAGAGAGCGCCTGTGGTTATTCACCCGGGGTAACGGTTGGCACTTGATACTCCGGAAATGTTGAATGGCACCGTGAAGAAGATCCTTGAGAGGAAAAATCTATCGTCAAACAAACTCACACGTACGGGATTCCTCCGGGAGACGGCAAGAGGGACGGAAAACCAAGGCCTTAAAGGCAAAATCACCAAAAAGATTCAAACGTCACCAAGTAAAGGACAGGAATGTTTAAACTTGGGGGAAAGATTACGCCAGGGCGGGCCGAAAATTAACCGCCTACCCGATGAAAAAGTACAAGGGAGGGACACGATTCTCATCGTGTTAGAGGAAAGATCCGAAGGGGAGAGTATCTCTCAAGTCAACAACAAATTAGATAATATAAGTAAAAAAAAGCCGGAATAAGTAGCGAAGAAACAAACTCTTGTCTCGGGAAAAAGTAAACTAAAGGGAAAAGGGGTTAGACGAAGGGTAGGCTGGGCCTAAAAGTGATGCCGAAAGGCGGAAAAGGATTTGTACACAGGTCAACAGGAAAAATTGCCTTAACTAATGGGGGGGGTGAGCAGAAGGAGAGGAGAAAGGGTGAGGGACGTCGCTTGCCAACGGGTAGAAGGAAAGGAAAATAACTCTTCAATATAGGGGGTGGGACGAGGTACATAGACATCAAACGGGGATCTGGACACGAGCCAGGAAAAGAAAAGAGAGTCGAAAGTTCCAGTACCCAAACCGACAAGGTGAAGAGGGGAAAAGAGGTGGCCTAGAATACGCCTCTCGAATAACACTTACACCTAAGGAGAGAGGGGGAAGGGCTGAGGGTTTATCGAATCTGTTCATCTAACCAGGGACTGTAAAAAAAAAAACTGCAAAGTTATAATAGACGAGAGGGGTAACAAAGAAATCTGGTGGCCCGGAAGGGTACGGAAATAAGTAGCTCCGAGCGAGGGGTGGGACAACTGAAAAAACCACGGTGAACGCGGTCCGTAATAACGTTCCTAGTGTACAGAAAGGTCCTTGCACGGTTCCGGACCGGGTCAACCTACTTTTTTAAGGATAATGGAAGAAGGTCTTTGGGTGGGCGGCTCTGCGAGTCCGGGAAAAAACGGAATGAACAAAACCCGGGAAAACTTAACGGACACGAAAGCAGGAGTGGGACGAACAATCTGCACGGAACATATTCAAGAAAACCCGAGGGGAGGCAAAGGGGAAAGAATGCCCTGAATGGGGGTCAAAACTCCAAAGAAGGGAGACCGAAACAACGGTAGTTGACTTTGTGGTCGCCTCCTAAAAAGTAACGGGAGCTAAAAGATAAGGCCAAAAATAGGGAAACCTATTGGAATAGCAGGGGGGGGAAGGAATTAAAAAGGCGAGAAAGAACGAAGTGTGCTAGTTGAAGAAGGTGGCCAAAAGGAAGGCATCAACTTATCAAAAGGTTTTTTACGCACGAAAATGAAGAATTCACTCGATGGGGGGGGAATCGATTCAGATCACATGAAGAAGAAAAGTAGAAGATTGCTGTCCGACTAGAAAGAAGGAGGTACTTGGTGGTGGTAAGAAAAAAGGCAACATTGACGGAAAAGCGGGGGTGCGCATGATAATTGAAGATTGTCACGCGAAATAGGGGACCTTTATGAAAAAAGACTGTGGAAAACAGAGGTCCCCCAGGCAAGGGAGACGTAGAGAGTCAATTTGGAATGCTAACTATGGGAATCTAAGCAAGAAAAGGCAAAGAGATAATCTCGCGCACGGGGAATGAGAGGGCAGTAGAACTACTAATGTATGGCTGTCGTGATTAAAAGAAAAAAAGGGTGAAAGGGAAAATACTAACGCCCTTAAGGCTGAGCAAGAAGAAGCCAAACCGTAGTTAGGTCATAAGAAATTTGACGTTGGAAAGGCGGGGGATAAGGAGCTGTGCTGCCATGGGGGTGCGAATTCACGGGTAAAGGGAAAAGCCTAATGTCGGGAGTCATTATCCGACCGAATTGGCTTGGGGGAGAAATCGCGAGAAGCTCTCGAAACGAAGGAGTAGGAAAAGAGAAGAGGCGAGAAAAGACAGAAATGAAAATGTGCGGTAGAATAGAACGACGGAGAGGGCATTTACAAGTTAGCCTGGAGCAACACTGGGGGTGGAGGAAGAGTATAGCCGGAAAGGGTGAGTAAATCCGGTAACTAGTCCTCAAAGACTTTTTGAGAAATTGGTATGGGAGACGCACGGGCGAAATGAGTAAGTCGCATTTCACGCAGGGATGCGGCGAGAAAAAGACAGAATACACATTCGGTTAGGGAGAGACTGCTTAGGTACAGATCCTGAGGTCTGAATTCGGGAGGACAGCTTAGGAGGAAGGCATCATTTATATTCCGCTACGACGGGAAGAAGGGTACAAGAGGAGTTCATCCGGGGGACGCGAGGGTACTATAAAAAGAAAAACCCTTCAGAAGGCAACACACAAAAGAGAAGGGGACCGAACTTTCCCGGAAAGTTCTGACCCCAAGCTACGAAAAGGAGGCGAAGCCTAACCCAGTGTAACTTCTACAAAAAAGATTCGATGGATCCTCACTCATTGTGGAAAACAAAGAAAGAGTGAGGGGTGAACAGATGGGAGTTCAGCTGTATCAGGAGTAACGGGGAAAGGAGCGAGTCCCCGCGGAAACCGTTCCACGATCCCAACTTTAGTTCCGGCTAGGAACTTTGGAAACGTCAAGGGGAGGAAGGCAGCTGGGCAAGACACATAAGGTGGAAAGGCGGAGCGCGTCCAGGGAAGTTTATTGGTCACCCCCATGAAAACCCTTCGGGAAGGGGATAAAATAAACGGACTAGGAGGGAGGGTATACACGAACAGAAGGTCAAGTATTGTTCAAAGACTGGTTGGACTCACCTCCCACCATAAGGACCAAGGGAGGACAAATTCTCCTGCACATATTCGAGTCTTGTTACGTGGAGAAGGAAAAAGAGGCAGTTAAGGTTTCGGAAAAATTCCGGAGATAGAAAAAATTCAAGAGCTTCTTAACCAAAAGTCCCGGCCGTTCGAAAGAGGCGATCTATCATCCAAAAAGTTTACTGGAAAAGACACAGACAAGGGGAGGGCTACTGTGTTTGGGGGGGGTTTGTGTGGGTGGGGGTGGGTTTGAAGAGGAAAGGTTATATTCGCAGTTCACACCTTCAGGAAAAGGAGGACACCTGGGGCAGAGGAGAAGAAATTCTTAACCCGCTGCACGGGGCAGTGGGACCCTATATAAATATTCGGAATGGTGAAGAGAGGTGTTTGGGGGGTTGAACAGTTGAATCGAGGTCCTACTGGGAGAGAAACTACAGGGAGGCAAAACCGAGTGGTTTGGGAGAAGGTGAAAAAAAAAGGATAAAGCTTGGATCAAACAAAGTGGAAGATTGTTGGGAAGTTCAAAGATGACTCCGTAGGTTAATGGGGAAGGGGAAAGAAAGGAACGGTGCGGTCTACGTCACCACGCGAAAAGGGGGAAACTTTTCCAAGCGGGATCAAGGTCAGTGGAAAAGAGTCAATCACCCGACTCAGACAAGAACGGCTAACCCAAAAAAACTCAACACTAAAAGCAGACAGGGAAGGTGTAAAAAAAGGGGGGACCTTACAACGAAGAACTGGAAAAAAAAAAGAGAGAAGTTCCTCACTTGCACGGAGAAAGAGTGCCATCTGGGTGGGGGGGATACGCTACTTATGCCGCAAGGGTCTTTATCAACAACACAACAACAACCGAACTTAGGAAAAGAAAGATACAGACAAGACCCAGAAGGGATACATGAGACCTCGTGTCACGAAAGGGAGATCCTAGATAAGAGACAGGCGGGGGTCGAGGGGGAGGACGAGGACTGATTGACAACATTTATTCCTGGAGAAAATGGGACTGTGTGGAAGGGAAGTAGGAGAGAGGGAGGCTGTCACCTATTGGCCACGGGGTAAGCCAGGTACCGGAGAAATCACTACCTGCAAAAGGTGAGAGTGGTGAAGGAGGGTCATACGACAGTCACAGAAAAAGGGTCATCCAAGGGAAAGACCAAGAGGAGGAAGCCAGGTCCCTCAAAACAACCAAAAGAGGGTGGGGGGGGGTGAATACCCGCTCTAGGGAGATAACTCAGATCTCAGTTGAAAAACGACGTCTGGAGGGGGGGGAAGCTGTAGGGGAGAAGCGAAGCGGAGCAAAATCGCGATCTGAAGGAAAAAAAAGCGTAGAAAAAAAAGAATACGACGTTAGGTTACACTGCCCGTGGCACGAAAAAATTTCTAGGAAGGGAGGGACGAGGCGGGGAAATGAAAAAGATCTCCCTTACGAAGGTGAATAATTAACACTTGGTCGTTTACTCTTCACGATGGTGGGAAGATAGATCTTTCCTTTGTAAACTCCTGAGAGAAAGGTGGGTGGGGGGGTCAAGGGAAGATAAGAGCCAAAGCTAGAACGTGAAGACAAGGAAAAGAACTCTCAAAAGGAACAATCTTCATAAAGGGCAGGAGCCTGTGAAAAAGGGGCCTGGGAGGATTAACATGGTCCAAGTGGGGATGTCGGGGCGAAACCCCCCGAGACGGTCGGAAAGACAGAAAAAAAAGGGTAGTGAAAATGGGGCGGTCAAAAGGGACCTCCTAAAAGTAACTTAGGCGCTCAACTCTCAATAGGGGGGGGGAAAATGGGAACCGCTGGGAGGGAAGAGAATAGCCTTTGAAAAGAAGACGGAAAGTCGAGAAAAAAAAAGTGGGACCGTTTCTCGGGGGGAGGGGGGGAAAATACGCTAAAAGAAGGTACGCCGTGGGAACAGATATATAGTGTAAGAGAAGAGGTTGGGGAATCGATGTCGTCGCATCAGGGGAGGGAAAATAGTCTGTTCAGGGCATATTGAAAAGCGTACAGGGGGAAGAGGGGGTTCAAACGTCTCAGAAAGGGAGGTCACGAATCGGGGTGTGGAGTAATTGAAGGGAGGGTCAAAACCCAGTACCGTTAGGACAGGGTGACGAATAGGTCCCTAAAGTGGGGCGCGCTTCTGTAGCGACCTGGGAGTGATGGGGGAGGAATGACTAGTCAAGGAAAAAATTTTTCTACCCAAGGCCTGCCTAAGAAAAGAAAAACTAGCCGCCTTTGATGGGTGTGGGTAGAAGCGAACATGACGTGACGCTGACCATCCTAGCCCTTCTTGAGGAAAAATAAAGGTTCGCAAAAAAGCGTGAGAGAAGATGTGGAAGTGGCAGGAAGAGGAATGTCAAATTGTGGTCGACCTGCAAAAAAGCTACCTGACATTCCATCCGAAAGGATTTGAGGTAGGAAGGAAAGAAAATAATTTCACAGGGGTCGACCCGCGATCAGAATCTAATCAACCAAAAAGGAGGAGAGGAAAAGAAAAAAAGAATGTATCTCGGGAGCGCGAAAGGTCGTCAGAAAAGAAGACATTTATATGACAGGGAAAATCTGGGCTTCTCACTGTGGCAAAAGGGGGCGTAAGAAGAAAAGGGGGGGCAAGAAAGTTCTTAACCAAAGTAACGGGGTTAGAAATGGTTTGGGACGTAATCCTAAGGGCGATTAAAGGTGGCCTAGGCAAGAGGGAGGCGGGAGAAAGCCAGACTTCGTCGTGCTACTGGACTTAGTACATTAGCACTGGGAAACTTATAGGGTATGGCTAGAAAAAAGATTAGATGCAATTCAGCATTTATCTCTTAACATACGGAGCTGGAGAAAATGGGCAGGACGAGCGGAAAAAAATGTTAATCCAATCCTCGTAACTTGGGGGGGAACAAAATCACCCTTCAATTTCCTGAGTCCCACAATAGGACAACTGTCTCGCGACTGCTTAAACAAATCACGTACCCTCTTATAAACCTAGAAAACAGGGGACAATTAGAACGAAAAAGGACGAGAGCAAAAAAGAAAAAAAAAAAAAAAAAAAAAAAAAAAAAAAAAAAACAAACCAACACAAAGAGGGGGGGACCACCTAATCGTCTTGATCTTGGCGTGGAAAAGGACAGGCGAATTTATAAGGGAATCTCTGGGAAGACAAGCGGGACCCCGGATCAAGTAACCCTTCTTGCCTTGAAAAAAACTTTTATTAGCACAGGCAAACAGCGAGGAAGATTCACCAAAATTCACAATCCGAAGTTAAAGGTTGGGGGCGATTACCTGGGGAGGCTACCTCCCCAGTCCAAAAAAATGTGAAGGGAGAAAAGCCAGGATCGGGCGGGAGGTTAAGAACAATCCTGCAATAGTGTCCACGGAATCCTCACCCACCGCTACAAGGGATTCAAAGCCTGCCTATGCGTACGCAGTATTTTTTTACAAAGAGGGATGTAGGACGGGCAACCCTTTGAAAAAGAAGGGATGAAGATTACTGGGAAACCACAATTCCGCCGGAGCCGGAGGGCCACTACAGTCGATCTACTCCACCATATGCAGGGAGGGGAAACTTAACCACAAGGGGAAGGGACGCTACCTTGGAACGTGGATAGACAGACCGAGGGTAAAAAAAGGAGCAGGCGCCTTCTCACCTGTGAGGCGCCCCGGCTTTAACATTCAACAAAGGGCAGGTGTCACCCCCTATATACAGTATAAGAGCTGGTTGGTGGGGTTAAAAAACAGTTGCAAAGCGGGGGAGGAGTCGACGCAAAAAAAAAATACAGCGGGAACTGAGAAACGGGGGATTGCCCAGAGTTCGCATGAGACGTTCTCCGAGCTAATCAGCTCGACATAAGGGGGGCTGTATGAAACAGGGAGGACTCAAGGCGGGGCACGGGGGGAAATCAGAAGATGGCGGGGTCGTATGAACCGCGTTACACTCTACAAGGGAAGGGAAAAAAACGGGGGAAGGTTGTCCCTCCGGGACGGCTTACAGTGAACATAAGAGGAGGGCCAAAATCCCGTCTGCTTGACACAAGGACGTCAACACACAAGGCGGGACATTTGGAAAAAGGGTGGACAATAAAGGATCCTTCGCCTCAAGGAAAGGACCCGCCTAGGAGATTAAAAGGCCTTAGACTTCTCACGAGTCAAGTGTGTATACGATGTATGACCGGAGGGTCCGTCGCGGGTCGACAAAGAAAAAAAAGGGAGGGGAGGAGAAAGAAGACAAGAGACTATTATAAGTAGCGTAAACAAGAGGAAGAAGAGAAAAAAAAGGATATTCCTGAGGAAGGGAATCCTCTCAGGTTAGCATGGGCGAACGGTGAGGCCGAAAGGCGGACTGACGGAAAAATTCATCAAGCAGGGGAGGGGGCCGAGGGGTTACGCAGAAGGAAGAGTCGGGACGTAAATTGGAGGGGAAAAAGAGAAGCCCCGGTTTGATTCAAGGTGGGGAAGATGGTCCTACGAAACCTAAACGTAAGGGAGGAAAGCAAGGCAAAGTAAATACACTAAAATTATCAAATGACCCGAACATAAAAAAGAAAACAGGAGAACACTTAGTCGAGATAAAGAGAGAATCAGGAGTGACCACATGACCACCGCGTCTGAGCGGTCAGGCGGGGTAAGGGGGATAGCACCACGGAGCAGCGAACGGCGATCTGAAACTGTGGTAACAGCTCTCTTAGTAAATCTAAGTTAGGGTGAAAATGCCCGTTGCCTGAGGTAAATGGAGCGCAAATTTTCTAGTGAAAGGGAAAAAGAACCGGGGGAACGGCGGCCTAACTATAACGGGCAAATAAGGGCGAATTCATAAGGGGAGGTAAGGGAAAAAATGAATTGTGTAATGAGAGATCACTGGCTGGAAGAAAAGCTCGGCGAATTTTTTAACGATGAGAAAGAGAAGGGAAGACAAAAGGCACCTACACAAAAAAAAACTCTGGAGTGGGGGATCACATTCTTAGCCTGTGATACCGGGTCAGAGGCTGGGGAGGGAAACATTAAAAAAAGCATGTCCCATGGGGTATGGAAAAGCAACTACCTCCTATAGGGCGGACAGGGAAATAAGGGGATTTTGGGGGTGGGCCGGTGCGGGGACGGGCCTCCTAAACGGCGAAACTCATCGGAAGAAAGAGGAGGGGAACCCTTTGTCAAGCATAACGGTGTTGGGAGGGACGATATCAGGAACTAACGGTGGGATCTAGTGATAAGGGGGTCCCTCGTGGAAGGGCGAAAAACGGATAAGGTACTCCAGGGGAACTCATTGAGCAAAGGGGAAAACGGGAGGAGGTGACAATCGAGGGGTTCGCGCATACGATCCTTTGCTGAATTTCAACAAGTTAGGGAGGGGGGACGATTAAAGCGGGGCGTTACTGGGTTCAGCGTCGCGAGAAACAGTCGGGAAAGGGGGGGGGATAAAGTTAAGGGGGGGGGTTGAAAAGGGTAATAGAGGACAGTTATTAGACGTTTTAGAGGCCAAAGGGGGGAAGCGCAGGAGGTAAAAGGAGAAGTCTGGAATAACGCGAATCGAAAATGGAAGAAGAAAATAGGGTTACCAAAGGAGGAATGGGCCTAATAGGAAGACGAAGACTACTACTTTGGTAGTCTGGAGGTGGAGCGCATCACGTGAATAGGACCAAATAATAGAAGGTGAGGCTGAATCATAAAAAATTCCCGGCTGAGTAAGAAAGCAGATGGGAAGGCGGTCACAGTAGGGAAACCTTCTGTGGTCAAAATGCGTCGAAAATTGTAAATTCCAGCCTAATTTAACCGTCTGAAAGAACAGAAAGGAGGTTTGTCGCAATCGCGATCCAACTCAAAAAGCAAAGGAGGGGGGGTGGGGGAATTTAATTAGTTGGGTCGTCAGAAGAATACAGACTTAGGCTTGCATTTACAAGTCGACTCAGGTTCTTTCAAAAATGGAGGAAAGAAAGGGGACGGGGGTGCAGTAAATATGCTTAGGGAAAAAAGAGTTGAAAGGGGGGGGGAGAAAAGCAAATGAAGAAAGGGGAAGCTTATTTTCGAGGATAACTCCAGCCGAAATGCTCCTTCGACTTAGGAGGAATTAAGGAATTGGAGAACTTATCATGCGCTTCTGGGAGAGCATGGGAAAGGAGAGTCAAGGCGCTCGATGCCCTGAGGGAAGCGCCCGTAAAAAGGGCTGGGAAAATACCGCGATACTAGGAAAAATAATTCGTCAGACTGCGCCGCACAAGAATCCGGGACCGTGCTGGAACCAAGACGGACCGGATTAACAACCTAAAACTTGACCATCTACAATGGCCAAAGGGATATTCACCTACATCGATTGCCATAATCGTCTGAGGATACATCTGGGCTTAGAAAGCACCGGTACACATGTAGCCGGACGTGAGCGAGGACCATCTTTAACCGGATCACTAGAAGATCAATTTAAGGGAATGCAGCTCACGACAAACGGAGGAGGGACTCAGGCTGCCCTACCGTTTCAGAATGACAAAAAAAAAACCAAGGGCGGTTTAGCGCATAAGTGACAGTTTTGGGTATGGCCAGAATACCTACTCCCAGGGCAACCTACGACGTAGGGGACGGACGTACTCCCCTTCAAGGGGCGGGGGTGAGAACGAAACAAAAGCATATACTTTGAAGACCTCCCCATAGACACAGGGAGGACAAAAAAGAAAGAGGGCTCGCAGTGGGTTGTGCCGTTACTAAGGTCAAGTCGCAATTGGTGGTGCAGCCTTGAAGGAAGAGCGGGAAAGAACGGCGTCAGGGCCCCGAACAAATGAGAAGACAACGCAAAATATATCAATTCCAATTTCTGAAGGGGGACGATTACCCTAAATTGCGCGAAGGAGTCCGGTTAGTTGGAAGGCCGAAGTTCAAGGGAAAATTAGGAGAGGCACAGGAAAAGAGAAAGTTAAAAAACCTCCGGCCAACCGGGGGAAAAAAAACAAGTGTGAAACCACGATACGTCGTAGTACGAAGCGGGGGGGGGGGGAAAAAAGGTGGAGATCATCGATTCGACTGCGACGGGGGGCCGCCGGCCTGAGAACCCTACGCGGAACCCTTCTCCCGAGGGTAAGGTTTGAGTTAGGAGACGAGGGTATCTCAGGAGCGAATGGAATTCACTAGCTAACAGGTGGGTGGGGAAAAACACCTGGGCTCTTAAGCACCTGCAGGGGGAAAATCAGGGGGATTTTCGACCACGGAAAAACGAGACAGGGGGGGTTGGACCTATTCCTCCGAAGATTAACAGGGAAGAAAGGGAAATCCCTACTCCCGGGATCTTCAAAACGGGCAAATCAGTGTAGATGGCTGTGTCCTGTTGTGTTGGGTTTAATGTTGGAAGGAAAGGGAGACCCGGACTCACTAACCGAAATACCCGGAGCGGATTAACGGAATAACCTTAGACTTTCGGCACAAAGTCGATTATCCCTACTGCGAAGGGGGAGCTGGGGGGGAGAGCTCAAAAAAAGGAGGAAGAAGTAACAAGAGCAAGAGGAAAGGGAGGGGGAGAAATTACAACTCGTGTCGCACGAAGTCGAAGGTTTGCCCGTAAGGGTGTCTCCTCTCAGGTTGTCAGCTAGCCGAGGGGCGTACAGACGGGGGGGAAACCAGGGTCAAACATCCTGTTCCCCTTTGCGGGTAAGTGGGGGAAGGGGGAGGGTGATGGAGGGAAATTTGCAAATCGAAAGACGGATAAGAAAAAATCCCCGGGGTCTGACAAACGTGGTGACGAGTTGGCAACGAAAGGGCAAAGTCTCAATGAGGAAGCGAAAAAAAAGAAAATAGTCTCCGGTGCCAGTAAAAAAAGCTACACAGGTAGACGATGTATCAACACGGGATCGAGAGAACTCGCTCAGCTAGCCTTAAAGGAACTTCGAAGACAAAGCTGTAGTTTTAGCCCAGGCGGTCGTACATAAAATCGCGAATTCAGAACTTTTTAACAAAAGAAAAACGAACTTTTGGAGCAAAGTAGAGAAATGGAGTTGGTTAACCTGCCCGGAAGGGGGTAAGTTTGCTTAGCGCCGCAAGTTGAAAAACGGGGAGGACTTGGAAGTCCGCGATGTGGAACGCGGACGTACTAGAGCCTAAGGGTAGCGAAAGGACAAGGTGGGCGGGGGTTCCGAAACGTGCCACGAAGTTGATGATATCACACGACGGGCTTGAAAAAAGGAGCGAGGTTGTGAAGTTTATGAAAAGCGGAATGACGAGCAGATACGGTAAAGAAACCCCTGCAAAAGGGTTCAGGAGGAAGTAACAATCGCGTAGCATTAGGGAGACTGATACTGGACTCGTCTGGGGAGGGCAACATGAAATACGTCCTAGCGTCTTGACTAAAGACCGGTCAAGAAGGCTAGACAGCCAAAGGGGAGGGGAGGGGGGAATAATCCTCCAAACTGGGACGGAGGAGCGCAAAAAAATCTTCTCAAGAGGTTCAAAAGCTGTTGGGCTTAAAGATCAGACCGGGGGGTGACTGTGATCCCTTACTCAGGAATGGAAAAGGGGGGGGAGGGGGGGAGAAGGGGGACTTTTGAAACTTGAAACGAGACTTATAGGGCCAGGATAACAGCTTGGATAAGCCAGCGGGTCACAGAGGGGGGGGGGGTTTTGTCAACATGAGAGGTCGGGCAACAAAGTCAGGCCAGGGGGTGGCCTTTAGAAGGGCCAATTTTAGGAGGTATCGCGGAAGCGGTACGTGAGATGTTTCATCGCGTAAAGTTGTTTGAAAGTAGGGGGTGGGGCGAAAAAGGGGGGAGGGGTGTTCACCTAAGAGGACCGGAAAGACCATCTTTTGTACTATGGGAAATCCATTGAAGCGATAGGGAAGATCTGCGACAAAAGATGAGCATCGACATGAATCTCGACCTAAGGGAAGGGGATGAAGGCCCTAAGTGCGGCAAATACGACTTGGGGGATAGGAGTAGGTAGAATCTCACAAAGCAGAAGTACTACATCAGAAAGGTTAGTCTTTAATCATAAAAACTGGAGGCAACAAGACCTGGTGAGAAGGAAAAGGGAACTTGATCAACCCGTGCTAGGTGTACGGACTTTTATGACGTGGTTGGGTTTAGACCGCAAGTGGGGAAACGGCAGCGAATGGACGGTCAACGTAGGAAAATGCAGCCATAATTTGGGGGGCGAAAGACAGAGTCCAGAGACGAACAACAACTTATGATGGAAAAGGGGGGATAGCTATGCAACAGAATTAAAGTGGTTTCAAAAATTCTGGTTGACAAGGTAGACTGCAGTGAGGACAACACTGTTGCAGGCGAAAAAAGAGTGTTTGGGGACAAAAACTGCGGGGCCTACGGTTGAGAGTTGTTAGATGAATCAGGGAGGGACGATTAGTATGGGCACTCGCACGCTGCTGCCTACCGACAGAATAGAAGTGATGGTAAGTCGGGGGACGGCCCTGCGATGCAGGAGAAACTTTGGAGCTTAGGGGCTAGACCTTAATGAATTCAGCATTGATATCAGGAAAGACTTCGAACCTAGGAAAAGTGTCTTGACAGCGGAAAAAAGAGTCGGTGTCTCATCGGGACTCTCACTAGGGACGAAACCCGGGAAAGCGAGACAACCCAAAAAGGAAGGGATACGAGTTTCTGAACCATCAAACGTACGCGGGAGGAAAATATGCGAACATCCTAAAAAATTTGTGACCCCTAGTGAAAAACCGAAAGAGAGGTGCCACATAAAGTCGAGATACTCAAGCGTAGATCAGCAAGAAAAAAATAAGATCCGTAGCGGTGGCTTCAGCGGACACTTCTCACTATGTATTAAGGAAGATTGATCACAGTACTAAATTATGAGATGGGCAAAACAGCGGTTTCAAGCCTAAGAAGCCGAGAACTTTGGAGCGAATAGTCTGGTAGGAGGCGACAGGCCCCAGTCAAACTATACTAAGGCCGTGGACCAAAAAGAAAGGGAAGGGGGGTTATAAAAACAGAACATCAGGGAAGGAGGACACTGGTGCCGCCCATCACTGAGCAGGGAGGGAAAAAGGGAGAATGGATCAAAAGCAGGGGGGGTACTACGGGAACCAGAGGGAAGTTAGGAGGGGGGGGTCGTGGTTTCATAACTCGTAGGCAAAGGAACCACAAAAAGACGCCGAGCCGTTAAGAGACTATAAAGTCACAAGGACTTGAAGGGAGGAAAAGTACCCAGAAAAGGATCGCGAACTTGGACATTTATGTGAGGAACGAGTCACAGGGGAGAAAGCAGGAAGGCTCTCAGAACGGGGCTGTTCTCCGGCACGTGAAGGGGGGCACAAAAGATAAACGTCGTATTCGAAGTGATCTAGGGTTAAATTCATATAGGAGGGATGAGCGGCGGGAAACGCCGTCATAAACCCCTAAAGGTACCCCTTCTCCACGGAATGGGGTGCAGTAGGACGCGCGTTTCCGTCGACGGGAATGGGGATAGTCAATCTCCTGTGTCGGTGGTTGGGGTTGAAGCCTGGGGGAGTGGACTGGATAGTTGAAAAGACTTACTTCGGGTATAAGAGTCACACTCTCACCGGGGGAAATGAATTGTTCACCGCCTAAGGAGGACAGGGGAGACCAATCGGACGTCCTCAGCAAAGAATCTCAAACCTTGGACGACCCCCCATCAGGAAACGTCAAAAGGCAATGTCCTGGGGAGCATAAGGAAGACTTTAGGAAGAAATGGGGAAACACCCTGAGCGGATGAACTCCTAAACAGGAGAAAATTTAGGAGAAAGAGCGACATCGTGTTTGGCTACTTAGTGCCTAAATTTATCGAGAGCACAAACAAAAAGGGAGGAGAAAAGAGAAAAAAATAAGGGAAGAAGTAGAAAAAGAAAGAGGGGTCCAATTTTTCTAGTAGGGTGAGAAGACTCAGGGGAGGCGGGGTCCTAATGTGCTAAAGTGATTACAAAGTAACATCCTGCTGGAAACCGGTGACGTTTCGATTGGGGTTCGCAGAGGGAGAGGAGAGGAGGTAAAAGGGGGACGATTGAAATTGCAACGGAAGGAAAAATCCAACGGGGAATTCCGTTGAGTGTAGTCATCTACCAAAAAAGTCGCGGAGTTTCAAAAGGAAAAAATCCCTAAACGAATCCAGGTGCCCGTACAAACCGAAAAGGAAACGAGGTGATATCCCATCTGCTCTATAGCAGACCTAGAGGCAAATTAACCCCCGTAACTTCGGTAGTTTGACGGAGGGTGGAAAAAAAAAAAAAGTGCGCGATCGGGCGTCGCAAAACTGGGGAAAACACAACCCATCTCCAGGACCAGATACTCGTAGGGGTTTGAAAAAGAAAGTGCCAGGTGAAAGCAAGGCGGGAAGGAGGAGAAAAGGCTTAGAAAAAAAGGGAAGCTACGGGTTACTAAGAGTCGATTCATTTTCTGTTAATAACGAAATCAATGGGTTTGATAGAGGAGAAGGTGACTTTAACGGAGCGGCGAATTTGTTGGGTTCCGGTGAAGAAGAAAGGATGAAAGCAAGGAGGGGAAGCACCTTTCAACTTTCGGCAACTCGAAATGATTAATGACAATCGGACTAGCATATTCAGAGAAGGTTGGAAGAAGAACTGTCTCAGGGAAGTGGGATGAGCAACGTGAAAGAATGACAAGGAAGTGTTCGGATATGTGGTGTATTCTGAACCTCACCTAACTCTGCCGGTTGAACCGAAATAAGGGGAGTTGGACTGGTGAGGGGGAACACATGGAAGGGGAGAGAAAAGGAGAGGCGGGGGACCCTGGGATGCAAGAGCAGAAATGGCCGGGGGAAGGGTGAGACTTACAAGAGCAAGGAACAAATCTAGTGATAAGGGGGGCACGCTTCTACCCAGGCCCACCATCGTTCTCAAAAGCGCAGGAAAAGAACCGGAGAGTGCCCCCATATTTTCGGCTGATCAGAAACCGCGAAAGAGGCCTTTTCACAAACTTCAAACAGTCCTAATAGACCTTATTTGTGGGGAGTAAGGACGTGGGGAACGGCGCATTCTGCACAAGGGACAGGAGTAATCCCCCAACGATGTATGGTTGCGTGTTCAGCCTACCTTGGGCTGTGTCGAGTACTTTCTTTTCGCTTAGCGGCTTTGTTCAGAATTCTCCGACTGCTTTCCATCCTATTTGTGTGAGGACCTATCTGGTGGGGTGACTTGTCCCAGGATTGAAACTGTTCGTTGTCACAAGTGGGCGGGTGATCGACAGGACGGGGGTAAAAGAGGCTGTAAGAGATTTCCCCTCCGGGCTCCTCACCTGAGTTCGAGATAAGGGCTCTTGGGGGAGGAGCTAAAAGTTGCTTCCTTGAATTCGCTCTCGAACCAGCCAGCGCTAAGAAGATAAGGGTGCGATTCCAGAAGGGGATGCAACGCAGGGTTCGAAGCGGCTAGTACGGAGGTGGGTTGAGGAGGGGAGGGGAAAGCAAAGATTAACTGACCAGTACTAATTAGAAAGTCGAGGAAAAATAAACTTTCCACTTCCTTTCAGAGTCATGAAAAGTACAACAGGCTACGCTTGCACATTTTTTGACGACCGGGCGAGAAAGGGGGAAAAAGTCAGGGGGACGTCTTGGGAAAAAAGCACATAATGTCTGTGGGTCGCCAAAGAGGGAGCC
>Ga0179593_1502873_pt1 | contig 16230 bp, 22 predicted proteins | sample CZODoug2_1_08_16_FD_185931 | JGI IMG/M metagenome (GOLD analysis project Ga0179593, IMG submission 185931) | Vadose zone soil fungal communities from Angelo Coast Range Reserve, California, USA - CZODoug2_1_08_16fungal (PacBio error correction) | ecosystem: Environmental > Terrestrial > Soil >...
ATGCGACATTGAGGGCGTAGTAAAAGGAGGGAAAAAAGCGAAGTATTATAAGACCAAAGAAATTACAGACGTTTCATACCTACTCGTGGAGCATCTAGGAATTAAAGCAAGAAGCTACGTCGTAAACTTCCACTCCTGTGAGACGAGAAGGAAAAAGGTCAACTCCCCTCCGATAGGAAGCTAATTGGACTTCTGGAGAAGGGCGAAGGGCAGGTGAGCTTAAAACCCTAGAGGGAAGCGGCGAAAAAAGAAAAAAGGGGGGAACATGAACCGAACTGCGATCCCGATTAAAAAGAACACGCTCACAAAACAAAAAGTGTTGGTTGCCTGGCATATGTTTGGCATTGCGAAGAATGACAGAGGTAGGCAGAAAGATATGGAGGAGAGAACGAAAAAAGAAGCAGACTGTCCTTTGCGTCAAAAAGAAGAATCCGTGACGAAGCGGGGAGAGGGGAAAATAAATTGAGAAACGAATAAGAACATTTCGTCTATAGAGGGCTGGGAGTGTCCTGGGGAAAAGCAGAGAAAAAGGGAAGGGACGAATAAATAAAAAAGTGGTCAGTGCATGGCTGGGAGGTAGAGAAAAGGACAAATCCGTCGTAGGAGCGAAGCAACGCTTTAATGCAACGGAAATCGGAAGTGGGTGAATGCAGCAAATTTCTCAGAGGCAGTCGCCACTAAAAAGTCCGGGAGAGGGGTTCCTGATGGGTACTGCAATACCGAGGGAGCATGGGGGTAAAATGGCATGCGTCGAGCCGAAGTGGGAATTTTTCACACTAGGAGACACCAAGGAAAAAAAAAATGAAATCCCTCTGACCCTACGGTGAGTAGGATGAGGATCGTTAAGGGCAAGGATGCTCGAACACGCGGGTAAAAAAAGGACAAGGGTAAAAATCATTCCACGGTCCAGGTGGGGACCATGGGGGGAGGGGAATCTGGGAAATGAACAAAAGAAGCAATGTCGGAAAAATAATCTGGATCGAGCGTTTCATTGGAGATCGGAGGTATGAAAAACGTAGGCGTAAAACAGGGATTGCTTAGATGTGAAACGAAAGGAGGGGGGGTGTCAAAAAGTCAAGAACCTCCAAAAGCATCAATAATCGTCTCAAAAAAGCGCGTACAGAAATGAGGAAGACCGAGTCACCAAAAAAAAAAAGGGAGGAGGGAAAAGTCTCATTCTAATCGGGGGGGAGGACCGAGTGCCCATGGGGAGGTTGATTGGGGGGGACACCGCCCCGATAAAAGAAGCCCGGAGAAAGGAATGGACAATCGGAAAAGACATAACGCGAGACGGGGAAGGACTCCAGAAATAGGCGCCCTGGGTTGAGTCAACTTGTGGACAGGAGTACAGTCAAAAACCACTTTTGAAAAAAAAAGGGGGATTGGAGGGGCCAGGGCGAGTGACCGACAGTGACGCCCAACAACGTCCCAAGCGCGGATGCCGAACTCTACAAGGTTCACGTAGAGACAGCGAGGCAGAAAAGGGCGGGCGGGTGTCTTAACTGGACATTCCAAATTGGAATCTGATCCAGACGGAATAAGAGGTGGAGAAAGCCCGAAAAGGGAAAAGTGTCACTGAACCTAACAGAAAGGGATGAATTCAGACAGGACGATGAAAGGGAGAATCAAGATCAACGAAGCAGAAGCGGGGGCGCGCCTAGACCTTCCAGACTCGGATGGCATGGACGGATACGAAACCTGAAACGTAGTCAAGGTAGGGAAGCCAATGGGCGCTATACGAAAAGGCAAAAAGACAGAACATCGCAGGAAGATGGTGCGGAAAAGCAGGCGATCAAGAGCAGGAACGGGGAGAAAGAGAAGGCAGGATGGATTCTCTGCGCCGGCTGCATGAGAATGGGCGGGAGGGGGGAGAAAACAAATCTGAGAGAAATGATGGCTCTCGAAATACCGGCAGAGAAATTGAACCTAATAGGGACATCCAGAAATAAAAAAAAATGGATGGGGGGAGGGTTGGGAAAGAATAGGGAACAACCAAGGAACAATGGTCTCAGAGGTCGTCTCTAAACGCAGCGGGATATCAAAATGCCTGCGACGACAAAGAAAAATTCTCGTGAAAATATCACAGGTGAGAACGAAAAAAGGGAGCACGAGCAGCAAAGCCTTGAAATAGGAGCGGCTAAGGGGCCGAAACAGGACTGTGTCTCAAAGCCACGTAACGTAAGCGAGTATGCGTTCAGGAGATACAGAGAGAAAAGTGGGGCCAGAAAGGAATCTACATAAAAACGGTGAAAAAATTCCGAATACCCAGTAAATGAACGAAAAAATCAAACCAGCAGGCCTGCGCAGAAGAGTAGGGGGGCAGCTGGGTACCACCAAGGTTAGTAGGGGTCTTGAGGGGGTTTAGAGGGGCTAGGGGAAGGCAAACCCTGCAGCACCACGTTAGCCGCATGAAGAGCACTTTGCGTGCTAATCTAGTGAACAACTAATCCTCAGGCCCGTGGACAGGCATTACGGCCCACAGCAGCGACCAAGAAATAAACAATCCGGATTCGAGGGCAACAGCGAATGTGGCGAACGAAGGGATATCGAGAAAGAAATTTCATATACAAACCAATGCAGCATAGAGGGGAAAATGGTGGATAAGATCAGATACTGCGGAAGAGGCCGAACTAAAGGGGGGAAGGCCTCCAACACTTCAGGAAACGGAGTAGGGGAACCAGTATATAGTGGGTCTATAGCTCGGGAACCTAGGAAACGTGAGATGCAAAAACTCTCCACCGAAGAGTCTCCTGGAAATTAGTAAAAACCCCAGGACTCCTCCCACCAAGTCACGTTTGGGGGGGGGGGGGGTAGGGGTGGTGGGGAAAAAGCGAGAGGGAAAAGGTCGATCCAAATGACCATGGAAGGCAAAGTCAGGAACTGCTGAGTAATAGAGCACTGATGAAGGAAAGCGAAGGATAGAAAGCATTGTGAAGAGTAAAGGTAAGAAGTTACAAAAGGGGGAAGAGGGAACGTAACCACTACCTCCAAAGCATAATACGGATTAAAAGAGGGGTCCACAAGAAAACCTTAAGCCGCCAAAAAAAGCATGTGCGCAAGAGACATAAGTGGGGGCCTCCGACCGAATCAAAAAAAAAAACAAACGCTAACTTAGGGAGAAAAGAAACATTCAAAAACCCCGCTTTTCCTAATAGAATCGAAAGTCCGAAACGACGGATGCGGCAAAAAGGATGACATGGTCGTCGCTTGCCGGTGAAAAAAAGAGAAGGACAACGCGTTAGACATAGAATAGGGGGATCAAACCAAGAACAGAAAGGGGGTAAAACGCTAAGAAAGCTGGGGGGGGCGCAAGGCGGATTTCAGTGTACCTTATAGGCGCAGCACAGATCCCTTGAGGCCAGAAGACCACCGTCACGCGAAAGGGTTTTAAAAACGGGGCAGATCCTATCTCGACGCGGGGGAGTGACGCTGAACCTCCTTACCGGCGTGGTAAAACACATCTATCAGGTAACAGGGGGGGCGATACAAAGAAGGGTTGCGCTATTAAAAGGGAAAATCGGGAAACGCGCTCGCGCATTTCATTCGGAGCGCAAAGTCAATGGGGGGACAAGGATGGTCCTGGCCAGCGAACAAAGAGGACAACATTGGCATGCCTACGGTAGGAGAGAAACGGAGTGATGGGAGGGGGCAAGAAGGGGGGGGGCAAAAAAAAAGAGGAACATCGAAGAGCTTCGAGAGGTAAGTCATTGACCCGCCGCCGCCATGATCTCACGAAAAACAACCGGCGTAGAAGAGAATATGGCGCGGCGGGAAAGGACTTGAGTCATGGGCGAAAGTCCTAAACAGGATGGATGAAAAAGAGGGCTACACAAGAGGCAAGGACACCTCCAAAGTTGATGAATAGGCGGCATACAGGGGGGCGCTGCCGGGGGAACGAAAAAAACCTCGCAAGGCCAAAGGGAACCGAAAAAGACATGATCAAGTTGAGGGGCGAAAATTCGCGAAGCAAAGAACTGATCGAGAGGCAATCAAGAAGCAACTTTAGAAACAGACAGGGCCAAAAGGATGATCAAAGAAAGGACAAGCCGGCTAAGGAGGTGCAAGAGATTTCCACCAATGAATCGGTAAGGGAAAGGCAACGAGGGGAAAACCGGGGGACTCTTTACTTTTGTAGCGATGGATGTCAGGTGCGAATTTGGTCGTGTTGACCCGGAAAACATCATCCGGGGGAGGCCAATGGGCCGGGGGGGACACCGGGCAGAAAATCGTCTTCATTGGGGGAAACGAGAGAGGTTGTCCGGACTAAAGGGGAAAGGTTTTTTTCACAGAAGAGGGCTAGTACTCAATGTCCATCTTGGCATCGAAGAAAGTAACCTTTAAAAAAAAAATTTGCGTCTACATCTTAGGCCGTGGTGTGCTTGCCGGAGCCGGAATTAAGTGAAACTTTAAAACGGGGGGGATCCCGGCGGCCAACCAATTGAGGTCTAGGGACAGTAGAGGATTGGGTAGAGAGTTGAATGGACCCGACCCGTATATACAAGGGGGGTCGGCGTTCCTCGCGGTCGGGTGGAGAGACGCATTCGGGTTGAACCGACTTCCACATTGGAGAAGCTTCTGGAAACTTACTAGGAATAAAAGGAATAGGACGATACGAGAAAATAAAGACTCACGGTTTGCCAGTCAGTCGCGTCGATCTTAGGGGGGAGTGTGCCTGCAGGAAGGGGGGGGTTTTAGCGTGAACGGCGCAAAAGATCTCGGAAAGGGCGGGGGACTTCAAGGGACGAAAAAGTGGATCCAGAGAGGAGAGGGAACCAGAAATACGACGGGTCCATGGGCCGGGTTTGGGCGGTAACCCGGGCCGAAAACTTTCGGCAGGAAGGACTGGGAGGGATACGTCATAACCATTCCAAAAATTCACTTTGTTGAGGGAATGGACTAAGCGGAATATCAATTTTTCAGGGGGCCCGAATTCTCTGTGCTCGTCCGTTGGGGGGGGATGGGGGAAGAATGTGAAGAAGGCATGGGAAATCTTGCCAGGAGAGCGAAAACGAGAAAACCGAGCACCGATACGGAAATGGCAAAATGGTGCGGAGGGAGGGGATATACTCTCCGAACGCCTCACCGCAAAGATCTTCCCCATGAATCTTAGAGGAAAAGCGCGATCTCGAGGCTGAGAACTCCCTCAGGTGACAGGGGCTTTTGGGGTGTTATTCATGGCCCTGATACGGGGGAGAGGGGAGGACAAAAGGAGGAGCTGAATAGAATCACCTCATGACACGCAAGTTAGACGGGCAGAAGCGGGGGGGGGGAATTGAAAAAGTATCCTAGGACGACGAGAGAGATTCACTCGAAAAAAAGCGGGGAAAAGGTATTCCACGAGGTAACAGACGGTGGTAGGATATCCACGTGGGTCTAAAAGTTGGGACAAAAAAAAAAGGTGCCGATGGACCCCTTTGTCAGTGGTTCCCGCCGGCTGAATGTGGATCTGCAGAAAGGAAAAGAAAGCGCGCAAAAAAAGACCAGGGATCGACTTGACGGGAGGATTGTCCTCTCGTCCGAGTAAACTCCCTCCACCAAAAGTGTTGGGTGAGGGCAGCAGGAGATAGGGTTTGCATGGCGTAATATGGGGACCGGAGAAAGAAGCAGGAGGAAGCTGAAAGGGGATCTACGCCCAGTACGACTTTTCCTGTTGCGCACGCAAATGACCTCGGAATGAAAGGAGCGAACCAAGTGACCGTCTCGAGGAGGCACTATTTGCGAAGCTGGAGAAGAAAATACTGTTCCTGTGGGCCTGGGAACCTGGGAAAGATAAGCGCCAGTTTATTTCGAAGAAATAAAACCCTCATTGGGGGGGGGAGAACGTTCTGGCAGGGGGTAGTGGAAAAAAATGATGCAGAAAGGAAGTACGCAGCAGGCTGTCAAAGTCGTAGGGACTAGAACTGCTTCCCTTCCTCAACAAAGTGAGAAACAAAACGGCTCCAAATACCGAGTTGAGACGCACTCCCCAAGGGATCTATGAAACTCGTAATGACGCAATATCAACTCAAGAGAAAATAGTTGAAATGGAAACAACACTGAAAAAAACCAAAGAGGAAAGGGACTGCCAGATTGTCTACATTATCCGGAAAAAGCGTCGCGGCTGCGTGCTCGCTAGACAAAAAAGCGTCAGGTACCGGCCGAACCTTGGACAAACACAGTCCAAGTGTGTCAGGTGACCATGGGGGGCGGAATCAAAAAGAATGACCCGTTCAAACAGGCAGCGCAATTGGGTTCGAAGCGGGACAATAAGAGGGAGTGATGCTCGTTTCCAAAAGGTAAGAAACTGACAGGCCTAAAAAGGGGAGGGGGGAGGAGCCTGGACGGTGCGGTGTAACCAAACAATCCACTCAGAGGGGGGGGGGAACTCGGAGAGAAAAGCCTTGATACCTGATCCAGATCAAAACACCACAAAAGAGAGAGATCTCAGGGAAAAAACTGTCGTGTCATACCTATTTGCCAATGAAAGGGAGGGCTTTTATTGGGGGACACAATGCAAGACAACAGCAAAAAAAGAACTGAATCTTTAAAGAAAAAGGGGCAGACTCAGAGGGAACGCACATCCAGCTTCTGAACGCGCAAACCAAAAGTTGGACCTCGCTGTGATCCGTCAGGCTTTCCAAAAAAAAAGACTCGACACGAAAATGTGAACGGGAAAGGGGGAGTGCATGGATATGGAGTGTACCATGTGGGGGACCGCCTACCCCTTCATGCAAGAGCACGAATGCCGCGAACTCAAGGCACTCCAAAAGGGGGAAAAGAAAAGAGAAAAGGCCGAAGAAAAGGGGGGGTCCATCATTGTTGAACATGTCCAAACTAGCGAGGACTAGTCATGAAGAGTTCAATAGATCCCAGTCCGAAAGCAGGATTGCAAAGGAAAAATCGAGGCACGCTAGACCAAGGGTTTCGGGGCAGTGCTAAATAACTCGGGGAATCTAAAAGCGCCAGGGGGAGGTCTTCGGAATCTCAGACGAATTCCATTACTGCACGTCTTCTGGGCAGGGACACTACAATAAGGGAGGGCTTGCAAAAGAGGGGATTCTTCGAACTAACCTGGCGCTGTGGAAGAAAAGGCCAGGGAAATAGACCTCGTATATGCCGAAATGTTCTTCTGAAAAAAATACAGAGGTCGGAAGGGCGTTCGCTCGAGTAAGTCGGAAATTCGCGGCGCCATTGGGAGGCCGAGTTGGGCGTCAGGAAAGACGCAGCTCTCTAGGCTTCGGAAGAGAAAAAAACAATCCGCAAACCCGAGCGGAGGGAAATACAAACACTGCTGGGTGGGGAGATGGGGACCGCAGAGAAAAGGAAACAATCAGGAAGTTCAAGGGTCGCCGCGGTCCTGTCGCTCGAACCGGAAGAAGTCGGGGAAGAAAAGTCAAATAGACGGGAACAAAAACATTCAAGTGCCATATCGGCCAGTCTAAACTCCCAAGGGAGACGAATCGATCAGCGTGAACTCGCTGTCAAAGCGGAGGAGGTGCGAGGAAAAAGGTAAACTCGTTCTCAACTGCTGCAGGGCAATCGCTAGGGCGTGTCAGATCTGCTATCCATTGCGCGCCTGCAGTGACGAACAGGCAAGAAAGGGGAGTCCGACGATCCACGAGGAATGTTCAAATTTACATGGGAAAAACAACCTGCACGAGTAGGGAAATGCGAAAAGAGAAATTCAAGACCTCAAAACGGGCTCTCTGGAGAGATGAGGTGCGGGGCTGCTCTGAGAATGAGCACCGGAATCACCACGTGTAACAATGCCGCAAGAGAGGGGACTAGGGTGTAGAGCTAGTGGACACTCTCTTCAGCTGCGAAAGATGCTGAAAAGGCCAAAGCCTCCGAACAAGAATCAAAATACTGGATTGTCGCGAAAAACAAAAGGGGACGAAGACTAACATTTGAGAGTCGGGGGGCGGTGTACATATTCACGACAAAAACAACGTGAAAAGTCAAAAGAAGGTTCAATGACGGACACGAAATACAAGTCACGAGTGGGATCATGAGTTTGGGGGACCCTCCAACACGGCGGAAAAGAAAGTCTTTAGGCACATAATATATGGGTGCACCTAGATCTGGGACAAGCTTGGGGGGGAAGCGGTCGGGAACAATCAAAACTACGACGGCGTAAGCCGGACCCAAAAATGGACGCCGCAACAATCCCGAAGAGCGCGGAGGCGGAGCCAACTGCATTGAACCGGCAACGTCCGGTAGAAAGGAGGAAGGGAGAATAAAAAGAAAGATGTATTAATGAAGCCTCCAAAGAGACCAATCAATGACGGAGCAGGATTGCCACAAAAAGCCGAACACCGAAACCTCCCAAAGAAAATACGGGGGCGGGGCTCGGGCCACACTCCTCACGAAACCAGATCACCTTCATCGGCAAAGACAGAAAAAAAAAGGGGTGGACGACAAGGTAAATCAACAACTGAAACCTAAACTTCGAAACATTAAGAGCCCGTGGCCGAAATCCAAAGAATACGAAAGTAAAACAGGAGAGGCAGCCAAGGATGGACAGTTACTTCGGCCATGGTGAAAACCCCCGGGCCAAGAAAGGAAAAAAGTGAATACTATGAGAAAAGAAACCATTAACGAAAAGGACTATTTGCACGCAGCTAACCCAACGGCACGGCCCACCTGTCAGTCCCTAAATGAATCGCCAAAAGCATGCTTACAGAGAGCCCACGGAACAAAAAAAAGGTTGTCCAAAGAGGAAAAAGGGAGTATGAGAGACGCTTTTGGGGAGGGGAAAGGCACCTCAATTGCAGGCTGGTCCGCAATCGTAAGGATATTTTGGCGTAAGTGGAGGAAACAGTCATGGGGGCAATGAGGGTGCGCTGAAGATTCTGGGGGGAAAAAATCGAGCATTTCAGGAAAAAAACGGACATAGCTTTGCGGGAAGGGGCGTGGCACAGGCCACGGGCAGCGCGCCCGATGGCATGCACCCTCCGTCATAGCAAAGAAGGAAAAAAACTGAGTTCGGGCAGTCATTGTTTACCAATACGCATAAAAGCCATCCAGGTCAGAGGTGCGCAAATGAACGATCAGGAAACCGAAAAAAAACAACAAAGAAAATCAAACTCAACAAAAAAAACAAGGGAAGAAATCAATGGCGCCGGCTAAAGCGTGATCGTCCAAAAACCTGGACTGAAGGGGGATCTTCGTTCTGTCCGGCATGCGTAAGGGGCTACACAAAGTAACAGATCAAAAAGAACCTAAGGTGATGGCAGGAGAGAAACAAGAGGGCGCGCTGGCTTGCAGTAGAGCGAATAGCCAATCCATCCTTGCCAAAGATATGATCGGGGGGGAAAAGATGAAAAAGGAGGGAGAAGGCGACGAGGGAAAAAGGAAGATCTCAACTCCAGCAACAATGAAAAGGGCTAGCCAAATGGCATGATCAGGATGGCGAACAGCTGCTAACGAATTAACCTCTTTCGCCCAACAAAGCGAAGCGTCAGAGGAGCATTCAACGTTCAAGCAGGAATCTGGCAAAAAGGGGAAACTGCTTAAGTTGGCTCGATGGAAGAAAGAAGGATGGGGTTCTGAATTGAGCAGGTAGGACTGCCTAAGAATTGGCAGGGCCGGTTAAGGAAGCTGAAAATGGCTGTCGTGAAAAGCGGATGAGTCATTTGGAAGACGTGTATGGGAAAAATGTCCCTTCGGTAACGGAAGGGTTGTCAAAAAAAAGATCTTGACAGAACATGGAAGAAGGGAGCATCCAAAGAAAAACGGGCCGAGGAGATTTTTTAAGGAAAAGAGGCGCGTCCTGATTGCCGGCGCCGGAGGGTTAGGACTTTCAAGGGTTGGATGAAACCCTGGAGGCTGGAACAACAATTGTGGAGAGGGGACAGGAGGGGATAGGGATGAACCCGGGGGGGGGGGGCCCAATGGCCCAACCACAGTAAGGCAGCGTGGGGCGGAGGTAAATAGAAGTTGCAGTACATGCATTAACACAAGAATTCAGGGGTAGCGACGGAGGAGGATTCAAAAAAAAAGTGGCAACTATTCGATACTGGAAGGGGGGGCGAAAACAAGCAGTGTGTCGGACCGCTCCGTCGTAGGGGGAGGAGAGTCGGTGGGGGTGGTTACCAAAGCAGGTCAAAGAGCCGAAGTGTACTTTTGGGAAGGAGATCGGAGGAATCCAAGAGAGGACCAGAATTAAAACATAGTAGCCTGTTCAAAAATCATCGTTTCACCTGCCATGGAAATTTGGCGGGAAAAATGAAGGCGGGAGGAAGGAACGTAAAGGGGAAAAAAATCACATCACCATTCCGGAAAATGGGGGGGGCAATTGGGGAGGGAAATAGGGAAAATCAGCTCTATCAATTTTCGGGAAGTCACAGTCCAGAGTTGATCGATATCCGGGGGGGGGGGGTGTGGAAAAAGAGGAAAACTGGGGAGTCACATGTTCAAAGCGGTCGAAACGGCAAAGAGCTCAGAACCGGAGACACCCTAGAAATGCGGCTGGGAAAAGGGGGGGGGTGAGGGGGAATTCCAATCTCTCCGCCGAACCGCAGAGAGAAAAGCAAACATTAATCCGTGTGGGAGCTGCACACAGAGAATATCTGCGCACAGGACCGAAGCGAGGGCAGGGGGGGGGAGTCTTAATCCCTTAAGACGAGGTCTAGGAATCAATTAAGCCCCGCGCATGTCTAGGAAAGCAAGGGAGCCTCAACTTATGCGGGAGGTAAGATACTGAACGCAGGAAGAAAAATGAGAACTGGGAAAGGCCAAATCCTAAGAAGCAGAAATCAAACTCTGGGAACCTGAAGTGAGGCCAGCAACGCTTGGGCACTCAAATGAATGCGAGACAAGTTGTATTCAAAACTGGGAGAAACTGGGAAAAGGAAAAAAGAATTTTTCGGTCTGGGTTCCGGCAGTTCATTGGATCTTACAGCCACTCTCGGGCGGGCTCGAAAGAACCCGCGGCGAACTTACCGGACGGAGGGGACAGGTCTCGTCCAGGAGAAGAAAGAAAAAAAAACCGCCCCCGTTTGTTTGGAGGGCAGCGCCTGCGAGTTTTTCAAAGGAGGACTCGCCGGGAGGGCAGAAGCCATAGAAAGAAGGATACGACGAAAAACAATTAGGTCAGAAGGGTTACTGTCGAAGAAAAGACAAAAAATGTAACTATCGAACTCACTGAGAACAACGAGTCCGAAGAACATTTCGGCATGCCAGTTTCAGGGGGGAATGGGGCAAGGGGCTGGCCAAGTGAGGTCGAAGAAAAGCAAACTAGGGGGGGGCAACTTGAAGGGATTTGTAGGAAAACCCCAGAAAGGGAAGGGAAGTCAAGGGGAGAGGCAGAATTCCAACGAGTCCAAACGGTAGCTCGAGGCCGTTCTTACGAGCAGAGAAACGACAGAAGTAAACGAAAACAACGGGGAGCGTGCCGGAAGGGGTAGTGCAACTCCTGCTTTCTGGAATGGTATCTTAACGTTCATCGAGTCCTCCGATCAAATATTGGTGAAAGGGGGGAGAAAGCAAGACAACCGCTCGCAAGCTGGACCCTAGACAGGTTATCTACGTTCATTGACTGAGGCAGAGAGGGCAGTGCATGCATCAATGGGACATCGACGTTACAAACGCAGCCCAGGGAAAATCCCATTTAACCTCGGGTGACCAATGTAACGAGATCGAGCAGAAAGTACCGGAGACAAACCATGCAATTGCAGCAATTAGGGGAGAAGGCAGTAAGCCTGGTCGCGGGGAGGCTTTTTAAAGAAAGGGTTCGGAACTTCGCCTTAACTACGCCAGGATGGATGAGATCGGACGGGGCGGGGGGTCCAAATTGGAAAGAAAAAATCCATCATGGCAGGCAGGTCAAGGGGGACCGAACTTAGACGGAAGGCACTCACAAAAGAAGAGAGGAAAAGATATTCTGGCTCAGGAGCGGGTACAAACCGAGGGCCCATTATGGGAAAGTGGAAGGGGTGACCAGAAAGGCACCGGACATAAAAAAAGCCGCGGAGGGAAAAGGCTCATTTCCAGAAGACACAGCGAAGGAACGCGATCCAGCACCTTCTTAAACGACTTTCGAAAACAAAATGCGGACCTCTCCTGTTTGTCCGGAACGGTCAGCTTGCATGCGCTTAAGTGGGAAAAAGACAAAAGGGGGGGGAAGGTGTAGTGGCCCACGGGCAGAGGCGTGAACCGCTGTGCCAACCCCCCCCAAACACACTCAACCCGCCCCCACTTGACACCACCACAAGAGCAGAGGAGCCAAGAACAAATAATGTAGGAGGAACCCAACGAAAACCGACCCCCGGCGCGCAGGGCGTGGGCGTCAACGGGGCGGTTGAGGGGTGAGAAACCACATGGAATAAGCGAGGTGGTAAGTGGAAAAGGGACAAAAGAAAAATGGGGTGGGTGACGAGGGTGCAGGGGGGGGAGGGAGAAAGACGGAAAAAACGATGGGGGCGCTCAGGGATAAGCGAGAAAGTGGGGACAGGGGGGGGATGGGGAGGTGCGGCTCAAAAGGAGAAAAAGAAACGAGAGGGAGAAAACGAGCGAAAAGAGGGAGGAGAACAGGTGGGGAGAGAGGGGCAAAGACGGAGAGAGGAAAAAGAGTGAATGAAGGGTGGACGGGAATGGGAGGTAGGAAATGTTCGGAGAAGAAAATGGAGAGCAGGGTAGGGGGCGGAAGTGGTCCCAACAGTTAAGAAGTGGGGAGGGGAAAGACCTGAAGATGTAAAGGGGAGAACGAGGGGTGACAAATAAATGGGGCGTAATGGGAGGGGGGGGGATGGAGGGGAAGTGGGGAGGAAAGAAGGATCAAGATCGGAAAGGGCCAAGACAAAGAGGTTGGCAGCCAGAGAGAGCGAGGGACACCACCCCCGAGGAGCCGGGAGGGATAAAGCCGAGTCGCGAAAACAGAAAAGGACAGGACGGGTGAAACAGAAAAAGGAGTGGGAAGAAGAAGGGAAGGTGCAGAGGAGGTGAAGATACAGATGAAGACGGAGAGGAGGGGGGAAGAAGCCGGAACCTTGGAGCGAAAGAGGAAAGGGGAGGATAGAGAGGAGGGGGCGTGTGGAAAGAAGGCGGCAAAGTCGTAGACAGGGAAAAGGAGGCGGTCGAGAAGTACAGAGGGGTGACAGGGTGGTGCCCCCCCCGCACAAAGGGAAGGAAGAGAGTAGGTCCAGGAAGAGTTGGTGGAGCAGTGACGGGGGGGGTTTCGGAACAAATGGATGGGGGGTAGCGCGAAAGGGACAGGACCGAGGACAGAGCGGGAGAGGAGGAGGAACCGAGGGAGGGTCGGGGACAGGGAGTGGGTGCACCAGGCGAAGAGCTATATGGGGTCAGGAGCCGCTACCGGGCACCGGGCCCGCGGCCGGCGACGGGGGAGAGGGGCGGGGGGGGGAGAGGGGCACGAGCAAGAGGGAAGAGAAGGAAAAGCTAAGAGAGAGGAAGAGGACGATGACGGGAAGGTCGGGAGTCATAGATGACTAGGGAAGGAGGTCCAGGGGGGAGGAGAGGGGCGACTTGCGAAGAGTGGAGTGGCCAGACCCCCCCCCCTGTAATCAAGCCAAAAGACGAGTAGAGGGAAGGGGGCGCGTAACTAGGACAAGAGGGAATAAAGGAAGCGGAGGAGAGAGGGAGGATGAGACGGTAGTGGGATATATGCAGCCGGGACTCCCCTTGTTCGGGGGGATAGCGAGCAAAGACAATGAAATAACGAGAAAGCCCATAGAGGAAAAGATCGTCCTAGGGTCAAACATTGATGAGCGTTTTCTTGGAAGAGTTAAACAGTTAAAACCTATGGGGTCGGGTATTAAACTCTTTCCTGAAAGAGGCCAAAGATCAAAGAGCAAAGGAATGGTGGTTAAAAGTACACCTCTAAGTGAATCGATAAAGAAGGACTTGATTGTTTTCGCCATTGGCGCGATAACGAGAAAGGGGAGAAGAACCCGAGCTCTAATAATCATGCTGAGAGCCTAAGATTAAGTACTGGAGACAATTTTAAAGTCTACCTACAAAAAGAAAGGCAGTGCTGAAACAGTTTCTTAGAACTCCCTGGCGCTATTGCTCAATTCAATGACAGGAAGGTCGAAAGCCGATGTGTGTCAGGAAAAGAAAGTAAGCAGACAGGCGCGCGGAAGTGATTCGAAATGAAGTTAAGAAGTTCTGCTTCTCACAGTAAAAGGCGGGGAGGCCCTTTGTAAGACTCAGCGGACACGGGGGGTCGCTACAGACAACTGTCCTAGTCCGAACCATGAAAAGTCCAGTCGCTGCAAACTACAGACTGGGGTGGAGTGGGATTGGGACTATTACAGGGGAAAACACGCCTTTAAAAAAAAGGCCGGATGCTGGGGGGCAACGGGAGCCCGCAGCGGAGCATCCAAGAATGACCTTCGAACGTGAAAAAGAAAAGTCCTGTGGTAACATAGACAGGGGAGAAACAGCCCAAAACTCGAATATCCGGCGTGAACTCGAACTGGAAGAGTCCTGCGCCGTTTTGGCCAGGAAATGTGATCCCGCAGGCGGGGGTCGGGAAACTCTAAACCGGCTGCAAAAGGGAACTAAGGCGGAGTTCGGAGGGTTGAAGTATCTGACAGGGGGAAGAAAAAACTTTTCTGCGCGGCAGGGGTTGATGCTAAAGGGGAGGCCCCGAAGATCCAGCGTATTTCAGGGCTGACCGGAAAACCTCCACGCCCGCACGAGGAGGGGAGGAAGGACTGGAGATTTAATGTGGGAAGTGGGTCCCGAGGAGGAAAAAATGTGGCAATGGGTCGGGATGGTACACGCGGGCTTAACCGACAGAACCAAGTGGACCATACCCATGAATGTCGGTGCTCGGTGATGAAGCTAGGGCTCCTCTGTAACCGGGCCTAATGCTAAACATTCTTAAACTGGCACACCCCGAAACCACCGGGAAAAGCACAATCACGGATGTAAAGGCTGGGAGCAAAAAAGCGAAAATTTTACGCGCCGAAAATTGATTGAGAACGTTTTGGGGGGTAACATTGCACTAAACAACAACCGTGCAAAGGGGGAGAAGAATAGGGAAAATGGGATGACGAGGAAGTCCAAGGGTCTGAAGTAAAGAAAAAGGAGACCATATGTTGGACGCCAACAAGAAAATGGAAAAGACTGAAACCGATGATAGGGTTAAGAATCGGCATAGGAAAGGCCAAAAGACTGTTGCAACGTCCAGGACCTCTCAAAAACCACCATAACGGCAGGCGGCCGGGAAAATCTAACCCCCATGAACGAGAAAACAGACAATGGGAAAGGAAGTCGAGCGCTAACACAAAATTCCCTGAAACGCACTGGGAAAACAATTGGTATCGGATTGTAAAGACGAATATTGCCTCAAATAATGAGGGAAAACGGAAATAAAATGAATGTTTAATTCGTAAAAGGTGGGGGAAGAAAGTCAAGCAAGATCTGTACTCAACGACAAAGACCCGACAGCAGAGAACTTTGAGGGGCCCATCGTGCCCCCCAAGAAGACTATCGGTGAAAAACAGGTCAGACGGAAAAAGAACCTAATTGTTTGTCCGAAGACAGGGGGAAAAAAAGAACAACGGAACGCCTAAAACTTGCGACATCAACACAGGCAAAGCGCTGCAGTATGGAAAAGTCCGAAAAAGAATCGATCATGATGAGGATGGAACCAGAGGGATATGACGAGGAGCAGGGAAACCCGACGGTACGAAGGGGAAATGAAGGGATCAGATTCGGCGTAAAAAATTCCCGCCAAACGGGGAGGTGCCAAAAACTCCGCTCCGAAAGGCGGGGTCCTTAACAGGCGCAACCGAACAAGGTCCAGGTCCAGACCCGGTACAAAGCAAAAAAATCAGTTAAATGGCTTCCATCCCCACCGTCAACGCAGAACGGGGGGCCTAAAATATTCCCAGGCAGGACGATATTCGAACTGGGGTGAGAAGTGCTCTGAACGAAGGAGAAATTGGGCAGCAGAGGAATCCATGAACAGGGGTGCCGTCGTAAGCCACTAACATGTTGATACTGCTTGATTGTGCAAAAGAAAAGAGAGTCAATAGAGCACCGACGAGCGAGAAGGCCAAGTCAGGAGAGCCAAAGATACGTGTTGTCAGGCGTGGGGGGTCCTTGGGTCGGACAGCAACAGAAAACTGCAGCCGCAAGTTGAATCCTCACTTCATCTAGGGTCATCAAACTAGGGGATGTCCCGGAAGAGGGGAACATTGTTTAACAGACTCCAGGACTACCCGAAAAAAGGGAGAAGGGGAAATGAAAGAGAAAATCAAGGTCCGAGGGAAGGCCATG
>Ga0179593_1544158_pt1 | contig 16229 bp, 15 predicted proteins | sample CZODoug2_1_08_16_FD_185931 | JGI IMG/M metagenome (GOLD analysis project Ga0179593, IMG submission 185931) | Vadose zone soil fungal communities from Angelo Coast Range Reserve, California, USA - CZODoug2_1_08_16fungal (PacBio error correction) | ecosystem: Environmental > Terrestrial > Soil >...
AGGGAAAGGTCCGCAAGAGAAGAGGGGGGAAAGGTCCACCGGGGAAAACTTATCGGGGGTCGGAGAAGCAAGTGCTTCAATTGAAGGGCCACAAAGATCATGGGCGCGCGGCTGGGCATTCCTTCACAACGATCTCAGTGTTCACGAAAAAAAAAAGAGAAAAAAAAAAAAAAAAAAAAAAAAAAAAAAAAAATAAAAAACCTGACACGGGAGTGATTCTGCACCGGAACTGTCTGGCGTAATCTGAAGGAAAAAGGAGATGGCTGGAAGTCGGGAGGGAGGGGAATTTGAGCGAACAAGAAAAAAAGCTTCGGTGTCTACTTGGAAAAGATGTCAGGAGGAAGAAGGAGGAGAGTAGATCGTTCCATTACCTAGAACCATTGAGGGAAAGAACTCAAAAAGGTGAGGGGGGTATGGGGGGGGGAGAAAATAGGCTGGAAAAAAGGTGAAGAAGAGGAGGGCAAGCTCCTAATTGTCCGCCGGATGTCGCGCGACCACTAGGGGAATGCTGGAAAAAAAGAATCTTCGAGGAGAAATCACGCCGATAAAAGGGGGGGGGGGCGTCGTGCTACTCGGTGGATGCTGAAGAGAGAGCGGACAATTCCGAAGAGAGAAACTTGATTGAAGGAAAAAATGGCGTCGTAAGGGTTCAAAAAGAAGTGGCGGAGCCGCCGCCGAAAAAGAACTGATCAATATGATCGAGCTCGGTAGAGAGGAAGCCCCGAGACGAGGAGGGGAGGTCTAAAGAGATCTTGCGCCGGGGGGAGAGGAAAACTCCAGGGATTCCGGCCCTCAGTTGGCCCGTAGGTCGCAGACTCGGGGGGAGAGCGGATGATGTCTTTTCTCGAAAGAGGAAAAAGGGAGAAGTGTATTGGCGAGAAGAAGGGCCTTGCGCAATCTCTATCTTCCTGGGGGCCATCGAGGGTGCACTTCCTTACCAAAGAAGGGGGGGTCGGCAGAAGGAAAAAAAAAATTTTGGAAAAGAAAAACTTAGAAGCAAACAGCCCAGGATCGGGGCGCTAGGGGGAAAACGGATTCGCGTCATGTTGAGCGCGGAGGGAAAAGCTGGCTAACAGGGAAGGATGTTTTCCCACCGATGATCGAAAAGAGAAAAAAAACAACAACGAAAGAGATATCGCTCTCAGAGGGGGAAGCGTTCACACGTTTGAATCCGGAGGGGGTCATAACGCGAATCGGAAAAAAAAAAGATCCGGGGGGAGGAAAATTGAAACTTAAAGTGGGAAGGACCGATTACATTGGATGCGGGGGAATGTACTCCTCAATCATCAAAGGAAACACTGGAGGGAAGGGGACATGCAAGGAAAGTAAAGAAAAAAAAACGATTCCTGAAAAAAAAGACTCTCCTATTGGAATCATCCGCTCGCGACTCTCTTTTCTTACTAACCCAGGGCAGGGGCACGGCGGGAAGAAAGAAGGGAAAGGTCGGCAGGGAGATTGAGCGCCGCACCTTCTGGAGTCTCTGGGAGAAGGAAGATCTTGACCCGCAGGGGATGGGCACATTAGGAGTCCGCAGAAAGGGCGAAACAAGAAGGGGGCGGGCCGCGCAGAAGATGGGCGAAATAGCAGGACGCGATGAGTTGAAAGGGGGGAAACTATCTCAGGAACCGGGAAAAGGGCGCCGACGTCGTTTAAGAGATCGGCTTTAAAGAAAGAAGGGTATCACAGAGCAGGAAGAATAATCGGCGAAGTAACGGGGGGGAAGCTCTATAAGGCCGCGCGGTGCGCAAATGCGGGCCTCTTCCATCAGCCGAACCAGGGAAAGAGAGCTTCAAAAAAACAACGTAAGGAAAGGGGAAAGGGAATTTCTTGTCTAATGGTGGCAAACTTGCATTTCATTTCAGGATCTACATCTCCTGACCGCAAAAAAGTAAGGGGGCTCAAAGGGGGAACACCGACTCTCCAAGGAATCCATCCCGAAGAGAGCGGATCCTTTGTAGAAAGAAGGCCAGTAGATGAACTGAAAGGGAAGTAGGAGGTCGGAGAAGGGAAAATCATGGGAAAAGAAAAAAAAAGGATCTCGCTCTTCAACTTGGTTCAGAAGGACAAATCCCGCCGAGCTACATTGATTTTTGGAGGGGGCAGGAAGGGACCTTGAGGGGGACGCCGATCAAGATCTCTGGGGCAGAGACCTACCGAGGCAGTTTCCTAACCGTCGCTTCTTTCGTTGCTTAGAATTGGGGGGCGAAAAAAAAGCGGAGAGGGGGACGGAAGGAAAGAGAAAAAGTTGGTAAAAATTCCTCCGAGGTCGGAGGAAAAAGGCCACCCGATTGCAGGGCTCCCTGGGGGAGCGAAGGGAGAGTGGAGCCAACCGAAAAGGCATAAGCGGGTCAGGGAAGGATAACCAAGCAAAGAGAGAGGCTCGGTCTAACATGCGAGGAGTGCTTGCTTCTGCGAACCTAACATGAACAAAGGAGGTTTCGGTAGAAACAAATGCCGGGCGACCACGGGAGAGGAGAAGAAAGTTTCGGAGGGGAATTGAAAAGGATGAAAAGGGGCAGGATGCTTGGTTTAGTACCTTGAGAAACCGAAAAGGCTCGAATTCGCGCTGGCGTAACCGGAGCAAAAAAGGTAGGAACAGAAATGAAAAAAAACCTTTAGGGTCTCGATCTCAGAGGAAGGGGAGGGAAAGCGTTCTCTGGGAGGGAAGGAGGGAAGCTTCCGCATTTGAAAGCGCGTCCTTCGACGCTCAAGGGGGGGGACGAGGGGAGGAAAAGACTATAGGAAAAAAAAGAGAACTCATCCTATGTTCCTTATCTTAATTTGAACGGCTTCTTTGCAGCCAAAAAGGGGAAGGGGGGGGGGGGGGGGGGGGGGGGCTGCTATAGAGGGAACAGTAACTTCTCTCAACTCATCTCTAAAAGGGAAGGGAAGAATTCTCCATTAAGAAAAAATCCCCCGCACCTGCGCCTTTGTGTTAAAAGGACAATGGGGAAAAAACGAAAGAAGAAAAGGAATCGAGAAGAAAAAAAAGAGTATTCAAGAGGCCCAAGGAGCAGGAAAGTTCCGCTCAAATCGTCCTCTATAGGTCCTGCTCCCGATTGCAAAGAGGGGTCCCTCTCTCTCGCCGCGGGTCCGGAGGGGGGAACAGGGAGGTCGGAGTTGAAATTAGGAAGACGACTTCGCACGATCGTGGCATCGAGGTTGCTGTCGAAAGCGACGGTCTTCGCAAGCGAGCATTTGCCAACGTCCGCAGTTCTTTGGTTCAAGGGAAGTCCAAGAGCAGGGAAAAAAGACATGACCGGCATCAAGAGAGAGAAACTTTCAAGAAATCGGGACCCTTCACTTCAGAAAAAGGAGTGATGCATTGCAGCCGATTCGCGTCATGCGCGCCGGGAAGCAAAACCCAAACAAAAAAGTAGGAGAAGAGGGGATGTTTCCGCAGGTCTCTCTTATCTCTCGACAAAAAGGATTAGTATTGAAAAAGAAAGCTATATAGGGAGCCCTGCGCTCGGGAAACATTTCAGCTTGTCAACATAAATTTGGAAGGAGGGGGAGGTCGCGCTCCCAAAAAAAAAAGCTGCTGCAAGGAGGAAGGCGGCCCGTCCTGGCGGAGAATTTCAGGGATAGAAGGAAAAAAGGGGGTTTGAAGGGGGAAAAAGGGGGGGGGAATTAAGGGAGAGACTCCAGACCCTTAATTTGCAGGAAACCGGACAGAAGGGGCAATGAAATCTATCTTGAGGAAAGAGGAAATCCAATCGGGAGGAACGACGTGAAGGGGGGATGGGCCGGGAAAAAAAAAAAAAAAGCTCTATCAAGAGGGAAGAGGGGGAGGTGCTGACAAAACCCACTTCTTGCTTCCACTAGGGTAGGAAAGAGGAAACTATTACATCAATCGGGGGAGGATCCCTGGCAATCGCGGCGATTGAGCAAAAAAGAAGCTTACGTCTCTTAAAGGGATCAGGGAGGGACTAAGCGGAAATAAGGTTTCGCAGGGGGAATCACAGTGTGGAGTCGAACCCGGACAAGGGAAGAAAGGGGGCTGGCCCGCAACGTAAGGGCGCCGTTCATAAATCACTGGGAGTTGGAGGGAAGGGGAGATCTCGCCGAGACGTCTCAGGACAGCCTCTCCCTTCGAGGATCAGACTACGGTCAAAAGGGGGGGGGGGAAAATTTTCTGATCAGTAGGGAAAGCAGGAGACAAAGGGAAGAAGAGGGAGGCCTCGCAGGAATCCGTTGTTCGCAGAGGGCTCTCGCGGGAGGCTTTTACCTCTTCCCGAAGATCCTCACCTTACAGCTGTTGGACCTCGCGAGGAAGGAGAGAGGAAAAAAAGAAGTTCCATGGAGGGAAATTTGCGGGGTCACCTATCTAAGAGGCCTCGCAACGAATTCCTAGCACTGAGCTGTTTCTCAATGTCGACAAAAAAGCCCCGAATTTTGCCGACGGAAGCAGAAAGAAGAGACAAAGGAGGGTCGCCCAGGGAAAAGGAGAATCTTCGTTCCTAAAAACATCACGCGCAGCAGAAGGGGGAATGTTATGAGGTAAACACTGTGAGAGATCTCTGTTCGTGAAGGAAAAACAAAGACGTACGATGTCGGGGGGGGGTATGGGGGGGGGAGGCCTGGGGAAAAATCATCCGGGAAAAAGGCTTGGGGGAGCGACCTCTTCTAACTTTTCAAGAAAGCGGCTGCGTGCCGGAGGACTACTAAGTATCTTCGAAAAAAAGGAGAGAGAGGAAGAGACTACTTCACGCAGAAAGGGGAAGTCGCGCCGAGGGTCGAGAGAAGACAAAGGCCACCTAGAGGCGGCGGCTTGCCCCGGATCAGGAGAGAGAAAGGAAAGGGGAATGGGAAAACCCAGATAAAAGAAGGGAGAGGGGATCAGGAAAGGGTTCCTCTACAGAAAAAGAAAAGGTCTTTCTGGCACAGAAAAAGGAAAAAGATTCTCTTCGTTCATCGCGAAGGGATGCCGGGCGACCCGGCTCGAGGGGAGGAATCATGGTGGGTTTTGGCCGAATTGTATAGAGTCTGCTTTCCGAAAAATCTCAGAAAACGAGTCCCTCAGGGATCGGGATGACCTTGCAAGGCCACCATTTCGCCCAAATGCAAAAAGGTTCTTTGGGTTGGGGGAGGGGGGGGGCGCGAAAAAAAATCAGCTTTCCGGGGAAAAAGGCCGCGGGGGGGAAAACGCTTCCTTAGAGGAGAGCACGGTTTACGCTGTTGCAAGTGAGCCGATATGCCGATCTTAGAAGAAGGGGACGAGGGATCCCTAGGGTAGGTATGTAAAAAAGCAGAAGGGGAAAAAGGGAAAGAGAATTCCGGGATAAGGGGTACAAGGGACTGAGAAAAATCTCTCACTTTATGTCCGCGGCGCCAGGGGGGGACGGAGCGGGACCAAAGCCCCACGGGGGAGAAACGGGCGAAAAATGTCTGAGGGTAAAATTGAAATCAGAAAAAAAGAGCTCGGTAGGCAGAAATCCGATCGCCTCGGACGTTCAGTCCGTGGTGCGGAGCTAAATCGCCGGCGATCTGGACCGGACGCCCGAGAAAAGAGGCCGAGAAAAATCCGGCCAGCAAAGGGGAAGGGGGACCCCTCTATGTCGCTTGGAGACTGATGATGAAGGGAAAAGAGAAAAAAGGTTCTGAACAAATCGGAAGCATCGTAAAAAAAAAAATCTTAAGAGGGCCCACGTCCGGAGAAAGGGACTGGACCTTGCTCTTGAGGAGTGAAGAAACACGGCATCAATTTAGGAACGGGTCCGGCGCGATAAAAGAAGGAAGATGATCTCACGCCAAGGGCGCAGCGGGGAGGCCGTCAGAGGTCATGTGGAGAGAAAAAAAAACCGTGCTGAAAAAACAGATTAGCCAGCGGGGGATCTTTAGCAGAAGACACACAACACCTATTATTAAAGGAGAGAGATAAAGACGGCTGCCGCTCAAAGAGGGAAAAGGGACAGCTTGTCTAAGGGTCCACGGTAAAAGCCCGCGGGTTAGAGGGCTAATCGAGGACACTATCCCCTAGAAAGGGAAATTGTACGGTGATCATTTCCTGAAAATGACCTCGCGCCGGACCGGAGGGATGCCGGGTAAGGGACGCCGAAGGTCCAGGAGGGGGGAACGCAAGGCGGACGTGGGAACGATAAAGGTCAGCCAAGAAAGAAGGCGAACGTCTCCGAGGGAACGGGGACTCATCAGCTCGTCAAAGGCAATCGAGGTGGCTGAAAAAGGGAAAACTTCAGGGGACCGCAGCAATGGCTGGAGGAGGAAAGTGCAGAAAAAAAGGGCAACGGGAGTTATATCGCGAGTCCTCGACCCAGGGCTTGCGTCCTCTGGGAAACGATCCGGATATGGCAAACAGATCGATCATTGATGAATTTGACGAATCACATTGGGGAAGGGGCCCGTGGGGAAGGGGGAAAAAGACTCCCCAGCCCTTCCTTTCGCCTTTCCATTGAAATCACGGGCGAGAGGGGGGGAGCAAGGACTTGCTTGCCGGTTCCACGGCGAAAATATCGCAAAGAACTCGTTCAAATTTAGGGCGTGAAGATCAGGACTAGGATAGGAGAAGGGAGGGGAAGGAAAGCTCCATGAGTCTAAGAAAAAAATCCGTCAAGTCCTCTCGAAGGAGAGGATCTCTGGCAAAAATTCGGGGACGCTGCATCATCCTAACAAAAAAAAAAAAAAAAAAAAAACACGTTACAGCTGTTTCCAAGGGGCCCGAAAAAACCCACATCAAAAAAATTCCAGTTCTGGGGGGGAAGGGAGGGAGGAATGGTTTCGGGCCGGGGGACGTCAGGGAAAAGTGGGAACAGATGAGCCCACGCGACCAAAAAAAAGCCTGATTCGGGCACCCGAAGAGACATTGGAAGGGGGGATTCGGCTCATTCAACATCATCCAAGCCCGGATGCTCTCCATAACGGAGGGGGGGAAGCCCTTCATCCCGTCCCGGACCAGAGCAGCGGAAAAGGGCCCGAAAGATTCTGCAGGGTGGGGACCTGAGATCGCTCGCAGGGTTTCTTGAAGGAAACCCAGCTGAGCGTACGATGGGGAGGACAGTTGTGAACAATTCCTCCTTGAGGCGCAGGAACTCCGCGCTATCCTTGCAGCCGGACAGCGGGGGGGGCCATTGGTCTGAGAGCGCGAACCAGACACGTTAACTTTCCTAACGAGGGCTGCGTGCCTTAGGAGAGGGGACGAAGGAAGAGACTAATCAACAAAACACGGAGATTCAGGAAAAACTACTTCACGAAAAAGGCTGTTCGGAAACGTTAAGACCGATTTCGAGAAACTCGACAAAGGCCACCGATAGAGAGGGCAAGAGCGGCGGCGGAGAGCAACACCCAGATCAATGGCTCGGGGGGGGAGGTCCTTGCACGAACCAATGAGTCGATCTCCTTTTGGGGGACTCCTAACAGGGTCGACAATGGGAGAAGGGGCGGACTGGCAAAAAAGAAGGAGAAAATAAAAAGGAAGAAGCTGCTCTGGAGCGCGCCTTCCTTGGGCGACCAACGGCTCCGGGAGAGGCGGGGGGGGCTGAGGGCCGGAATTGGAATTCGTTCGGGGTGCAGAGGAGAAAGCCGGATATCAGCTAAAGGGGGCGCCTAGGCGCTCTGGAAAAGGTTCCATGACAGGAAACCGCAAACATTTCGCCCAATCCAGAAGGGAATTTCGTTGTGGGAAGATCGCGGCCGAGGACTGTCCGGGGAAGAAAAAAAGGGAGGGAGACAGCGTCCGCAGGGGGACGGAAAGAGCTGTCCTTCTCGCGCAACACGGTTGACGCTGAGGAAGGGCAGACGATATGATCTCAAGAGAGAGAAATTATCTTCAAAAAAGAGGGAACCGCGTCGGGGGCGGGAAAAAGAAGCAGAAGGCCTTCCTGATCGCGGGCGAGATCGCAAAAAGGAAACTCAGAAAAACAGCGCAAAGATTTCCATTAACGGACAAGGAGGAAAAAAGCCTTGCTCAACCGAAGGAGAAAAATTTATGGCGGCAGTCAGGGGGGGACGAAAAATGTCATAGATCATATGATAAAGGGCCAGATCCGATAACGAGACGCAGCCGGTGAGTTCAAAGCCGCGATCGGGAGGGACGGCCGGAAAAGAAAAAGTCTCAAAGGAGGGGGAGACCGCATGTTGCCCGGAGTCAGCAAAAGAGATGCTCTTTATCGAGGATGATAAAAGGAAAAGCGGCGAAAAATTATCACGATCGTATGCCCGAACAAACTGAGGAGAGGAAAGAGTGCCTCTCTTCCGCATCTTGGAAGGGTTACATTCCTTTACTCTTGAGCATTGCGGCGTCACATAAAAGAAAAAAGGAAAAATTTCGTCGGTCAAGACGGAAAACTTTCAGAAGGGAGAGCCAGGAAGCAAAAAAAACAGCTGGCCAGCCCGGGGAGACGTCATGTTGACGCGCCGAGGAGTGCTCACCCGTGGCGACAAGATGGAAATGGGTCCCCCAGATGAAAAAAAAGAGGGAGAAACTCAGAAAACCACGGGGAAGGAAAAGAAGATAGGAAAGGGAAAACATTTCAGCTGGGGGAAAAAAGGAAGCACTGTTGATCCCCTGTTTGGGAAGCGCTCCCACCTTACTAGGCTGCCATGCATGACAGAAGGGGAAGGGCTGCCTTTACGGGAGAAGGGGGGCCCAAGGGGAAAAAAAAAATTGATTTGCCGGGGAGGGCACGCCTTCAAGGTGCCAGGAATGAGACACCCGACTGCTTCCCGGGGCAATGCAGAGTCGTAGCTTGAAACAGTTCGCGCGACATCGATGCCGTCCACAACGTTCGCCGGGGGGGAAAAGGAACATCATCATCGGAGCAAAAGAGGAGAGGGGGGAAGGGATTACTCCTTGCCGGACGGTCCTTCACTCTTCTTCTAAAAAAGACGCGGAACAATAGTAGAAAGGGGAGCGGTCAGACAGGGAACGTGGAATCGCGAGGATCAAACGCTTGCTTCCGAGAGGACTATCCTGATCTTTCAGGGGGTCTCGATCATATTATCAACGGGAAAAGGGGAAAAAAGTGAAGCCGCATTGGCCTTTCTAAAAATCCATGGGAAGGTCGCAAGGGGATTCAATGTTCGGCCGTTAAATAAATCACGGAGGATGAAAAAAGTTGGAGTGCAGGAAAAAAAGTCGAAGCCGACGCGCCCGTCCGAAAAAGTCCCTGGAAAAAAAGCCTACCTCTTGCAAATTATCTTCGTGAAAGATAGAATAGTGATCCTCTCAGAGGGAGTAAGCTCGTCATATCTGGAAAATAAAAAAAAAAAAAGGAAACGAAAAAACGCGCGAGAGGGAGGTCGTTTTGAGGCATCAGCCTCTCTTGAAAAACCGGACAGCTGGTGGTCAACCCTCGGGGCGGCGGGAGCGCCCAACATCAAAAAAGGGTTTATTTCTGGGAAGGTTCGGGGAGGGGAAAATGGCAATACCGAGACAGAGCGCCTCTTCCGAAGGCGAGCTTATAATCGGGAGAAAGGTAGACAAAAGCAGACCGATTGGAAAAAAAAATTCTTCATTGAAAAATCCACCCTACCTGAAGAGATTCCATACCGTATCCGGAGCACGTCTGCCGAAAGGAAGCATAGTCACTGACGTTCCTGGCCGCCAAGCAAGGGAAAATTGGGCGAGGGGGGGGGGTGAGTTAACAGGGAAGAAGATCTCTTTTTTCGGAAGTACATTCCCCTAAAAGGAAGAAAGGACAAATTGAGGGGAAGAGGACCGGACTGAAGCCGCCTACAATCAAGCTCGTGGAAGGGGGGAAGTACTCGAACCTCTTAAGTGTGCCGAACAGCGGCTAGGCAAGATAGTTAAGAAGTATATCTTAAAAAAAACGAAAGGGGGAGTATACTGAGGGAAGGGGAAGGCCTCAGCCTCGGGAGGACATTTCCAACGGAGGTCGCGCTCCTCGACAAAAAAAGAGAGTCGGCTGTCCAGGATGGGGGCCGTCAGTAGAAAGTCACTTCAGCGGAAGAGAGGGGCATTTACTGAAAAAGAACAACAGATGCTATCAGGGGGGGGGCCTCCTAACAGGAACTGAACTGCGTGCGGGGGGAACAGCCAGAAGCTGGCAGCTGAGAAGCCGGCAAAAGGCTCCTTTCGGGAAAGAGAAAGAGTCGGGATTCCTATAAAGAATTTATAGCAAAATTCGGGCGCGGGCAAAAAGGGTCGACCTTGAAAAAGTATATCAGCTCGAAGGAAGGAAGATCTGTGCAAGAAAAAGAAGCCCCACCATTGAAAAAAAGACCAGAACTGGGGATGTCGGTTTTGGATGTGGTCGAGACGGCCTATGCGAAATAAAAAAGTGAAGAGGAGTGGCAGCTCCGGAGGGAGCGTGCCTGCTGGAACCGGACACGGTGGGAACGAGGGCTTTCGGCGATTATTCCTAAAAAGATCAATGTCGCGATCAAAGAAAAAGAGAAAAACCGATCCCTTGGGGAGCGTCTGTAGGGAAGGAGTGAGGAAGGGGACGTCGGCGGAGAAAAGAGGGGAAGGCTGCTCCAACTCAGCGCGCACAGGTCCATTAACGTCTTCCAGAAAGGGGGGGCTCCGGCCCCCGCCCCACAGGAAAAAAGGTTAAAAAAAAAACCTCCTCCTTGAAAAGAAATGAGGGGGGGAATGATTCTATCTCTTAGAAAATCCGTATCGTCCCCGAAGAAAGGAAGAAGCCGGTTGCGGGAAGAAAAACTCCAGGGCCGGAAAGATTGCTTCAATTTCTCGGCGAGCTTGCCGAAAAAGGGGGGGAGGCGTCCTCATCCTCGAATGAGGGGGGATCTATCTTAAAGTCCAAGAAAGGCACGCGTTTGTAAAAAAAAGAAGGCATCGAGGAAGAGAAAAAACGGTCCTTCTTCAAAAGAAGAGGCCACTTCCGAGCAATTGTCGTTTCAATTCAGGGGGGAAGGGGGGCGGCTTGCGGTAAAAGAAAAAAAAAAATTTCCTTCGAGGTGAACGAGAAAACTTCAGAAAAAAGCGTCAATCAAAGGGGATGGGGGGGGGGGGGGGGGGGGGGGTGGGTGGGGGGGGGGGGGGGGGGGGGGGGGGGTGGGGGGGGACCTTCATGCAGAAAAAGGGAGAAGAGACGCAAGGGGAAAAAAAGGACAACCTTTCTTAACGAGACAAGCTGTTCCCCCGCTGAGAAAGGAGCTCATCTCACAACAACAAAGAAGATAGAAAGATAGGGAGGGGGGGCGAAAAACTCATAGACGTTTCAGCACGGGGGGGAAAAGGGTCGCGACTCAAAAAGACGAAGCTCTGCTTACATGCCGGAAAAAAGCCCGATCCTTCTTGCTGGACTTGACGGGGAGAAGGGGAAAGTTTTCTAGCCCAGAAACGGTAAATGAAATTGGAGAGCAAAAAAAACATGAACTTGACAAAAAAATGCGGACTTGTTCCATTCAAAGGCAAAATTTGCGAGACAGAGAGGGGAGCGAACATTCGATGGCCGAGATACGAACGGCGCAAAATGGGGGGGAAAATTAAAGAACATCTGAGGGGGGGACGCCGGAAAAGGAGGGACGCGTCTTCGCGAGCAGCGACACGAAAATGCTGTAAAAGGGGGAACAGGAATTAATTGATAGCGAAAAGTTGAGGCGCAGGGCTGCGTGAGAAACTATCCGGATAGGGGGACGAACTATCTCGTATAAAAATCGTATGCCATGTTCGGAGTACAGCATCAAGGAAGCGAATCAAAAGTGAGAGGGTGGGGCGGGGAAGAAAAAGAAGTGTCGCCAGGGAAGGGGACACGTTGCGCGTGAATGAGTTGGAGCACCTTGTCCGATCTCGAAAGGGGGAAGTCCATAAGGGAGAAAACTGAAGAAGGCAACGAAAGCGTTCAAAAAAAGTCATGACAGAGGGGGAGAAGTATCGGATAAGCTCGGGGAGTAGCCGCTCACTGCCACATCAGTGTGCCGCTTCGAGGAAGAGAAAAAGGGGAGGGGGGCCGCTGCCAGAAAAACCGGACAGGGAAAAAAACTCGGAAGAGGAAGCGAACTCCACACCCAACGTACATTCCATTTCTGTGGGGAGGGGGGACGTAAATGGTGCGGGAAAGTTGGCAGTCGAAAGGGCTGAGAAAATCCGGGGTGAGAAGGTCTACACCGGCAAGGCTCCCTAAAGGGGCCGATCAATTAAAAGAAAAGCACGACACTGATGCTCGACTTAAAAAGGAGGCCAGGCTGCAGGAGGAGAGGAAAAGAGCATCTTCTTTACCTGGGGGCCAGCACTCAGCATCCCTCGGGTAGGATTAACAGGGGGGCTCATTCGGGTGGGTCGTGAAAAACGATCGTAAAAAATCTGGGGGGACGAAAAGGGATCCTTGAAAAAAAAGCCGACCCTATCAAGCAGCGGAACGGTGTAATTGTGAGGATCGCGACAAAGAAAGAAGAACTCCAAAAAAAAAAAAAACGGGAGGGAGGAAGCCGTATTCTATGCCTCCTGGGGAGATCACTCTCTCACACAAAGGAAAAGAGATATACGGGGTAGGCCTAGACGAACAAGGTTTGGGGGGGGGTTGGGGGTGTGTGTTTTTGGGAGGGACACGTTCCGGCAAATCTTAAATTCCACAGGGGAGGCTGTTTCAAGGGGAATCAATGAGGAATGAGGAACCATGATCACTTCATCGTAAGGGAGGGGCATTTCCGGGAAAGAAAGAACGAATAAACTGGTTCAGTTTGTCGCTAGAATGACAATGATGAGAGGGGAGGCTGGAGAAGAAAGAACTATCTGCTCTCTTTCAACGCGCCTTCCTTCAGGGAGGGAAAAACGGCTTCCGGGGAGGCATCATTGGAAGGGATGGCTTGAAAAAGGCCAAGGAGGGGGGAATTCGGTTTCGGGGACAGAGAAAACCTGATATTCAGAAGGAATTCGGCTTCTATTAGAGGAAAAATCGGTGCATGAAGGGGGAAGGCCCGCAAATGCGGGCAAAATCAACCAGAAAAGGTTTGATTTGGAGCTGCCGAAGGAGGGAAAAATTTCCTTTGAATAAGTTTCATCTGGCCGCATGGGGGCCGCCAGCGCGCGGTAAAGCTGAAACGGAAATTTTGCATTAGCCCGATCGGAAGGCAAGAGCGAGGGATAAATAGTCCTTATCTTCCCAGTGATCCTTTGAACTCCGGAAAAGATCGCAGGGAGGAAGCGTCGGGACGTAGGAGTACATCCGAGGAGGGCAATTGATGGGTGAAAGAAATGAATTGCTGCGGAGGGAAAGAAGCAAACTCACGTTCCGTGGTTCTAAAAGAAGGTGATCTTCATCCGGAAAAAGAGGAAGCGATCAATGATCGGAAGAAAATCAGGATCGGGAACAGAGCGGTGCGGGCGCGAAAAGAAGAGGGACCTGCGCAAAAGGTCCGCCGCTAGAGGAAGAATGCCTTCCCTGCAGGGGGGGGCCCGTCATCACCTCTATGGGATCGAGCTTGATGTCACGGAAATCGGCGACGGGGGTCGAATCGTGAAGGAGTTTGCTGCGCCGAGAAAGGGTATTAGGAAAGTCCTCGATTGCTACGGCAAAAACGTCCCAGTCTTGTCTGTGGGAAGGAAAATGGCGGCTTGGCGGCTTAAAAAAAAGAAAAATTAATCCGGGAGGACGCGAGAAAACTGGAGAGAAGGGAAATTCATCAGGAAAGGAAGGGGGGAGGGGGTCATTCACATGGCAGAAGATTCGGCGTCATGTGGAGCGCAGGGGGGGGAACCCCAGCGTCTCAACCGTTCGGGGAAAAAAATGGAATGTTTCCTCCCGGGCAGCTTGAAGTCTCAACCAACGATGAGGAGGGAAAAAATCGCTTTCGAATCAGCTGTCTCGTAGAAACGGTGGAAATGGTTTAGGCGCGCTCCCCATGAAAAGAAGCAGCTGCCATGCTGAAGGGAAGGATGCGGAAGGTTACGGGGCAGATTTTCTGAAGGGGGGGGAAGGGGGACGCGTAGAGGGGAATGGGACGCAGGCAAGACGAAATTGCAACCGACAAGACTTCTTACGGACTTCAGATCTCTGCTTTCAAGGAAAGGCGGAGGGGACGGCGAGTTCACGATGAAAAGGGAAGAAACAGCCGATTGGCGTAGAGCGAAGAGGGGGGAGAAGGCCAAGGGTCCCCCCTTCGGGCCGGAAGGGACTTCTTCTGAGAAGGGGGAACACTATTCGGAAAGGGGAAGGAAAAAGGGAGATAAGGGGGTCGGGGGAGCGCACGGAAGAGAAGAGGGGTAGGACGATCCGGAGAGGGGGAAGAGATGCTCCTCTCATATTAGACCGTTTCTCGGGAGGCAGGTCCGCATCACAATTTTGGGGTCTGAAACAAGACCCTTTAGAATTGGGGCGGGAGGGATGGCGCCGGGAAAGGAAATCCATAGGGGCGAGATGATTTTTATCCTCTTTGGGAATCTCGTCCGCCTAAGAAAGAACCTCCCGAAAAGATTCAAATGATCTGAGGGAGGTTGAAAAAAAAGGAAGCATCTGCATAGCTCTGTCCCTCACTTTGCAAAAAAAAGGAACAGTGTTTCCGCTCTAAAAGAAAGGGAAGACGCAGCGGAGGAAGCGAATCTTTTTTGGAACAGACTGGGGGAACAGATAGCGAAGCTTCGCGACCACATCAAAAGAAAAGGAAGTCCATTCTGGTTGAAGAAAAATGGGGGAGGACCTTGGGTCATGGGGAAAAGGCAGAAAGAAAAAGGGAAAGGGAGCTGATATAGGGGATAAGTCGTACACCTACTCCGCGAATTGTCCTCGGGAAATGAAAAAAGAAATCCAAGAAAACCCCAAGAAACTGGAATGGGGGGCCGAGTAAGAACCAGAGCAGAGGGAAGCCAGCACAAGAAGAAAATGTCTTCATGTTATGGGGACACTTGTCTATCGGAATGGGCAGGGGTGAAGGACAATAAAAAGAGCGTACGACTTGATTCTGCCGGGGGAAAGAAAAACCTTTATGCGGAAGGCACGAATACTTTCATCTTACAAAAGGGGGGGGGGCGCTTTTTCGAGAGAAAATAGGTTAAAAGGTCCTAACAGGGGGGCCTTAGTCTAAAAATAATATATCGCGAAACTAAAACAAAGGATTCTTATTCAAATAGAGATATAAGCTTATTCCTATAGGAGCGATATGCCTCGGGGAAAAGTTCGCTCGGATTAGGAAGCTCGACAAATGCAAAGGTCCTGCGGCCCGGAGACGGGGGAAAAGCGTCGCTAAAGAGGGAAGGAAAAGGCCACCCATAATCCATTCATCGGGGGATCTATCGTCTGGTCATTGACGGAAAGAACCAAGAAGAGCGGGGGGAAGCAGAATAAAATGCCGAAGAAAAAGGCTGATGCGTGCGGGAGAAAAAGGCTGCGTTCAGAGGAAAAAAGCCTTGTCGAACACGGAGAAGGGAATATCCCAGTTGTCTTTATGGAATTCCTATTTATCGTAAAAGGAGGGCGGAGGTGTCTTGGAAAACCGGGGGATATCAGGGATCGAATTAAAGGTAGATCGGGGGAAAGGGAGGAGGCCCGAAACAATTGCCCCAGAAATCAACCCGAACTGAATGGGGGGGTTGGATGTTTTGAAAAGGGAGATCGCGGCCGAAAAATGTAAGGTGAAAAGAGGCTTATGGAAGTTGCCGCGCAGGAGGGAGGGAAGGAGAGGCGGAACAAAGGTTGAAAGTTGGCATTTCTGTCAGGAGGCCCGATGCTTCTCAGAGAGAGGGATCCCTATGTAAGGAAAAACGGACCGGTGAACGCTAGGAATCCGCTGAAAAGAGGCGATATCTGACAGTAATGCTCAAAAGCTCTGCAACTGATTTCCATGGTGAGCCATTAGGAGAGAGGGAAAAAGGAGAAGGAAGGGTTCGATAAGTGATGAGGAAAGAAGTCATATATCTAGATCGGAAAAGACGTCACCTAAGAGAAAGAAAGAAGAAAGTTATGCTCAATCGCCGAAAGTTCTCTTCGCCTATGGGGGAACGGAAAGGGCAATAAGGAGGGATCGCAAGAAAAAGGCGGGAAAGCAGGGTGGGGCCTGAGGCACCCTAGATGCGATTCCCTGAACAATAGGGGGAATACTTCAGATCGTGAGACATATTGGTCTGCGCCAAAGGCGTTCAATCTCTATCTTGCAAGAAAAGGCAGCAGTTCTTGTCGGTGGAAAAAGGAGGCTTGGACGTCAGCCGGCATCATTCATGCGACTTTAAAAGAAGAGGGAAAAGGTAGTCAGCACAAAAGGGGAGGCTGTGATTCATGCAGAAGAAAAGCGTCATGTTTAGTCTAAAAAAGGCTCAACCGTGCTGGGAAAGGGGCCAAGTGACGAAGCTGAAGGGG
>Ga0179593_1450700_pt1 | contig 16228 bp, 17 predicted proteins | sample CZODoug2_1_08_16_FD_185931 | JGI IMG/M metagenome (GOLD analysis project Ga0179593, IMG submission 185931) | Vadose zone soil fungal communities from Angelo Coast Range Reserve, California, USA - CZODoug2_1_08_16fungal (PacBio error correction) | ecosystem: Environmental > Terrestrial > Soil >...
GTTAGAAAAGTCACTGGGGGGTTTTTCCTTGGTCGGCGGGTGGGAGCATAGAATAACGCTTATATTGGGATGGGAAGGAATAATAGTGATAGTTAAAAGGGGGGGACAAAACCAAGGGGGAATTTACGTCAAACTAAGAGCGAGACAAGAGGAAAGAAGAGAAGCTGAAACAGAACTTTGAGGGAACTTACTATCGAAGGCCAACCGTCGTCTCCAGGAAAACCGTGTTCTGATCAGGTTCACGTGACGAGACTAAGATTATTTGAGCAGAGTAAAAAGAGAAACTGTAAAAAGACGCTTAATAAAGTGGATGTCGTTTCCTCGGAAGAAATGGGGGAGGGAACACAGATGCAGGGGGGATCACTATGTCAAGTTGGGGCATTGCATCTAAAAGAGAAGGGGAGACGACGCACTTCATGGTCAAGTGCTCAAAAGTCAAAGAGCCCGGTGGGATCCTTGAGGGAGAGGTGAAACAAATGATTCGTTCCGAAGGGGGAAGCAGCGGAGAATTAACGATCTCCCGCTAGGATCAGAAGGAGGGAAGAAGTGTGTTTTCTACTATCAAATTACGTGTGGAAGAACTACAAAAGAAGAAAGCCTACCTTTAGAGAGGGAAAGGTTGTTAGGGGGGACAGGGCATAACCCTGTGATTCTGGTATATGAGTGAGTATCACATTAAGTTGGGGAAAGGGGGTCCGGTAATGAAAAAGATAGATCCAATAACTAGAAAGGGAGGGAAAGTCTAAGTATGGTGATTACCGGAATAAGGACCTAGGGGGGGGAGTTACAGGGAAAAGAGCTGAAAATAAAGATGGCCGCGGTGAAGATTTGACCACGCGCTGGAAAGTTAGAGGCGAAGAGGGTGCTATTAAAGGAAGCTTTTTAAGAAACTTAAGCTGGAAGTGGCTCTCAAGAGAGAGAAATAAGGGGGAAGATGCGGGGAGGTGAACAGTCAGGCGGCTGGTGCAGGGAACAACCGGGTTGGGATGGAAATTTTGACCATGTGGAACAGAGAGGACGATGATTTGCAAGACAAGAGGGGGAAAAGTTACGAGGGGGGGGGGACACAGAACGGGCGTTCAAAAGTGATGCGCCAAACAAAAAAAAAAAAAAAGAAAGTCTGAAGTCTTCGGTCAGGTGGTCTCATCGCGGGGTTCCTCATACTCCGTCAACTAACATGGGGGGCCGTGGACGCAGCAGAAGACAGGGGAATGGAAGTCAACGGGAGGGTGTAAATCTGAACCATAAAACAAGGGCATTCGGAAACACCTTGGCAAGCTCGGCGCGTGAGAAATGCCAGAATGGACCGACGATGATCACGGTGAGGTAGATCTCAAGGATGGCATAACCTCGAAGGGCGTACAGGCTCGCGAAAGGAGAGCTGAAGGGGGGAGGAAAAATGGGGGGGGGTAACATGCATCATGTGCTTGGGAAGATAAATGAATGAAGTAAAGAGTTGCAAACGGACTAATCAGAGAAAAACCAGAATGGAGTCATTTCACTGGGGAAAGTTTGGGTTTAAGGAAAAAAAGGGGAGACAAGCCGAGGAGGGTTGCAAGAAAAGCTTAATCATTGAGGCTGAATCACAAGGAGCAGGGTATGACATCCAGATGACGAGGCATCCGCTGCTGTCTCCGAAGCGGGCTCTAAAGAGGAGGAGACGATTTTTATGTTTAGAACAAAGGCGGAGAGAAAAAGGTGACTCTGGAGACAGAAACCGCGGAGGAAAAGGAAAAGTCACGGCGAATTTGATACAAGACGAGCGAGAATTAAGGGTGAGTGAGAGGCCATCGATTATCTGACGTGCTAGACAAGAAGGGAAAGAGAACTCCACGAACACTTATTCTAATTTGGAAATCCCATAGAAGCACAGATACAATCATTGGGAGCATGGGAAACGACTGCAACAAGACTAATCTCCATGTACTGTGTGCAAGAGGTACCGGATTAACGCCTGGGAGACTGAGCTGTACATGGACGACGGGGGGTTTAGACCAGGGCAGGGGGTTTGGTAAGGGCAGAGAAAACACGCTTGTTCGCAGGGACAAAGGGGAAGCGTAGAGCGAGGGCTTACACATTTGAGATTCATCTCGAGGGAATCAGACGAATGTTCGACGCGAACTGGGAAAGGTTCCAGCTTGGGGTGGATGTCGGGAAGAGGACCTGTGTGGGATCTGGGAAAAAATAAGAACTGCTACAAAAACGGAAGACGGGATGGAAAAATTAGTATTAGATGTATATACTTAGGAGAACGTCAGGATATAGGCTGGAAATTCGTCAAAAACCGGTCGGAAATAAAAATCATCGTCGACTTTTTGCGGAACGAAAGGGGAACAGGCCGATCATAATCTAGGGTACGTAGCTCCACGCCATGGAACAACTGGCGCACAGTTTGGTAAATAAGACAAAACAATTTAACCCTCTGGGGACATTGCCAATCGAGAAGATTAAAGAAGGAGGGAGGGTACGATGGGAGGAAATTGCAATTAGGTATTAGGGAGGGTATGCTTCGATCTAGTGAGGCATTCAGGAAACAATGTGTGCCGGATTGTCAAGATCAAGGGGAATAAGGTTAACGCAATTCAGTAGAGGGATAAGGGGAGACGAGAACTAGGCACCCACTCTCATAGCCGAGGAGGGGAGAGGCATCAAAAACTTACATACAAGTCTGGGGCTTGGCATATGGAGCCTAAGTTCGTTCTGTGGGCCGGAATTCTCACAGACACAGACCAAATAGTGTGCCCTACTAAAATTGGGCAAGACAGGGCCCACGGACGTCGAGAAAGTCTTGAGGCCCTTCGCGTAGGAAAGAGTAACAAGCGGAGGGGTTCTATGGCAGGAAGGAACGACGGTACAAAGTGGGGGGGGGGGGACGAAACCCAGAACTGACATTACAAAAAGCAACTAGAGAACAAAAACGCTTTGAGGGATCAAAAGCAAGTCCGCAGCGCTGCAAAATTGCGAAAAACTGTAAATACGGAGTTATGACTTTTTATGAAGACTCATTTAGGAGGTGGAACAGAAACGGGGGCCAAACCAACGGGGGTTGATGAAATTGTATGACCAAACACGATTAAAGTACAAACAAAACCACCCCAAGAAAAAGAAAATGTCCGGTGCAGGGGGGCTAACGTGATAGGTTGAAAGTGTGTTCCAACTAGCAGAGGGAGGCCATGGAAAAAGTGTAGTCAAAACTGGGCAGGATTACCGTTTTAAGGGGAAAGCCTCTAGAAACAACGAGCTAGAAGGCGCAACGTAAGCTAAAAGGTGAAACTAGGACCCTAAAGACGACGTACCTAAACAGGGGCAATATCACGGGAATGCCAGTGCGAATGCTCTTCGTCAGAGCAAATGGTTTTGTACCTGCTCCCAGCTGGGGGGCCTGACAGGAAGGAAAATACCAGGATGGGGTTGAAAGTTTGATGGCCCAAAGCAACTGTGAGCACACGGAAAGTCTAGTAATAAACCTGGGTGAAAAGTGTGAAGCAATTAAGACGAGGGAGTGGGAGTAATAAACTTATCCGTGGTAGAGACGGGTCAAAAGGGATCATCACCCAGGTCACCCGGCGTATACAGTTGAAAAAACTGAGAGAAACCTTCCGTCCCAAAGTGGAACGAAAGAATAGAAGAGTCGGGCCTTCACGGTGCTCGACTGCACTCGTAGAAAGACATGTAGGGCACCCTGATTGGTGCTGGTTTGAAACGATGTACTGGGACGAAGTAAGGCGCAAATCACGCACACGAAAAAGGAGGCTACACTGCAAGACATAACTCGGGATGGGGATGGACGAGGAAAGCGCACTCCTCATCGCTAGCAGAAGAAGAAGGAGAAGTGGTGGACGAAAGATTGTAATAAAAAAAAAAAAAAAAAACAACGCAGAAAGAACAACCAATGGTGTAACCGGGGAAGACCCCTGGGCACAGAAGAAAACGGCAATTCACAAGGGCAAAGCCAAGAAGAAGCAAAGATAAACACGGTGCAAGCACCTATTGCACGAATTTCTGAAAAGTAGAAAAGGACTGGAATCCGGGCTATTCTGCAGGGGGTTTCAATTGTTTCGTGGAGAGAGAAAAAGGGGGGAAGATGGGTCCGAGTTAGATGATAGGAACCAAGCTCACTAGGATCGGGATTAGGCAAACCGTTCGAGGAAGCCCAGGGGGCGAGGCGGCCATGGACGAACCGGTTTTTGTTAGACGTTACAGGGACAATCTCAGCGGGAGGACGCGCGTTGGTTCAACGAGGAAAAGACTTTTCATCCCTACATACAGCGTCCCGACTTAGGGGGCGAATGATATTGACCAGGGAAAAAAGAAAAACCAGAGAAAAAGTAAACCCCAGTTACATAGCTTTTTGAAGGGGGCATTCCACTCGACGTCACGCAAGCAATCAGTGCTGTTACGAAGTAAGAACGTAAACAGGGGTCATTCGAAGCACCGAGAGATATTTGCCACTGGGGAAAACACGGAGCCGATAAAGAGGTAAAGGAAAACATGGGAACTGGCGAACCGGTAAAGGCCAGAAACGCGGTAGGAAAACCTTCTTCCCCAGCGGGGAGACTTTGGCAAACAGGCGGTCGCTGGTGGAAGGAAGGAAGAACTGGCTGTCCCATCTGCATCATTTTTTGGAGGGTGAGTGGGGAAAACGCACGTCGTTCAAAGGGACCTGAGCGCGTTGTAGTCGGGCGAGACGACTCTCTCGGAGGGGGGGGCCCTGCAGAAACCCCATGAGAAGAGGCCCTGGAAGTGAAGATTCGCCCAAGGGAGTTTCACGCCATAGGCGTAGGCTCATATACTTGCGGGGTGCGCTTACTCCTCCTTTGGAAAAAAATAACCACTCGAGGCCGAAAGTCATGGGGTCCTATTCGAGACACGCAGCCCCCGATGAAGAGGTAATCTGTCTTCCTGAGGGGGGAGACTTTGGGATTAGGCAACGAAGGAACTGATGAACCGCGCTTTGGCCATAGCAAGTCGGCTGGACGAAAAGCCCATCTGCAAAACAAACATGAAAGGGGGCCGAATGTCCGGGAGGGAGGTGGGCTAGCGCGCAAAAATCATCCGCAAGGTTGCAAGAGAGTTTCAAGTGAAATGCGGAAACGAGGATCAAAAGACCGCAACAGGAAAATCTCTTCTCTTGCGCGGGGCAGGAAAAGACTCACGCGATCTTTGAGTAGAATTCACGTAAGGGCCCTGGGTAAGATGCTGGGAGAAATAACAGAGAATCGTGAACAAACGACAGGACATATGGGGCAGGAGGTACAAGTGCTCAGTCTCAAAGGCGGGCGCCTGAAAAAAGTGGGGTGGGTAGAATTGAAGACAGGAGAAGGTGCAGATGGGGACAATGATGAAAAGAGAGAAGAGGGGCGAAGGACTGAAAAAGCCAGCTAAAATGTTTCCTCGGTATAAGGAGGGGTTAAATAACGGCGATCTACCAGCCCTAAGGGGAAAAAGGGAAGAGGGGGCCTTAAGGGTGTTCTCCGAAGGCACGTCAGAAAATTGGGGGGAAACCACTCCGGAAGGAAGGGGGCACCACGAATTGGGGATAAATCCAAGGGAACAAAGCGAGAAGGGGCGCGAAGGGAACGCAAACTGCCCAAGAAGAACCGCAAGTGTTGACAACCACTTACATAAAGACAAGGGGGTTAACCTCCCCCTGAACTGGAGGCCGTTGCGAGGCCCTCTTTCGCACTGTTCCAGGGGAAACCAACCCTGAGCCGTACTTACGTGAGACAAACAAAAAGGAGCCATTGACCAAGGGGGGGGAGTAGTAAACGGCTCGATAAGGAGAAAACCAAACGCTGTCACCTGCGAGAAGGGAAGCACGCCGCGCAAAGTCCCGCCCAAAGGGTGAAAAAGGATCGGGAAATAAAACAAAAGAAACGAGGAAATTGCACTCTCCTCCATTCTCGTGAGGAGAAAGAGGATTCGGACCGAATGCAGGGGGAAGGGGAAGCCTATTTATGACGAGCAACATAACATGAAATGGGGTGCAGCCAAACAAGGGGGACGATACAAAAGGTATTCTTTTCTGAGTGAGGGGGGTTCGCACCGTAAAAGGGTATGGGAGAATCAAAAGACAAGGCTGCGAACGGATTCGGATAAGTGACCGGAGATCGGGGGACACTAAGAAGAACTCGGTCTCAAAAAAAGAAAGAATCCTTTTTGGAAAGAGGGAAAAAAAAAAAGGGAGGGGGCGAAAACCGGCGGCTTTAGAGTCTGGTGGGGAGCACCTCTGCCAACGGCCTTCCGAGCAAAAAGAGATGGTGTATATTCAGCATACCACCCAATTTAAGGTAAGGAAAAAAATGGGGAAACGGGGGTACGAAAAAAATGAGTCCATTCCTAAGGAAAAATCAATAATTTGAGTAAAAGATTTCCAGCTGGAAAGCTCGGAGAAGGTATCCAATCATCTTTGTCACTCAGGGAGGAGGAAAAGTTCAACTCAAAAAAGCGAGTGTCGCGCCTGGAAGAGGGTCCCGACGGTGGCAAGCACGCGAGGAAGCTTTAAACCGAAGAGGCGAGTGACAACTTGAGGGTATGGGAATGGCAGTGAGTCGCTCTGGGGAGAAGAACGGAAGCACCCGTCTTGGTTGGGGGAACCAACTAAAACTATAACAAAGGGGTGAAACAGAACTGGGCTCATCTCTGTCCGACATAATAGAGGGCAAGGGGAGGGAATCAACACAGAAAGACCGAAGAAAGAAAAAAAGGGACGGGGAGACTACGGCTAGGGAAGCTATCAACAACAACCACGCTTCTTAGAAAGGGAAAAAAAAATTAAGCAGAGGGGGGTGGGGGGTCATAGGGTAAAGGTTACTTTCGGCGGGGTGGTGTTCATCAAAAGCATTCTATTGTCCGGAAGCGCCAAAGGGATAAGGGGGTGCATTTTTAGAGAGAAAGGTTTGGATCGAGCCAAAGGACTAATACCGAAATGCAAGAAAATGCAAAGCCAGAGTTGGAGGGGAGTTGCCTCGCTATGGGGAAAAGAGAAAGATCAATGATTCCTATTGGGGTGTCAGGAGGGAAGCTTTGAACTGGGAGGGACTAGGAGGAGTTGAATAAAGAGATACGCAAGGGGAAAGCTGATCGCCGGGTGTGGAGAAAAGGAGGGCATGGCCAGAGAAGAAGAAGGTTTCTTCCAGGAGAAAAGGGGTTGTCACTATTTAAAGGGGGGGGGAAGTGGCGATCAAAAACAGCAGGGAGGTAAATAGTAGGATGGAAGGGTGCAGAGTGAGAAAAAAAAAAGATCGGGAAAAGGGGGGAGCGCCTTTCACGTCGAGTGAAAACAAGGAAAAATGTCGGAAAGGGAAGCTTATCTTTCGCTATCTCCATCTGAACTGAGTAGAAGGAGGGAAGACGGGGGGGTATTCTAGCCATAAGGACGGAAGGGGTCGAAGAACGTCAAATCTGAACCTACCTGAAAGAGAGGATGGACAGTTTGTGGCCTAAAAAAAGAATGAGTAGGTGAGAGTAAGTGAGTGAAGTAAGAAAGGAGATACGCAGAATTAGAATCTAAGGACAGATCAAAAAGAACGAGAGTAGGATATGGCAAGTCGAGGTCAGGTAGGAAGGTAAACGGGAAGGGTGTGGGGGGGGGGGGGGACTTAACGAGCTAGAGGAGAGCTTTCCGAGGTGACAGAGGGGATATCGGAGACTAAGAGAAACGGGATTCGGGGGGGGTCTATACGAGAGGAGGGGAAGCCTGTCAACCACCCCCCCTTTGAAGTGGAGATAAGAGGAATAATGCAAGATGGCACCTTAACATTGTTTTTGGAATTTTGACACCTGCGTGCGTCTGGACGTGCTGGTAACGGGGGTATTTAGGGGTTGGGAGAAATTAGAAAGAATCGAGGATTATGTCAAAAGGGGAAAGAAAAAGGATGGAACAGCTGTTTACGTCGGGTTGGGAAAACGAGCAGGCAGGCTGCAGGGAGAGCACAAGAGTCGAAAAATAGGAGGGGTTTAGGGGAGTAGGGGGGTCAGAATCGCTTTTTCAACTGGCAAGAAGAAAGGAGCACGAGGCGCATTTCCAGGGGAGGTTTAAAAAGCTACTCTCGGGCGATGGAAGTCGAACAAAGGTATGTTGCAATAGAGTCAACTGGAGAAGGTATTCATGTTAAACTTGAAAGGGGGAGCAGGACACTTTAGAATGAACTTGAAACTGCTGCCGGAAATATGAGGACTCGTCGTCTATGCTCAGGGGGCGAGCTAAGGAAGGGCTACAGGGAACGAGACCGAAAAGATCGGGAGAGTAAGGCTGGAAAAGGGCGAAAAAAGTCCTATTTTCCGTGCGGCTGAGGAATAGGTTGGGGAAAAGGGACTAAATCTAGTCAGAAGGAGGAACAGTCGATCTAAAGCGGTGAGAAGGGAAATGTTTAGTTGTGGAATATTTTTATTGAGGGGGGGGGAAAGGTGTTATAGAGGGCCAAATATCTTATCTTAAGTAGTGGCTAAGCCCAAAGAGACACGATGAATGAATAAAGTGGCTCGGTCAGAGCGGAGAGTGGTATCCTAGCACGGAGAGAGGCACCATGAAGGTAGGGAGGGACAGTGGGGTATTTTGATACAAAAGCGGAAAGAGAAGCATGTAACAGATTAGACCAATACCGCGAAGGAAGGCGGAAGGGCATTGGGGACAAGTCGAAGTTTACTAATACTGGGTCCAACGAAGGAAAAGGCAATTTTGAGTTTCATGACAGGCAAAATCGAGGAGAAGAAGTCTGGAGAGCACAAGTATCAACGACGAGAAAAAAAGGAGGGAGAAATGAGCGGGAATAAAATGCAAGATAAGAAGAAGGGGGACATACAGGGGGGACGACTGTCAAAACGAAACGACATCGATGGGGAGTGAAAGCTGGGGGGACGGGACAACGACTGGGAAAGAGGCGAGGTCTGGACGAAGAGGCAAACATCAAGGTCACGTGGGATGTGGGCGTCGACATCTCTGCCTCATCAGGGGGGGGGGAGAACCGACAGTAACGTTTCTTATCCGTAGGAGGATGGAAAGTTGATCGGGAGGCCGCTCGAGTAAACCTGATGGAACTTACTGACCATAGGGAGGAAAAGGAAGGCAAATGTGACCAAGAGTTGACCTTGGGGGTTCAGATTTCTCTCCCGAGGGGGGATTGGATAACCTTACGTATAAAGAGAAGGAAAGAAACACGAGGCAGGATGACCAAGGGAGGAGGGGGAAAGAAAGGGCTTTATATACAGGAAATAACACGCTCGTCTTTCAGATTCGAGGCTGTAAAGTAGGTGGGGGGCCACAAAGGGAGAGCAATTTCTCACTTAGTCAGCGAATGGTTTCGACAGCGAACGGTCCAGAGACCTATTAGTAGCAGCGGAAGGTAGAGAACCAAGGACAAATCTCGTCCATTTTGTAGATGGGGATACGAGACAAAAACACATGATAAAAAAGGTGGAGCCGAAGGAAAAGGGGCCCCGAGAGATTTACAGAGAAAGGGTTCAAAGTGCAGGATGGATGGGGGGCGGGAAAAATGGTATCGAGCTCTGGAAATAATGAGGACAATGGACAGCGAAGGGGAAGGGCAGATCTTTATGGAACTTAAAGGTAAGAATTGAAAACAGGGAAGTACGGGAATGAGTCACAAAGGGATTAACATATTTCAAGAAAAACTTCGCAAGAGCAGCAGGAGGTAAGAGAGCGCGACATAGGACACAGAAAGGAAAGAAATGCTGCTTGCAGTATGGGAGCGGCTTTTAGGGGGGTTCGCAGGGGGGGGGAAGGAGGGTTAATCTTGAAGCGAATAGAAAAAAAAAAACACAGGGGAAAAAACTACTAATCATGGGACAGGGCAAGCCAGGAAAAGTCAACGAACAGAGTGACGCCCAGAGGGTAGACGAAAAAGGAGGGGAAGGTCTAAGTCAAGCGGAAGGGATAAACGGTACTTGGGGGGGACGAACGGCAGGAGAACATTCAAACAACTCGAAGAAAAAAGGAAGGACTGATTTCTTCATTAAAGTCGACGCAGCTGACTCCTTTCCGTCAAGGGAGAAAAGCAGCGATTAAAGAACGGGAAATGACTAGGTACATGGCGGTCAAAAAACGAAAGAACAGATGAAAACTGGGGTGGAGGAAAGGTTCCTTTTCGGACAAAAAAAAAGAAGAGAAGGGTGACAAACCCAAAGGTGATCTGTAATAAGAGGGGGGACGTCAATTGGGGGGAGTATTGATTGACAGTGACAGGGGGACAGTAGACATCGGCTGGAAAGAGTGGAGGACAAGGGAATTCCCGTTGCTAGAGATAGAGAAAAACAAAAGGAAGAGGAAATAAAGAAGAATCTTTGACTGAACGGAGACCCAGTGAATAAATTAAAATGGCAAACCATAGGCGCGGGAACCGGAAAAGGGGGGGAACACACTTATGAATGCCAATTGCACCGAACAAATAGAAAAACGGGGGGGGGTAACCTGCAAGGGGGCAGAAAAAATGATGGTGAGGATCCACACCTGTTTGTGGCCTCCGGTTTGAGGTTAACCTCACCGGGGTCAAAAAGGAGGGAGAAAGTAGGGAGAGAGGAGTGTAGACAGTTGGAAAAAAAGTAAAGGCTTGCGAAAGGAATGAACGAAGCAAGGGGGGTAGGGAAGGTGTGAAAGGGAGGAAAGCAAATTTGACTTCAAAGAAAACACAGGAAGGTCCAGCGGAAACTTAACGCCTGAATAGACCGGAACCGACCGAGGGGGGGAATACTAAGACTCGGCACGGGGACGATTCGCTAAAAAAGAACTGGGCGTGCAAAGAAAGTAATGTAGGAAGGGAACATAAAGTTGTCGTTCAGAATTCTAAGGACGGGAAAAAGGGAGGGAAGACACGAAGGCAGCCAAAAGAGGGAAAAAAAGAGGGGTGGAAGTGGATGGGACTGATAAGCGAGCATCAAACGATAGAGAAAGTTGCCGAGGAAGGATAAGTGTGGCTGCGATTTCATTAGAGGGGAACGAAAGACTACGAACCTCGGAGTACAAGGGATTCTTGACCTGGGAAGGGAGAAAATGAAATAATCCAGAAAGGCACATTGGACGACGGAGAAAAGGCCCAATTGAGAAAGAGGGAATAACCCAGGACTCCAATAACGAAAGGGACACCAAAGGGTCTCTCTCGGGGTAAGATCGAGGGAACCGGGGGAGGGAAGGACTTACAGACGGGGGAGGGATTCAGTGGGGAGGCGGATATTCCATATAAAATGGGAAATTTTCAAAACTGTGGGGGAAGGAAACAAGCCAGATGAAGAAAGGAACAGGATAATCACCAGTTCTTCCCGGAAAAGGGGGCGAAAAGGTCCTAATCAGGGCCAAGGATTGCGATTGGTGTGAACGAAGGGAAAAGACGGATATCGACCCGGCTACGGGGGTGTCCATCTCATTAAAGCGGGAAGACAAAGGGGTAAAGAAGCCAGCCTTTGCTTGCTTCGCCGGATATTTCGCGGTTAGAAAAAAGAAACACGCCGGGGGATAGAAGCCCAAAAACACCCAAGTGGCCAAAAAAGAGGGTCCTGGGAATAAGTTCGCTCCTGAAAAATCCCGCCTCAAGGAGGTGCGAGAAGCAGCACGAATAACGGTAAAATCCCGAAGCGAAGAAAGATATTAGGTCCTTGCGACCCACCAGAGGGGACGTCCGAGATGCACTATGAAGAACCTTGTAAATTTACCAAGTAGAAAGAAAGCAAAGACTGGGGTCACCACACTCGTGAGAAAGGGGCCCATTGAAACGGTAAAGGGTAGGGAGGGTGGTGACATTAGGGGTTAAAAAAATGTAGGAAGCAATGCGTGGATAAAAGTGGGGTAGTGGGGCTTTTATGCCCCGCAATTAGAAGAAAAAGTTTCATGGCTCGGCGTTGTAGGACTGACTGTGTGGCGCTCCTAACTCAACGCCGAGAAAAGGTCAGCGGCAAGGAATAAATTTCGGTCTGAGTAGGCAAGTGGGGAGAAATCTCCTTGTCAATGAAGTTTCAAGCCGGCCGAGGTTTGCGAAGAGCTGGTCTGAAGGACGCTTGGGTGAGAAAAAGCCGAACAAGAAGCAAAAGTCAGGGGGAAGGAAACGAGGAGTCAGGAGAAAAGACAGGGGGACATAGGAAATCTGGATTGACAGAATCGTGTCTACTTTTGGGGGAAATTAGAAAACAGGGGACTGGGAGTCCAGAGATGGAAGAGAGACGTCTGAATGGTCGAAACAACAAAGATGAGTGTCAAAAAGAACAGTTTAAAGATGAAGGCTCTTGAGCGCGGTGGGGAGGACCTAAGGGGGCCAATGGTTGCACGGCAGTGAAGAAGCGAAAACTCAACAATATTAATCAATACCGAACAAGGCCACCAGACTATCGCTTGGGCAAAAGGTGGTCAGAGGGACACCGCGGATCTGTAGGCGAATACTCCTTCTCTTACAACTTCGAGGGCTTCTGAAATACCGGTAGCATAGAAATACAAGGGACAGAGTCCACGGCAGAAGGTACTGGTGACATTCTCAAGGCGCGCAGGGCCCTTTGGGGTCCAGAAGCATACCGAGAAAGTGGGTGACGGTGTACAAAACTAAAGGTCGCCTGGAAGACAACCTGTCTGCTTAAACCCAAAGGCCAACGACAAAATGGGTTAGTGATACGGCGGATTGGGGTGCCATGGTAAAAACGTCTATGAACAACCGAAAGAAGACACCTTAAATATGCCGGAGTAGAGGTTGTTCGAAGGAGACTGTGAAAGGGCAAAAACTCGGGCCAGGTTGGGGGGGACAAAAAGAATAATGTGTAAAGATTGCTTGGTAAGAATCCTCGCTATTGATCGAAGTGCTAAACGGACCCTGAAACTTAAATGGGTGTTGAAAACAGCAAGTTCCATACGATCCCTAAGTAACAAAGCCAAAATGAAATGCGCCTGTGGCCCGTCGTGCCTCTTACAAAACGTCCAGCGGTCCGGGCTTAACACCGCTCCTCAGTACTGACAAATCGGTTAGCAAGTGGACATCCCGTGCTAAAAGAATAGAAACGAGCGACCACGATTTGGGAAAACTGAGGGCCCAGAGCAGCCTCGGCGGGGGAACAAAAATACAAAAGAGGTACCAAGCTTAAGGGGAACCCACCTTAAAACATTAAAAAGGGCACATGCTCTGTTAAAGGTGAGACTTAGAGTCGGCCTGAAAAAGGCGAATTCAATTGTGATACTCATCAGGGATACAGAACAAAGAAGGGTTTGGGCAGGAAAAAAGAAGGGAAAGCAAAAGCTAACCCGGTAGCAGGTAGCTGTTGACGGGTAAACACGTAATGTTCGATGGTCCCTCACCCAAGGAGGGCGAAGACTTGAGAATAAGGGAAGGACCGTAAAGAGGTCGTTCCGATAAAGAGGAGAAGCTAACATGGGGCTCGAAAAACGCGAAAAAAGGGCGGGCATTTGGGGACTCGTGGGTGAGGAACTCTGGAAAATTGCAAAAGGAGAGGAAAATGGAGGAGGGGGTTAGAAAGACACAAAAATTACAGAGGAACCAAAAACAGGTTTGTGGAGGGTCGACGTAGAGGAAGAAGGGAATCAAACCAAATCTGAGGGTCAGAGGGAGGTTCCAGCGTTTCTCTGGAAAGAAGTTGGGATCAAATAATCTTGATTCAGAAAATAGGAAAAAGGTTTCACCACAAAAATCGGCGCGACCTGGAGATTTCCGATTGGGAAGGAAGGATGACAACGGGACAAAGGGAAGCTCGTGGGACAAGCAGGCATTTCTCTGGGGATGAGAGAGGATCGAGCCACGGTAGAAGTCCCCAGGGGATTAAGAAATCGAACGGGACACTAGATGAAGAAAAAAAAAGTGGCGCATAGTATCCGCAGGAAACTTTAAAGGGGATTTCAAAAAAAAAGCATAAGGAAAAACGTGAATTTATGACAGACATCGGAGGCTTCATCTCCGATAAACCAACCTGAGAGGAGGACCATAGATATAAGCAGCAGATGTGAGTTCATACAGTTCAACTGGGGGGGGGGCTTTGATGAGGTGGGATTCATAAAGAAAGAGTCTATTTTGATGTCGGGAAGGAAAAGGGGGAAAAGGATGGGTATAGGAGGGGTGTGGGGGACTACCACGGGGGGCAGAGTACTTAAAAAAACCATAATGCTAAAAAAAATAAATGAATGGAACTAGAAGAGGCCGACGAGCCGATTTGCTGAATAGTGTTCAGAACGAGGAGGAAAAAAAAGGAAAAAGGAGGAAGGGGGAGTCAGAGGTTGGAGAGGGGGACGCTTGAAATTATTTCAGAGACTAAAGAGGTTTGGAAGAACTCAGCTCTAACGCGAGACAAGGGAAGCTGGTGGAAGGAAATGAAGGGAGGAATGTAAAGGAAACGGGGGGAGGACAAGGACTGCAAATGTGAGACAAATGGGGTTGGCATTGCGAATACGCATAGTGCGAGGGCGAAAGGCAGGTTCAGATAGGTGCGCCCAAAAGGTGAAAGAGACGGGTAGGGAAAAATTATAGAGGTGACAAAAATGATGAACTTGACGCGATTTCATCACAAACGAGGAATCTGGACTACCATAGAGCCAACTTCTTAAAAAATATAGAAGTCGTTTGCAAAGTTTAATACCAGGAAGCAAGGTTTCGAACAAAAGACAAAGGCAACCGGTTAGTAGAAACTGGGGAAGGTGGGGGGACCGGCGAAACAAGTCTGAGTCAGTTCATCTCTAAATATGAGTAATCACAATGAACGAGATTGGGTAAGAAGGAGAGGATATCAAAGAAAAAAGGAGGAGATTGAACTTAAGGGGCTGGGGGTTAGTTTACAGGAAAAGCGGAACGGGGGAGTAAACAGAACGACTTCGGCGGGCAAGCAGGTACATGTAGCCAGCTATACTGAAACAGGAAAACTGGGCGCCTGAGTGGGGGGGGGGGAAAGTAGACGGCGCACGGTTCAAGAAAAACGTTTAGGGCATCATGAAGATATGACGCGGCAAATCATCGTGCAGTTGGGGCTTTTTACACAGGCGCTTCATGGAGGTCAAATTGGTAAAGGAAGGGGAGGGCAGGTACAAAAATTCTATCAAGTTAAGATTATGGGAGGTGACAGCCCTCGTGTCCAGCTTTTACGACGTTTGGGGAACCAACACGGAGAGAGTCCATGGGGCCAAAAAAGAAGGAGGTCACATGTGAGTTTGGTGAAAAGTGTCGGCATGAGGTGACGGGGAAACTCCGAAACGCGGCCAAGGGGGACGGGAGTTTCAGAGGGAAGAGAGGGGCATTTGAAGGGAAAAAAACCAGGGGCAGGGGTGACAAAATAACGGAAGACGGACCACTGGTCAACTTCCGAGCCCGTGATAAGTATCACTAAGAATTCCCTATGGAGGAAGCGGGAGTGTTTCTATGGCCAATGGGCGAAAATCTAAAAGGGAGGGTAAGGAAGGCGATCCGCTAAAAAATGATCTGGTCTTATGTCTCCAGGGACAAAAGGGGAAGGTGAGCTGATAATAGGGGAATGCAGGGAAAGACTCGGGTGAAAAGTAAAGAAGCTCATAGATACTGATCCAAGCAGAAGGGACAATTTGGGCACAGGGTTTCAACGTTGGGAAGGGTCTTTCTACAGACGATTGGGGGGAGGGGGGGCAAAAGAGCGGAAATAATCAGATTTGGGAGACCAGAAAATTAGCATGGATGAAAAAGACATTAATCGCAAATCGTTGGATGAGTTCTACAATACGAAAGAAAAGGACTGGAGTCGCTTGGGGGTGGGTCATAACCAAAGAGGGACGCATAAAAAAGGATATGATACCTAGAAAGGGGTCATGGGCAGGAAACTTCGCAGGTGACACTTTAGAGAACAAAACTACTGCACGACGGGGAAGAAATTATGGGTGAGTTCTAATGCCATCATCCGAAAGAGAAGTTAGAGCCAAGGACTAGCCTCACTGCAAGGAGGGTCAGGAAGGAGTCATCAACCTGAAAAAGAACATGATGAAAACATTTTAGGACATTTGCAAAAATGGAAACGGGAATACCATCGGTTACGTTTAGACATAGGGGGGGATAACGCGTGAAACTCTCTCAAAGGGTTTGACTAAGGGTGCGCCAGGCGGGTACTTGAAAAAGATGTCCGGACGCTCCCGCCTTGTTGGGAGGAGGAAATATCCTGGGCGGACTTCGAGGTCGGGAAGACAGGTTTGCGGGAGGGAACGGATCAGGACTTACGGTCGGATCCAAAGTAACGGACACAAGACGTTTGATAAATTTTTTCGGAGGGAAGCAAA
>Ga0179593_1640108_pt1 | contig 16228 bp, 17 predicted proteins | sample CZODoug2_1_08_16_FD_185931 | JGI IMG/M metagenome (GOLD analysis project Ga0179593, IMG submission 185931) | Vadose zone soil fungal communities from Angelo Coast Range Reserve, California, USA - CZODoug2_1_08_16fungal (PacBio error correction) | ecosystem: Environmental > Terrestrial > Soil >...
ACACAGGCAGCGAAAACCACTAGTGGCGAGTCCGATGATCGTCGGGCTCAAAAGTCAGGATATTGGCCGTACAGAATGCACATTAACAAGACCTGAGTCAGGGGTGCACCAGGGCTCGTTCGCGAAGGAAAAAACCAGCGTGTGGGTCCCCTTATAAAGGATAAGCCTTCAAGGAGACAGATCGCAACAATTAGGGGGAAGGGAAGGGCTGGAAGACTCCGCGTCGCAAAACGCAGGTGCGGGAAGAAACAAAACAAAGCTACCAAATCCGCATCGTAGGGGCAAGCTCTCTTCAGGTAAAGGTATGGGACCAGGGGCCAGGTTGGGAGGGGGTGTAATCGGCAGAATGTGTCTAACTTTTCCCTGATGAGGTTACTGCAGCGACGGAATGGACAAATTTGATGCGCAATGGTTAAGTTGTCCATATGTTCTTGAAGTACGGGGTGGTGGGTAGCTGTACGACGCTAACAACGAGCCTGTGCACGAAAGAAGACAATGAATAAAGAAAGTGGTAGAGAATATACTCGTTTGTAGGGAGCGATCTTCGTTAATGGCAAGAAATTAAGGAAAATAGATGTGGATGATCATGCACTGGAAAAACTGAATTGCCCCACCCGAGGGGCGTGGCACACCCAATTTAGATAACAGAGGAAGAAGGGTAAAACTCGGGGGACTCGCCGCAGTTAGCTAGCCGGGTCAAAGGAATGCATCACGCCGCGCCGGTATACCAGAACACATGTTTCTATCTGGAGTGTACTGCAAGTTACAATAGGACGGGGATGGGCGGGGAAAGCCGCCGCGGTAGAGAACTTCACGCTGAAGGGAGCATACTTAAACTGAGTGGTCGCGAGGACCAAGGTCACATTCGCACGAAAGCGAAAGAGAACCATCCCTGCGCGGAAAGAAGAGGAAAAATCGGGAGTGGCTGATCACGAGGTCGAACTGGCAAAAACTGTGAAAAAAAGGCATTCAGATCGGGCGTGTTGTGAAATCTGAAATCTTATTTGGGGTTGAGAGACGCAAAACTTACGATAAGCTAAGAGACCGCAAAAAAAAGGGGACAATTATAGGGGGGTGCGGGAGAAGTGAAGAGCGTGGAATGAAAAAAAAAACCGAAGCGAGTCACGGAGAAAAGAAGTGTAACAAGGTCTCGCGGCTTGGGCTCACTAGCAGAGTGGGGCTTTTGCTAAAAAAATAATGGATAGTGACGAAGCAGATGGGTAAGACTTCCCAAAACTTATCACACAAGAGAGAAAGGAAGAAAGTAAAGTAGAAAAAAGAGCGGCGCGGCACGGGAAGGGGAAGGCCGAACAACAATCAAATGGGACGTGGCAACTAACGAAAGGTAAGGGGCTAGCGACAATAACCCCCCCCCCGACCAGAGGGATTGATTGAAAATTTTTGGGCCAGATCGTGATGTTGAAAAAATCCTTCAGACTGTGTATTGATGAGCTCATGGGCACGACCATGAGGATTTTTCAAAGCCACTCAGGGGGACTACGAACCGTCGTCTTTTTGGGGAAAACGGGGGCGATAAGGAATGGTGAATCGAACATAATCAGATGTACCGTGTGAGGGGATGACTTAGTAATATGGTGGCTTCGAGACGCACGTTCGGGATCCGACGATTCACGAGATGAACAAGACGGAGGCGTTTCGCCTCGAACGAAGAGAGCTAGAAGAATAAAGTTGGCTAGCTCGCGGGGGGGACGGAGCGAGTCCGTAAATGGTGATGGTGAACGACCGATGCCGGAAAAGAGCAATGCGAATGGCGATCATCTGATGGGCAACGGTGTTAAACTCGGCCAAAATGTAACGGAAATACGTTTACGATGGGGGACGGTATCGCCGCCTCATTTCCCTGAATATCGCGATGAACAGGGAGGGTACTCACCTATACAATCAAACTTCTCTCATAGGATGGCTCGTGGTTGACATCCAATACACCATAAAAATTTGAAGCCAGACACAAGACGAAAGGGGAGGGAGAGAGGATAGAGCTGATCCGAGGGGTTCATTAAAGGGGCGGGAGACGGCATCGAATCCCGACGGGGTCGATAAGTTTTTCGTCCCGCGTAATGAAAATTATGGGGCGTAGGTGGATGTCGGTGACAGAACTTCTGTTTTACGGACAGGTCTCTGTCAAATTCCGCGGGATATGAGCGAGCACTCGTTAGGGCGGGAGCAAAAATCATAATCTGGAACGGGGAAGGGAGCGACGCGAGATTGTGCGGAGAACAAATCCGAAGCTGCTAAAGGCACCAAAGTGAGAGAGCGAGAAAATCCGAACGTATCCAGAATGAGGACAGGAGCGAACGAGGGATTGCGGAATCCAGGACGAGTGAGGGGTACGGTGACTTAATAAAAGGTCAAAAAAAAAGGAAAAAGAGAGGTAGACAATGCAAAGTAAAATCTTTTTCTGCACACTGATTGGGCGCAAAACTCCAACGTGGGGTGGCGACTCTATGCAATCTTCAAAGGAGGGATAAGAAGTCTTCGCGGCTGCAGTAAGATAGGGGGGGGCTGAAAACAAGGCAGAAGCTGTTTCTCAGTTGCCGCAGGAAAAAGGGAAGGTGGTAGACAAAAATCGGGGGGCTGCTGCATCGTTAAGCTTTAAAGGAGCCAAAGATGTAACACGGAGGACTTTTTTCCACGAAAAAAACAACGAGTAGGATGGAAGAATTAAAAAATCCGTGCGTAAGGTATAAGGGGAAAGAATCGCGAAGCTTAGTCTCCGCCCAAATAGGTTTGCTCGAAATTCTGAGAATGCGAAATCGAGGAACAGGTGGGGAAGGATTGATCGTGCGTCGTCGACAAAGCTAGGAGAAGAACAACGTGAAAAGAATCCCAAGATTGCAGAGAGTCAGGGGGAATTTTTCGACAGGCTGACAAAATCCACACAAAAAGCAGTGTATCACCCCCTCGAATGGCGCCACTCAGCTCGGGGGGAAATGACTGCTAATTTTTAACAGTCGAGTAAAAGGCGGGTAAACAGCGGAATCAGCTATGAGGGGGTGAGACGCTACGACTGGGCCGGCATCCTTTCCTATCACCAGGAACCCGCATCGGTGGAACTACAAGGGAACAGACGTATAAGAAAAACTCGTCTGGACTAGAGCAGACGCCATATATACAGCTTGACGTATGGGAAAGTTGAAAGAAGTCGAATCATACCTCCCAGGGGCGTAAGGACCGGGAAAAAGTCCAGTCCTGGATCTAATACACTACGAAGAAGTATTCCCGCTTACCGCGAACAAAAGAGCAGAAAATCACTCGAAAGTAACATCGTATCCAGTGACGCACAAAAGGAACAACCTCGGAAAACTAAAAAAGTGTGCGTCTCTAAGGAGACAACGGGAAGGATCGTTAAAAAATTGGGTGCCCGCTCGTGCGGGCATGGCGCCAAGAATAATGACAGTCGAGGACGTAGGGTGAACAGCTCATCGGGAAAATAGGGAAAGGCGGCGTCCGAACGACGTCGGACGTCAAAGCCGCGGAAATGGGCGGGGGGCAGATCAGAAAATTGCACCAAAAAGACAAAAAATGGACTTAGGAAGACAGATCTACAAAAACTCAAAACGGAAATTATAGAGGTAAAAAAGCCGTATCTTAGCGGTCGGCTCGGGGCTGGGCCAGCACTCCATGGGACTCTTAAATCTGACTCCTATTAGCAGAGCTACGCGAAGGTCAAAGGCGAGGTGCAAAGCAGGTTCCTCATTCTGACAACTGACAAGGATGAAGAAAAGAAGGAACGGGGTGGATAGGAAACCAGAAAATCGAAATTCTTGCCGAGAGTCAACGACTATACTAGGGCCAGAAGGATTATTATCTGGGACATTACGATCCTTAGATGAGGCCAAAGGTGGGAAACAAAACACACGAGTACGCGTTTGCCGAGGGGACTTGCGAACATCGCTGGGTCACTCGCCGTTCTATCGGCATTCAAATCATCCCTACTACGGTTGGATTGACATTGTCAACAAAAAGTCGTTACCACTAGCCAAACGCCACCGGGACCAATTAAATTCGACGCAGAGTAAACCAGAAAACTCCCCAGAAGAAACGGTTTTCGTCGAAATATCGGTTACCGCCTCGTAGGCCAGGAAATATTTATAAATAATGCTAAAGGGGGGAAGGAAAGGAACTACAGTAACCAAGGAGCGCCGACGAAGAAAACAGAGTATTATTTTCAGCACTCTTATTGCCGGCCTCGTGGGAAAACGTGGTTGTCGGGGGGGAACAATGCGATAGTGAGATATTATTATGTGGAGTAAGCTGGAAGAAAAGCACCAAAAGAGTGGGGCAAGGGAAGTACCTGGGGAGAGGGGTGAACAAGACTTCAGCGCGCTAAGGGGAACACGTCTCATAGATCGAAAGAATGCAAACACCTAAACTCAAAAGCCGTTTGGGCTGGCGAGAGATTAGACGGGGGAATTCTAACAAGTGGAAAAATTGCGTAGGGGAAAAGGGAATCAGACCTGGTCAGTAAGGTCGTCACCAACTCCTCCGCGAAATGTATTCCGTGCTCGGACGCGGAAAAAGTTTAGCAAGAAGGTGATAAGGAAGGTCTGCTAGGGGACACGAGGCAGTCGGAGAACGCGCCGTGGCCTGGAAAGGAGATGCTGTTGCTTGGAGTAGGAAAGGGAGGTGTGGTTCTGATGTTCTAGTGTAAGGTTCTGCCCAAAGAGAGGCGGACGACGGAAACGAAAAAAGCCTAAGTAACGGGGCGAAAACATTTAGCAAGTCATGAGATTCAGGTAGGGCCGCCAAACACTAAAAGTACAAGCAACGCGGCGGGAAGAGGAAAACCGTGTGTTACAAGGATCAGGGCCCCAGATAGGCAAATAGAGGAAGGGTTTCGAAACATCCCACTGGGTAAGTGCGAATAAAAAGGAAAAACGACAGCATGCAAGCCACGTAATACGACATCCGGCGATTAGCAGTGGTCGGACGTGTACCAAAGTTCACAAGAAAGTCTTCCTGCATTACTCCGAAATCTAGGGGGGGGGACAGAAACGGACGCCCTGGAAGGCAGGCAACTTGACCGCCGGCTGTCCGGCAATTTCCCATCCGTCCTTGCGGGATCAACCGACAAATTAAATGGAAGAAAGAATTCATTCCGAAAATGGCCACCAGGAACACTGGGGGTGGTACAATTGAGGAAGGAGGGCTTTGCCGGGGATCGCGACTGGCCTGCACGCAGCGCTGTCTTTGTAAGAGAACCCCATAAAGGCCGAAGACCAGAGAAAAAGGAAGGGAAAGTGCGCACGGGAGGGTGGTGCCGATCGTGTACGTTAAACGGGCAAAAGAACCACAGAAACGCGTTAAGCTGTCGACACAACGAAGCAAACGGAGCCGCGAGATATCACAGGCGAGAAGCCCATGGGATGAACGGCGATGCGCACGAATACGGCTGCCGTACATATGGTTTTCAAAACGGACTATGCAAGAATGGTTAGAGGAAAGTAATCATCCCAGAAAGGAGAGGGGAAAAAGAATCAGCGAAATATGACGAGACGTGGGGGAAGCATGATCATCGCGGCCAATGCGCTAATTTTCTAAGGGAGGGGGGAGGGGGGAATGAGTTCTAACCAGGCGTAAGTATGACAGGGAGAGGCATAGTTGGTGAAGTCGGGACAGGTGGGCACGCAGGTCCTTGTGCTAGGAGGAAGTCCTACGGCAGTTATAAACAAAAAAGAATGGGTGGGAAGAAAAAAAATAGGTAAAAAGCAGAGGGCAGTAGGAAACGGGGGGTATTCGTCAGGGATCGCCTTGATGGCCTGTATTCGAATAATCGAGCAGGAGCAAAGGCGACCAGTCCATCGTTCGAGATCCCACTTAAGCGGGGAGGAAATGCTTTGTGGGGGTTGAAAGTAATGGGATTGTCTTCATAAGTTTCCGTTGGAAGGGGGAGCTGCCGGGGAGACAATGAGGAGGAATTTGAGCTGGGAGAGTTGACGTGCGGAAGCAGAAGAACTTCAGTATGTGTGCTGAAAGGAGGAATGCTGTATCTGGGAGTGCCAAGGACTGATATCACTAAAGCAGCAGAGCCTGAAAACGTGTAGAGATTGGAAATGACGCGGGGGGGCGGATCGCTTTAACTACTGGCGGGAGACAGGAGCTGTAAGGTAATATAGAGGGGGAAAATGAAGTTCCAGATTGACAACCCATTCGAAGGCAAAGTAGTTCATGAATTAGCCGCGTTTCGCCGGTCTAGTCAGGACGCACGCCGCGAGAATGGTTGAGATTCTGGAGCGGGAGGAGGGGAGGAGCCGGGGAAAAGGATTCGGAAATTTTTCCAGAGCCATGAAATTATCTGAAACGCCAATGTCAGGGAAACAACAAAGGGTAACATCCACTGCTCGGGGGCAGCAACCATTCCGGGGGGGGGAAAGGGGGGACGAAGCGTCCGGGAGAGGCTCAAAAAAATTGGTAAGCCCCCAAACCATGTTGCAGCATGGGAAGAGGGGGTCTTCAGAAAAGGAATTGGAAATCGCAGAAGCTCGAAGGAAGCGGAAAAAAATCGGGAACCGGAAGGGGACGAGGGACCAAAATCAGAACACCTGGGGCAGAAAAGCTCGGAAAAGATACATCAGGGGCATTTTCAGAGGTAGGAAAGCCCTGAGGGTTCGCGAGAATTCGTTGCTAGAGCATTTCACAGACAATGAAGGCAGTGAAGTTTGGCGCCGAACCTTCAGACGATGAGAGAGATACAAGGAGACCACTACAGGAAAAAGCGATTTATTTGAAAGACTCTGGCTTTCTCGCAGGCCTCTTTGCCATGGGAGGAAGGTTCAAGTTCCAGAAATTCCGCAATGAAAATTAAGGGCGGCGTGTTAAAGGGGGAAGAGGTTCGGACTCCTCCGAGAAAACAAGGGGGGGGAGGGATCGTGAGCAGCTGAGAAAGAGGCACCATGGGAAAACACACAAGTAAACCCCAAAAAAACTCTCGGATTTATCCTCTCTGAGAAATCCAGAATACTTTAATTGAGGGAATTCAAAATGGGACCTATTGTCCATTCAAACTCACATCTTAGCAAATAAAGGGATCGCGTAACTCTTCGAAGAAAAAACCCCAGGGTCCTTTTTTTTACGCATTTGTACAACGCAATATTGGAAGATTGAGACTCAGAAGTGTTCTGAGGACGGTTGCCCTCGGGGGTTTCCCAACAAAGCCCTTGTGAGGCTTTCAGGGGGTAGTTAAGGGATACCCTTGAATGTAAAGCGACCATTTCGTTCTCACGCCCAGAGGAGAAAATCTCCCTCTGAACCAAGTCTTTCTCCCCGTGCGTCCTGTCTGTAAGGCTTGTCGGACGTTTGTGAACGGACCTTTCTGTTGGAGAAAGCTTACTATGTTAAAAATAATAGACTGAGAGATGGTAGTGGGGGGGCGGGGTGTCGGGTGGGGGGTGGGGGGGGTAAATCATGGGGAAAGCGATTTGGGTCTTCTTAATTGGATTGTTTTACAGTCTGAATCCGGGGCCGTGGGGCGCAACCTTGCGTTGAAAATCTTACGGGGGGTTCCTCTCGCGTCAAAAATCACAAAAGGGGAGAACATTCCCTCGCGAACCCAAAGAAACAACCTAAAAGCAAACCCCGCCCCCCCTCGTTTGCCTTCTCCTTACAAATAACCTCTCCCACCCCCGCCTGGTTATGCCCACAGGGAAAAAAACACCCTTTAGTGATTTTTAGGAGTCAAGAAAGGTTCATGGGAAATCAGAGTACAGGGTGGTCCGCCTCCGGAGCACACAAAATCCCTTCTCAATTCAAAAGATGGGCCCTGAAGGGCGACCGTAAATCAACTGTAAGAAAGGGAGGAAAAGAGCTGAAGGCAGGAGAAGAAAAGTTTGAGAGGATCGGCTCACTCCTCCATGAGGAGGAATTTAGGGGTTTAAAGACTCTAAACATGGACCAGTCCAAGAAAAGTAACCTTGCAAGAGGGGAAATAAATCACCAACCCACTGGTCCAGGAACCGCTTTGAAAAAGGAAAAATTTGAAGAAGGAGGGGGGGGGGCAAGGCCGGCAGGGGGGGCCTAGGTTTAATCCAAGGGATATGATCTGCACTCCGGGAATCAATCTATAGCAAGGGTACACAGGGGAAAGTTCGGTGTACGCCTCCCTCAGTCTTCCTGGGGACCCACTAGAAAAAGTTCCTGAGGAAGGAATTGGGAGGCTATGGAGCGGAAAATGACATAAAAGTTCTCGCGCGAGGGGGGGCGGCAAGAATCGGGATCAAACGGCAAAACAACCTGCCATCTTCGGAAGAAGGTACGAGCATCTGGGACTGCGGAAAAGGGTTGCGGCAAACACACTGGGGGGAAACTGAAAGGGGAAGCTCCTGGCTATGCAGGAGGTTAACAATGGACATATCGCGGGGGACGGGGGACCGAGGGAATCTGAAAAGCTACAAACCCCGCTAGTCCGGGGGGGCAAAACCCGATCCATAAGAAGGCTTTGCTAACGATGAAACTGGACAGTAAACCCGAAAAGCTAAAAACTCTGAAGGACAATGAAGTGGTCCACTTCCGCTTCTAATGGATCTCGGAAATTTCAGAGGGGGAGAGACGAGAGATCGCGAACTAATAGCTCTACCAAAGCTAAAAGCGAGGATAAGCGTCAGCACGCGAGGGTCCTGGGGGGATCTTCTGAAGCTGAAGAAAGGGGGCCTAAGGGTTTCAGAGGGGGAAGACTTGGGAGGAGGACCGGCATAGGTGAAACGTCCGATCAGGATAAAACAGAAACTGTAAAGGGGGAAAAGGAAAAAACCAGAGGTTTTGTTAGCATAGGGGGGGCAAGACGGAGATCGACGGGGCCGGCAAAAAAGTTACGGAAAAAAGCGGCAGATGCGCGAGGGAAAGGCAGGGAACGACAAGGGCGGGAACAATCGTTGCCGGAACGTCGATTAGCGAAAAAAGGTTCGAAAGTGAATGCGGGAAAAAAAAAGGCGGCTTTCAACAAAGAGCCCGACCGCTGTTGAATAAGCGGGAGCCGAAGGCCGCATAATATGGCAAAAAAACCAAAGGGAGTTGCGCTGGAAGGGCATCAGGGAGGACCGGCTGGGGGCAGCGTCGGGAGTCGGACTATCAAAAAAAGAAAAGGCAAAATGGAAGGTGAGGAGCGCGCGGCATGGAAGAAGAAAAAAAACGGAAAAGGGACCGGAAGGTCGGAGGGGGTGGGTTCGGTAGTTAATCTGAAAGAAGGTCGGAAATTTCCTAACAGGAAATGGAGAGCGGAAGGAACTCCCAAAAGGCGGGAGGCCGCCAACAAGGGTGGGGGGTTCTCTAGGGCCGGAAAGGTTAATACTCCTAGTAAGGAGTATGGGAAGGAAGGAGTTTTTGAGCTGAAAGAAAGGGGAGAGGTTTCCTTGGAGGTCGCGTTGGGGGGATGACGCCCCCCGAAAAGGAAGGTTCGAAAGAGAACTTAAGAAGCCCCGAAAAGGGGGGGGGCCGTGTGGGATTCCCGAAACGAAGGGCACAGAAAATGTTGGACCCCTGCCAGAGAAAGCTGTGGAAAAAAAGTGGGGAGGGGTCCGCGGTTTCTCAGTCAACCAACATGACTAGGAGGACTCAATTTTCACCCCAAAAAAATTTTACTGAAAGGGAAAGGACCGTCCAAAGGAAGGGGGGAGTGTTCGAAGGCCGGGTGGTCAGCTTAAAAACCCGGAAGGGTAGCAGACTAGAGGGAAATTCGTGGAATCTTCAGAGTGAGTATCTTATGAGGGAGGGGAGGAGCTAATCGGCTCTCCTAATAAAAAAGAAGAATCCTTAAGGGAAAACCGTGGCTCGTATACAGCGACAGACCGAATTCATAAAAAAGATTCAAAACCCAAAAAAAGGATAGAGTCTAGATCCTAATCTTCATAAAGGGAAAAACGACAATGTGTGCATTACAGTTGTCAAGAAATCGAGAATAACTCAGAAGCTGCTGAGCACGGCAGCATACAGGGAGAAACTTCGCACGGGGGATTTGGGGGGAAAAAGGGTTCTTCGGGTAAGAGTGTCGATGAAATAGGACAAACCTCCGGTTGGGTGAAGCATGACGAGGGTGAAAGGTCAGATTCACGAGGGATAATTCCTGATAACAGAAAAGCTATCAAGATCCATGAGTTCCAGCACTCTGCTGGGGATTCGCTCACCACGAAGAGTGCTCTACAAAAGACGGAGGGCCAAGCGTGACGAACCGCTCTGTTACCCCATTCCCGAAGGGGATGAAAAGAAAGGGGAGCCCGGGAAAGCTTAGAAGGGTGGGAAGGTGTCTTCGGGAACAGGGTTAAGGAAAGCCATCGGCTGGAGTGGGTATCCTAGGCGGGAATAAAAAGGAAACACCTCTTAGGGTTGTGGGTAAAAAAGCAAATGGTAAAACTGTCGCGAACATGTCCTGCGGGGCAATAAGGGCTGCAGAAAGAAAAAGATGGAAACCAAAGTTTGGAAATGCGGCCTTACGTGGTCCAGAGACTTAAAAAGAGAGAGCCAAAAAGGAAACTACGAGGAAAATCCGGGGGGGGGGGGGGTGGGGGGGCTGGCAGACGAAAGGGGTCATCTGCGGGGCTCGAGAAAGGTCAAAAAATGATGTGGTCCTTCTTCTGAAGTTTGGTGGAAGCTAAATCGGTAAGAAACCTGATAGCCCATCAGAAGGCGAGGGGCCATCATCTCTTTCGGCTGGAAGGTTGGGGAAAAGAAAAGCTTGAAGAAAAAAAAACCGGGGGGATGGGAAAAATCCGTCAGTAAACGGTGGGTCCCAGTGATACAGAAAAAAAAGTTAAGGCCGATCACAGGGAAAACCTCTGAAGAAAAAAACCGAGCCCGGACGTAAGGTTCAAACAATTTATCAGAGAAAGGTTCGGGGACCTGCAAAAGAGTCGTAAGGGGGGGGGGGGGGGGTGGGGGGGGGGGGTGGGGGGGGGGGGGGGGGGGGGGGGGGGGGGGGGGGGGGGGGGGGGGGGGGGGGGGGGGGGGGGGGGGGGGGGGGGGGGGGGGGGTGGGTGGGGGGGGGGGGGGGGGGGGGGGGGGGGGGTTGTGGGGGTGGGGGGGGGGGTGGGGGGGGGGGGGGGGGGGGGGGGGGGGGGGTGGGGGTGGGGGGGGGTTGTGGGGGGTGGGGGGGGGGGGGGGGGGGGTGGGGGTGGGGGGGGGGGGGGGGGGGGTGGGGGTGGGGGGTTTGGGGGGGGGGGGGGGGGGGTGGGGGGGGGGGTGGGGGGGGGTGGGGGGGTGGGGGGGGGGGGGGAGGGGGGAGGGGGGGGGGGGGGTTGGAGGAGGGGGGGGGGGGGGGGGGGGGGGGTTGTGGTTGGGGGGGGGGGGGGGGTTGTGGGGGGGGGGGGGGTGGGGGAGTGGGGGGGTGGGGGGAGGGGGGGTTGTGGTTTGGTGGGGGGGTTGGGGGGGGGGAGGGGGAGGGGAGGTGTGGTGGTTGGGGGGGGGGGGGGGGGGGGGGGGGTTTGGGGAGAGTGGTTGTGTTTGGGGGGGGGGGGGGGGGGGGGGGGGTGGTGTGGGGGGGGGGGGGGGGGGGGGGGGGGGAGTTGTGGGGTGGGGGGGGGGGGTGGGGGTTTTGGTTGTGGGGTGGGGGGGTTTGGGGGGTGTGGGTGGGGGGGGGGGGGGGGGGGAGGGTGTTGGGGGTTGGGGCGCGCATAATCTCATAAGCCCTCAACTCGTAAACGCCAGACAACTCCGGACCAGAAATTCCAAGGCGAAGGAGTCAAAAGCGAAAAATTCCGAGAGAAAGAAAATACTCAAAGGGGAAACCGAGGGCGGCAAAAGAGGGGGGAAGACTGAGCAACCCACGAAGAGAGGTCACCTTCACTCGACCGCGTCTCAAAGGTGGGAAGGGGGAGGGGAAATGTTCCGAGAATCCAGCTCGGGCTCCAATCAGGGTTCCAAAGGGCTGGCGAAACATACAAAATAAACCCATACCGCTTTATGACACTTTTAGTGAAATGTGGAAAGGGGGAATTGCTCACGCTCGAAGTTGTCCGGAAGGAGAAGGAATCCTCCGGAGAGGGGGATCTTTTTGAGGAAACTGCCTGCGATCTCGGAAAAAAAACTCATAGCCCCACTGACTGAATTTCTTGCCGAACAACAGCGAACTCCGAGTAAGGGGGAATGCCACTAGGAAGTGAAGGTTTAGAAAATGGAGGGAGGGCTCGGAAAAAAATTAATTCACCGAATGGAGGGTTCACTATGAAAAATTGAAGAGGAAAAAAAAGAGAGGGAGCTAGTCAGAAAAAAAAACCTTGAAAAAAACTCACTTATGGAACTAAGCGCGCTTGAAAATCTAGGGAGGCCATAACTGTGGAAAACTTTCCAGGATCGCAAGGGGAGAAATGGAGATGGTTTACCCCGTAACGCGTATGCCTTCCAGGTAGAGTGCCCAAAAAAAAAAAAAGGCAAAGTGGTCCAGTCCCGCCAGAACTTCTCTTTTCGTGTGAAAAAGGATCTGGGGAAAAGAAAGGGGGGGAGTCAATGACGGGGAGAAAGGACAGAGAAACCTCTCTTAAAATAAAAGGCGTCTTGAAGAAAAACTGGGGAGAAGTCATTCAAATGCCGTAGAGCGTTTTTCAAAAGGCGGGGCCGACTCTAATAGCGCTCAAAAAAGAGTGGTAGGAGAAATTAGCAGGGAAGAAACCAGTCCTCCAAGGGGGGGTTCCGGGAAGTTACAGAGTCCTTCCGAAAAAAGGAATCGTCCTCGTGTGTGCAGGGGCGTGAAGGCAGGAGGGTTCAAGAAAAAAACACGCAAAAGTTCATAGGGTGACAGACGTAGCAGGGTGTGTTGGCATGTCATCTTGGGGCAAGAAAGATGGACAAAAAGAAGAGGTGAAGGGAACTCCGGAGGGGTTAAGAAAAGGCTCGGAGGCGAAGCATTAGCGAAAAGAAAAGCGAGCGTGAAAAGGGCGGCTCACTCAGGTTAGTGGGGGGGGATCAGTATCTCGCGAGTGTTGCCGGCTTTCACAAAGAGTCGGGCCTAAACAGAAAGTCTGGGGTCTTGAGTCGAGACCATCTAACTAAGAAGGATTTTGGGGCAAAACATTAGCGGGGGAAACTGAAGAGGAAAAGGGGAATCCATGGAAGTAAGTGGCACAGAGTTTTTTTCGTATAGTCAAAAAATCAAAAGAAATAGGAGAATACTTAAGACCGTGCCAGGGAGAGCGGCACTTGCTAAGAGGAAAGTCAAGGCGAATGGGTTTGAGACACCAAAGAAAAGAGAAAAAAAAAGAAAAAAAAAAAAGAAAAAAAACTCTGTTTTGGGCCTGCCCTTTCTACTTGTGGGGGGGTATTCAGTCAAAAGGGCCTGGAAAAGGTCCGAGCAAGGCTAGCTGAAAATTGAAATTCACGAGCCCCTGGGTCGGACGAGGAACATACAGTCGTGTTTGTAGGCAGGGCGTCCGGGCGAGAGTTTTCCGAAGACTTCAGGTTGAAACGCGTAGTGCCTGCACTGCCTTCCTTCGTTGGCAGAGGGGAATCTTTTGAAAAGGCGACCCACTCACTCGATCTCTCTGCGCGGCTGATGACACACCATACGTTTGCACAAAAGGGGGTTACAAATCACTGGAAAAAATTTGGGGGGAAAGTAACGACTGGGAAAATTCGGCTGGAGCGTCGTTGGCAGGGGGGAAAACCCTGGAGCTGGGACATTCACGGAAACAAGAGGGGCGAATCGAAAGCCCCTTGTTCCGAGGGTCAGATTCACTACTGGAGAAACCGGGGGGATTTTAAGAAAAAAACCAAAAAATATGGAAAAAGCTCGAATCTGAGTGTTCTCGGAACATCGATCGCGGCGGGAACAGCTTGGACGGCCAAACCAAGAAAAGTATCAGGAACACCGGGAAAGGGAGATAGGAGAACAGCTCCAGAAGGGAAATTGAAAAGGAAAAAAAAGGAGAAAGTCGATAAGGCGTGGAAGGACTCCAGAAGTACTGCTAACAAGAAAGAAGGCGGGGGCAAGCGCAACCATAGAGGAAAGAACGAAGAATCTCATCTGAAGAACGAAGATTCCCCTGTAGGTGAACCCAGGATTCCGGCGAGTCGCTCGATAAACGGGACAGCCTCCGCTGGTGTTCTAAAGACTCAGGGGCCGCGTAGCTCTTCACTATGGTACATCTCCTGACCTCGGGGAGGGGGCAGAGGCCCGGGGCGCCTGGGTGGCGTTTGGCGGTTTCAAAATCTGCTTGGCTTTCCCGAGGAATCTCAACAACTGGAAGTAAAAAGGAGATACTACAGAATTAACTCCCGGAGGCCCATGAAAGGCCCTATGAATCTGCGAAAAAAGTAATGGGGGCGAAGATTTCAAATGAAAGTCACACGTCTGGATGGGAAAAAATCTGTAGCTATAACCAATATGAAAAAAGAACTGACAGGGGGGTTCATTTGCACTGTATGGGCGCAATGGGGTTAAACTGGCAGCAGTCGGATTTCTTCGAGGATCTGAGACTAAGCCCAAAAAGGAAGAGAAATTCTAGAAGAGGGCTTGTTGTAAAAAGAGGATGATATAGTAGCCCCAACACTCCCTCTGAAAGCCTGAGGAGTGAAGGAAGGGGATTCTGGGGGGGGGGTGGGGGTTACTAATGTCGGGGTAGACCTCCGTCAAAAAAACAATTAAAACTGTGACTGGAGGAGCAATCGTTTAAGGAACTCCGCGGATCTGAGAACACGACTAGGATTGCGCCCACGATTTGGAACGAAAGGTCGAAAGGGGGGTTGAGAGGCTTTTTAACTCACCAGAGAAAGCCACACAGGAGTTTCGAAAAATCCTGCTCCGACGTAACAAGGGACCTTATCCAGGCCAAAGGGATGTGGGAAAGCACGGAACAAGCCCAACCGGGGTACGGTCTAGTGCAGTTGAAAGGTAGTAATGCAGGAAGGGGTCTGCCAACTCAAAAGTCGTTGTCAGCATCAAGAGAACCTAAGGGGCCAAGACGAAAAAAGAACAAAAAGAAAAAACTGCCCCAGCATTCAAAAGAACTGACAAAAGAAACTTACGAAATACGACAAAGATTTGAGGGGAGGGTTCGTAAGCCGCGAAAACGAAATAAACATTGGGAAGGAATAACGTCGGAGACAGAGGATCGGTGAAATGCCTGAACCGCCGACAGCAGGAAAGAAACAGAAAAGTGCCAACAGAGGGAACAAAAAAAAAAGGCGGTTTACTTCGGCAACCACACCATGACGAAAAAGAATTTCAATCAAGGGGAAGAAAGATGGAACGTACTTCTAATCATATAGGGAATATCTGCATAAAGTAAAGAGATAATGCCTCAAAAAACTTTATGACAAATCGGAAAAGGCTCAGAGGACACCACGACTTCTGGCAGTTATCTCGAGATTCGTCTTCTCAAATCCAAAAGGACATAGGGGCCGAAGCGGTGGAACCAGCAAGAAAAGATCGTCCAAAACCTGAAATGCGGGACGCAAAAAAAAAAAAAAAACTCTCAGGACGTCAAGAAGGCCATTGGGAAGCCGAAGAGAGGCCAGGAGGCTCCACAGTTGACACACTTGCTGGAAGTCGAGGGCCCAAAATACAACACCGCTACTAGGGCCCCTGGAGAATCATCTTCTGTGGTGCACTGAAGATACGAAAAAGCAAAAAAAAAGGATAGGGGCCAACATAGGAAAAGGAATCCTTTTCTTACGGAACTAGAATTCATCTTCAAGGAGTTGTCCTCAGAAAGTTCGCTCTTGAGAAAAAAAAAAACACGGGAGGGGATATAGGATATTAAGTCATAGTCCGGTAAGAGAAGAAGGGTTGGGGGGGTTTTTTTTTGGTGTTTTTGGGGGGGGGGATTCCGGTGAAAAGAAGGAAAGAACCGTCGGAAGGATCTGAGAAGAGATCTGGAAGTGTGAACATGGAGTTGCTGGCAAGAAAGGTGAAAAGCCTCGGGGAAAAAGATACAGGGGGGTGCAGATGGACGGCGCCATACGTAAGAGGGTGGTCTATTTTCATCTTTGGGGACTATTATCCAAGGGAAAACTCAAATTACGGGGGGCACCAGGTTTCGAACTGTGTCGAGCGTCATTGTCAAGAAACCAGGGTGCGACCCAAAGAAAACCTGCGAGACCTCACAGAAGGGCGCTCTTTGGAAGTGGATGTGGCCGGCCCTCACGGCTTCTTTTGTGTCCCCAAGGAAGGGCCGACAGGGGGGGAGAGGTTGATGAGAATCCATTCGAAGGAGAAAATGAAAGAAAGTGGCAGATGGTTTCAAAAAAAGGTTCGCTTGATGGTCATCCATGGAACAGGAGAGAAGCG
>Ga0179593_1793928_pt1 | contig 16227 bp, 22 predicted proteins | sample CZODoug2_1_08_16_FD_185931 | JGI IMG/M metagenome (GOLD analysis project Ga0179593, IMG submission 185931) | Vadose zone soil fungal communities from Angelo Coast Range Reserve, California, USA - CZODoug2_1_08_16fungal (PacBio error correction) | ecosystem: Environmental > Terrestrial > Soil >...
AATCGATAAACTCAAATACAAGTGGGGGGGGGGCGGCCTTAAACAGAAATGGAAAATCCATAAAATTATTTGGGTGATAGTGGGGGAGAGAAAGTTCATTGGGAACCGTCTCCACGTTTCATAAATCATCTAAGCAGTTTGTAAATCTGGAGGAGAACTTTTCAGTATACCTAATTGCCTCAGGGAAAGAGGAATCTAAAAGATCTACATCCAGGGGAATCAGAGTTTTGCAGGGGGGAGGGCGGGCGTATGCACATGTGCATGGAAAACCATGGATGTGCCAAAAGGGAAAGACTTGCCTGTGCAGAAAGAGAAGGAAATCCGGGAAAGTTGGTGTGGTGCAGAGTGGTGCTTCTGCCGATATACTTCCAATTGGGGGCAAACTTCAAACGCCTCAAAGTGGGAATTCCTCAACTCGTTGGATAGCGCAGTACAAATCGAAAGGGTAAGCTTGCGGAAAACTCTAGAAATGGGGGGGCGCCTACTTCCTTCAAAAAACCATGGGGGGGGAGATCTAAATTCACCACAGAGGGAAGGAAAGGGGGACCTTAGGGGGGGTTGGGGCTCGGATCGAAGGGGATGCCTCAAAACATGATGAAAGCTTGGAAAAAGAGCCCAGCTTCCTCTCAATGGAATGGAAAAATACTGTGAAAAGACAATAATGACCAAACAAGAGTCCACTCATTACTGGAGGGAAAAACCCCTATATAAGGTATTCCCATCTAATGGTATGGGGGGGGGGGGTGCATGAAAAAGAGCAAGAAAAACTAATACTAAAAAAATCACTTTAAGGGCAACACAATTAGGGGCAAAGGGTCCCGCCGTTCAGACAAAAAAACCGTTGCGCTCGGAGGTGAGTTAAAGAACCCGGATCGTCAACAATAGAAAGATGTAAGTCCCCAGACGGCGCACGCGGGCTGGTGGCTGACAATGCCAACCTCTACAGAAAAAAGGAAACTTCTCAACGTCCTAAAAAACAAAACCACCCGAGAATGAAAAGGAGTGCAAGAGAAGTGCACCACATCAGACGGGGAAAAAAAATCCCCGCTTCCTGAGAACACAAAAAAAAAAAAAAATCTTGTCCAGACACTATCAAAGAGATTAACCCAAGCAAAGCTTTCAAGGCCATCTTGAGGAAAACAAGCCCCGAAGGAATCGCAACATTACCACTCCTTTGTTGGGGAAAAAAATGCGGTGTGGATTGGACTCCGAATTGGTGGCGCCGGGTAGAACCAACACAATTGATGACTGTCCCTCACAGCGACGAACAGAAAAAAAACAATACTGGGGATGTGGTATGGAAGGAGATGAAAAGGAAAAGTGAGTTCTTAATCTGGGAGGGGAGAAGAAGGTAAAGGAGAGGGCCTCAACACTTGCAACAGGGGAAAAAACACACATGCAAAAAGCAAATTCATCCACCGGGGGTAAGGGGAGAAGGATTCAGCGGGGTTTCTGTAAGCATGAATCAATAAGAAGAAGGAAGGGCATCCATTGAAATTGAACAGAAAATCATGAAACTCACTGGAGAAAACTCACAGCAGGAGGGTTGATCACGAAGAGTGGACTGCCAAGGAATAGGGAGAAAAGACCTTCAAGAAAGGGCACCTGGAATAATTGCGGGGAATATAAGGGAAAGAGAGGTGTGTGAAAAAGAAAGTGGAGGCAAGAAAGCTTTGCCATGGAGGGGGGTTACAGGGGAAAAAAATTGATATTGTATAAAAAGGGGGGGGGGTAAGAAGAGAGGGGGGGGGGATTAGCATTCAATGGGGAACACTTTGGGAATTGGAGTGGCGGGCCATGAGGAGAAGTCTGTGGTGGAAAGGTCTTCCCTGCCCAATGTAGAAGGGAAGGGAGGAGTACCCGGAGGAACTGCATGAGGGGGGGTTATGGGGGCAAAAAACAACTTCATGGGAAACTCTGAGTCCATTATTCCAAGCCGAAAGGGGTTAAAAGCCATTCATGGGGGAATGGGGGGGCATCCTTGATGGTTGCTGATTGGGTGAAAAAGGGGGGGTTGAGAGAAAAGAAGAAGGAAATCCACCAAACTGTATTGCAAAGGAGGGGGATACTTCCAAACAAACAATTCTCAGTTTGAGCTCGCATGGTGGGGGACCAGAAACACTATCCACAAAGAGAATAATACTTTGGGGGGGGGCTACTACAACACAAACAAAAAACCAACAGAAAAAAAAAAAACAAAGAAAAGTGACAAGAAGGGGGCGATGTCACAAGGAATCGATGAAAAAATGAAAATGGAAAAACTGTGACATGGGTCACCTTAAAGAAATCCGAAGGGAATGACACACAACCGGAGCAAAAAAGGCACGTTTAAAGGAAGAGTTTTGCAGTAACATTGACGTCAGAAGGGGACGGGAAGAGGAAAAAAGGGGGACTGTTCCACAAGCTGTCAGAAGCGCGAAAAACATCCAGAGTGGGGAATAAAAGGTCTGCCATTGGATATTGCTCACAGTTAGAAAGAGGACAACAAAAAAGGGAAACGAGAGAGATGCCTCAAACCTCTGGGGGAAGGAATCTCAATGGCAGACATTGGAGACAGGAAGAGGGAAGTCTGAACGAAAGTCATGCCCTGGGGGAAAAGTTTGCATGAAGAAGGATGAGGAGAAGAAGGTTAATTCATGTCAGGCAAGAATTTGGATTGAAAAAGGAGTACTGTTGGGGCTCGGTGTTGTCAGGAAAGGGGAGGAGAGGATGCCAGGACCAGTTTAGATTGTTGGGGGGGGGAACATTGCAAGGTGACGCATCGTGTACGGTGGGAGAAGCCCCAACTGAGGAGGGGTCATGGGGGGTAGGGCAGTGCGGGGTGTTGGGGGGGAAAAAAAAAGGAAAGAGGTTGAGAGGGGGTTCTGGGAAATAGCCATGGAGCTCCAACGGAGGAGAGGTGTTGGGGGGGGGGGGCGTGTTTTCCCTGCGTTAAAAAAAAGTGGAAAAAGGGGGAGAGAAACCCCTGGTAGAGCAGCAAACCAGGAAACTCACCCTCACACTTGAATGGCCTGGGGTGACCAAGGGAAACGCATTGTGGCAAGAAGGGAGGGGAACCAAAAAGAATTGGCCCATCACACAAGTCCTCAAAGCAGCATCCTTTGTGTCCAAGCATTGTGGCCCAACGCCACTGAACAGGAGACCTGTCTGAGTACTCAACCATCATGAAGGGCACAAGGCCATCAAAAGAAGAATACCCAATTTCAGAAAATGAGGGAAAATCAAAAAGAGCAAAGCATTTCAGTAATCCCTTGGGGAAAGAGACGACTTTTGCACAGGGATGTAATGAAAGAAGGTGCCATCGATTTGAGTTTCCACAGGAAAGTCTGAACCTTATCGTCCACGCCGCAAAAAGGGAAAATCGAGGGGTTCCTCACTTTGAGAATGACCAAAAGGAGCAGAAAAAAGGCACAGGGCTGTATCCAATGAGGGCAGAAATACATTTTGCTTTGAGGAAGCAATTTCTGAAAAACGTGCCATTGAGTCGATGGGCCGGAAATAAAAGGAAGAGGACCTTGGAGAAAAGCAAACTGTGGATAGAAGGCTTTGATCTGGGGGAAGGCCGGAGGGTGGGGGGGAAAACTCCCACTAGAAATTTGAAAGAAAGGTGGAGAGCCTCACCAAGAAAAAGCCCAGCTTAAGGGTTAATCCTCCAAAGGCAAAGCGACCAAAGGGGGACCCCATTCTTTGTGTATGGTGTCTGTCGGGGGGAAAGTGCGGGGAAGAACATTTCACATAGGGTGGTTCTAACCTGGCGCAAAAGGATTACCAAGCAAAGCTGGGGAGAAAAAACAGGGTATTGGGTAGTGGATATGGCGGCGGTGTCCCTCAAGGGGGAAAAGGAAAGAACATAAAGAAGAAATATTTCGTCCCTGAATTATTGGGAGGGGGGGGGTTGTTGGGGGTATCTGTTAAGGGTTAAGAATGGTTGGGGGGGGAGATGTTTTGCTCACATATACTTCAAGGAAAGGAAAGGACATTTGTGTGGGGGGGGGGCTTTTTATAAGGTGCAGAAGGGGTAGGGTTCCTTAGCTTTTTCTTCTTGTAGAAGGGTTCGAAAATGCTCCATTTTTGAGGAGCTTTGGGGTAAAAGAGGGGAAAATGGTGGGAAAAAGGGGACTTATCCGGGAGGGGTAATAACACTCTTGGAAGGAAAATGTGAAACAAAGGGAACCATGACCATAAACTTTTTGTTTTGAAATCGGTGAGAGGGGGGGGAACAATTTGAGGGTCACACGCACAGCCCAAGAAAAAGGGGGCATGGGGTCTCAGAACGGAGGCACGTCAGAGTTTCCAATAAGGAGTTGTGAAGGAATGGGAAAGCAGGGGGGTTGTAAAAATGAGCATAAGTGATTTCAGCTGGGCAAGCACATATGGGGGGGAAAAAAGCATGCATTTGGACCTCAAAGAAAAAAAAGCTAAAAAAATTAAAACCCTATGAAAGGGCCTCTTCTGTGATGAGGAGGAAAAAGCTGGAGGGCAGAGCGAAATTGGCGCCACGGGGGGAAAGGTATTTGACGCACTATTTAAAAGATATCTGTCACTACCTGTGAGGTAAAGGAGTGTGATGGGGGGGCAATGGCCGAATGGAAAGGATAACAGAGACGAAAAATCCTAGGAATCAAAATCAAAATAAAGAACATAAAAAAAAACAAACAATAGAAAAACCGAAAAGGAAGTCACCCAGGCACAGGCAGAGGGAAAAAGGCAATTAAGGCGAGGAAAGAATCCAGGCTCGAGAACAACTAACTTGAAAAACAGAGGAAGAATCATAAAACGCTAGAAAGACTGTCAAACTCTGATGCCAAGGGATGGTAATCATCAAGTGCCGGGTGCGAAAGAAGACACCCTTCATGGACGGGACTGAATTGTCGCTCTCTGCCTAGACACAAGAGAAAGAAGAGGGGGAACAGGGGGCAGGAACAGGGAGAATTGATAGGGAAGGTTCTACCAGCGCGCAGAGGACCACCATATGGAGACTTCGCGTGGGGGTCTGAAAAGAGAAACTTGCTTTGGGGGATAAGGAGGGTGTCCGTCTGGACTGCACCTCTAACATTGGGATGTGTAAATAAAAAAAGGATGGATGGAACAAAAAGCTCGGGAAGATGGAGTGATTCAAACCATCTGCTGCCCCACCAACGGAGTCACTGGTGAGGAGGAAAGAGGAAAGGGGGAGCACATAAAGTAATCTGGAACATAATGGAGAGAAAAAGACAATTGGGGTGGGGGGGGGGGTCCTGTGTCTCCTCCATAGTTACTTTTGAAAGGAAGTTCATTGGAGAAAAAAAAACCCTGTTGCCTAAATCATCTCCTCCAGGCTCTTATTCCTCAGAACTTTGCAGTATGAAAATGGGGAGAGAAGAATCTACATCCCTGGCAGAGATGGGTGAAAAAAAGGGTGAATGCGGTTTAGTCATCTTCGAAAATGTGAAGGGGGGGGTGTCACATCTTGGCCAATCCGGCCAGAAAAGGGAAAGAGATCTCAAAGATTAAGGAGTTGTGTGTTTCTGGATGACGGGGTGGGGGAGAAGGAAATTCTGAGGCCAATATTTCTTTTCCACTCCATGGTAAATTAGCGACAAAGAACATTCCAGGAGGGATTTAATGAGGGTCAGATGGATGTTGGTCCAAATACTAGAGGAGGACGGCCTACGTCAGTCTGAGGAATCAGCTTTGAATTGGGGAGGGGAAATCACAAAGAGAATGTTTTGACTTTCCTGAGTGTAGAAGAAAATGAGAAAGGAAAAGGCATGATGGAAGGGAGGGGGGGCTCCTGCCACGGAAGCAAGGGAATGGCTTCATTGAAGGGGGGGGACTTTGCACAAAAAATAATGTCCACCATAATTCAAACTAAATGAAGGGGAAGAAAAGTAAGGGAAAAAAAATGGCTTGTGGCTGTGGGGGGTGATTTTGCATAAAACAGGAAAAGAAAGTCACTTCCAGAGTGACAAAAGTTGGGGGTTTCAAAAGGTTTCACCTTTTTGAGAAAAGGAGCAAAGAGTTGTTATGCGGGGAAGTCCAAGAAAGGGGAAAACCACCTGATGTAAGGGGGTCCAGGACAGCATCACACGGGGGCCAGCTTTCGGGGGAGTAACAAGGAAGAGATGACCATCCACAAGGCTCCTTAACCGCAAAAAAAGAGAAAGAAAAAAAAAGGGAAAAACAACAAAAACAAAGAGATGCTATGAAATATCATGTGAGCAAAACAGGGGCAAATACCCAAAATGTAGAACCACCAAGCCAAAGACGGCAATAAGAGAGCAGACACTCCAGTACACAAGAAAAGGTCTTGTCTTCTCAGTCTGGACTTAATAGGGGTAGGGAAACTACCACCACTCCACGAAAGGAGAAAGAGGCATGGGGATGGACAGGGTGTCCCTAGATTGTGCGACTATACGGAAGCGAGATACAGAAGAGAGGGGGGGGGGGATAGGCCGGCGACCATAACACCAAAACACACTTCAATCGATAGATAGGCACCTCACAGTCACGGATGTCCGGGTAGGAAAAAGAGAAGAGAGAAAGAACAATGTGGAGGGTACAAGAAGCATTAGAGCTGCTGAAAACAGAAAAACAAGGCAAGGAGGGGGATCTATCCAAGAGGCGGACCGCCGTGAGGGAGAATTGTGAAGCCACCACCCTCAAAAGGCAACAGCAGCAACATTAACCGAGTCAAATGGGAAGAAAAGATCCCGGTGTGCGGCCTCAGAAAGAAAGGATTCGATACAGAGTAACGGGATTACACTGTCGTCTACCTCTACCTGAAAAAAAGGGGGAAAGGTGGGGGAGCTATACAGGGAAGGAGAGGTATACAGCATGGGCGATGGCAAGGCGGGGGGGGGACAAGCATCGCAACACGGCACACACGCAAGCAAGGGGGAGTCAGACTGAAATTACCGGAGAGTCACGTTCGTACAAAGCAACCGCGTAGGCGCGGACACAATGGAGTCGTGCGAGTGAAAAAAAGAAAGGGGGGAGATCAAGGATGAAGTCCGAAAGAAACTGTTTCTAGTGTCGTTCCACGGGGGGGAGCAAATTGGGAAAAGGGGCAATTGATTTGGTTCATGACATTATTGGGAAAAACAGCTGCAGCAAGGAGATGGGAGTCGTCTGGAGATGGGAGGGAGAGCATGTACCATGTGCAACCAAAGGCCGAGAAATTTGGGAGGGGATCGGAGTTCCTTGAATTGATCTCATCTGGGACGTCATATGGCGAGGGGGGTGAGTACTTGTCGCGGGCTTCCAGCTCTGCCTCGTCAAAGGAGTGGAAGGCCACTTGGGGGACCAGAACAAGGATGGGATCCCGGGGTGTGGTGCGGGCGTGTGAACACGGGCCACCGCCTACAATCGGTTCCGTAAGTGTAGGGGGTTAATACAAATACACAGGGAGGGGGGCCAAAACCCGTTCGGTAAGAGACTGGGTCCACAACTCGGGAAAAGCCGCCATGGGGAAGGGTGAGGGGGACAGCACATAAAGCGAAAGATGTGATAGTCGATCGTGGGAACGAACACAAATCTAGCACTCAGTGTGGCTTCTCGTATACAACGGCCGTAACAGGGGAAGGAGGGAAGAGAACCAAGAGAGAGACGGGGGGACAAGGTAACAAAACACACGAGATTCGGCTCGGGCGTCAAATCACGGGAAACCACGGAGATCACAGGGGGGGAAGCTACAAATGTGCCTGAAATCCCACTAGCATCGGGCCCGTGAGAGGCTAAAAAGGGGGGAATAATTCGGCAAAGAAAACAAACACTACACCAGAGTGTCGGTACCAGAAATCCAAAATGGACATCAGGAAAAGTATCTTGGGTAGATTGCAGAGAAAAGGGGATGATCCTATCGTTGATTGGACCGGCGCAGTTAAAAACACTACCCCAAAGAATGGGGTCCATGCGCAGGGAACAATCGACAAGACTCCAGTCCATTATTGGCTAGTAGTCACTGGCAGAGACACAGCCAGGGATACACTAAAAAAAAAAAATTTCGTAAGAGGCACACGCTTTTAAATAGCAGAAATGAGAAAGTTGGTGTATCAGGGAGAAAGGGTACCGGGGGCGTGAGCGCACCAGGGGGGGGAAAATGGGATACCTTGACTGCTAGGGGCAATATGGCGCTGTGATAAGTAGGTAAGAAAGAGGGAGCGCACCCAGAAACAGGAAGGGGTACAAAACACCAGGGGGGCGAAAGGCGTCTGCCATGTGCATTGGGGGGAATTAGGAAAAGAATATTCAGAGGTGGCTGCTGGCGAACAACGAAAAGCGGAGCCTGCAGCGAACGGAGAAAAAATCTTTCGACGCATACAATCTTTCTCTGAGAATAAGGGATCAGTAAAATCTGGGGGAAAAGTGCGGCAGGGAAGGGGGAACTCGCCTGTCATTCACTGGAGTTGAGATGGATTGCCAAAAGGGAAAAGGCCTCGCAAGGTAAGGTCCTAGGTTTGAGAGCGCACTGGGATTGAAGGAGACAGTAGATTCGTCAGGTAAGATACTGTTGGGGGAAGGGGGGTTGCCGCACTGCTGTGTTTATAAACCACGCGGGGGGGGTAAAAGAAAAGGTATACTGTTACGGCCATTCGTAGAAGGTTAAGATAAAAGAACTGCACCGCACGGAGGGGAAGCGCCGATAAGGCTGAGAAAAGGGGGTTGCGACTCGAACCGTGAGGGGGAGCCGTCCGGACGCGGGTGAATGTGCAAAGGGACTGAGCTGCGGCAAAGGACGGGGTCACTTTGTATGGGTTGATGGGGGGGGGAAAACGACGCACGGCAAAGGGCAACGATTCTGTTCGAAAAGGGGCAAAGCCGGGCAAAAAGTTGTAGCATTTGAGGGGGGGATCCCACGAGTCAACGGAGGACTGCGAGAGCAAGGGGTAAAGAAGAGTAGCTCTCAACAAAAAAAGTAGGAGGGGAAGGGGGTATGATTATATATTCTGGGGATGCTGCGAATCTGTGGATCAAAAGAAAACGCTTCGGGGGGAGTGCCCGCGCGCTTTCAATAATCTAGAAGATACAAATAAGGAGGTTGTGGGTGCCGCCAGGTCGGACATCTGGGGGGGGGCACAGAGAAAATTGTGAACAGAGGGGTGTTTGCGAAGAAGGGGATTCCGGGGGGGGGGCGCCCCGCAGTTGCAGCCAAAGGATCAGTGAACGCAAAGTTCAGAAGTGCAAAAACGCGGGCGGTCCACTATAGGGAGGGGATTCAAAGAAGCAGTCCTATACATCGAGATGAAACAAAAAGGAGTGAGAGGAGGGGAGAACTGATCATGTTGGGGGGCTAATTAGGAACTGGGCAAATTCGTCATCCAGAGAGGATCCCTCGCAATGGAAAAAAAGAGATCCCATTGCAGAAGGGGTCGCTGGAAGCGCCTCGTGCTGCGGAGGGGGAAAAACTATTCTTCCGCTCATTGGCGTTCCAAGGGCGAATCAAAAATTATAATGATCTCAGGGTTTTTTAATTGAAAAAAGACGTGTGGGACCCTGAGGAAAAAATCCAAAGGACTCTCCCTCATGGGATACAACACCGGGCAAGAGAAGGAACCCCTCAGGGGGGAAAAACACCCATTTAATGCAAGGTTCAGAGTTGTGGGGAGGATTAAGGGAGCATACAACCTTGGACTCACCCTGTGGACATGAAAGTGAAGAAAAAATCAAAAAAAGATCCTGTGGGCCAAGCAATGCGGTTGGCTCCATAAGGGTCGAAGGAAATACTCCACCACATCCGCTAAGCGAAAAAAAAGAGTAAGAAAATGAGGGCTGCAAGTGTCCATAAGTCCGATCCCGAAAAGAGTCATTCAGCACAGTGGGCGGGAGCTTCGGCGGGGATAACGTTGGTGCGTCAGAAAGAAATATCAAAGGCTTGATGGCTGGCCGGAAAGAAAGGGACGCAAAGGACCACTTTATTGCAAAGGGATGGAACGGGCTTAAAAGGGAGTCCACCCGAACTTATTCCAGGGGGAAATATTTATTTAATGGAAGAATCCTAGCAATTGCAGAGGCTTGCCACCTCGTGGGGGCCATCGGGAAGAACACGGGAAAAAGGTTCAGGAAGGGGGAGGCTTACAAATAAAGGGGAAAAATTGTAGAATATGTTACATTTCACAAAAGGTTTCCCACAATAATACGCTGCATGGGCAATCTAAAAAGGAGAAAGGTACAAAAGGAGTAAGGAGGCCATTCCCAGTATCACACTGGATGGAAACAGGGAAATGGGAACTGTGCGGAAAAAGGGGGATGTTGAGGGTGGTAGGGGGGGGGGATCCCATCTCTGTTCGCTCTGGAACCGGGGGGCCTCTCCAGAAGGTACCACTCAATCATCAAATAGCTCTAGAGATGAGAGAAAACACGGAAGAGATTATCATGCAACATTTTCCCCAGTATTATGGGAATTTTGCGTGGTGGGAGGCTGTGATGAGGTTCTAAATCTAAACACATTTCCCATAGGTGTGGTGTGGAAAAACTAGAAGGCTCAACAGGGGGAATTAAGTCACCGTGGCGACAAAGTGACTGGGCAACCGAGAAGTGAAAAGGTCGAGGTTGTAAGGAGGGTGTAGGGGGAAACAATATGGTCCACTTGAACAGAACTTGTGGGGGGGGGGGTAAAGGGGGACCGCTCGTTATTGAATGAAAGGGGGGGGGGGGGGGAGGGGTTTGGGGAGAGAAAAGTGCTGATCGAGAATGGTTGGGGTGGGGGTGGCCAGATTTAGGGTCATAGTCAAGGCTATCGGGGTCAGGGGGGGGTTCGGGTTTTTTTTCAATGTGAGGGGGCCTAAGGGGAAAACTTGGGGGTCGACGGGAATGGGGTCTAGGCTCGGGGTGTCTCTCCTAGACACCCAATAAGGGGGGCTCCATCATGCTGATCGGATTACAGTCATTTTTTGATGGGAACACGGGGGAACATCAGATCGGAAGTAGCGCGCCTGGGGAGTTGGGTTATCCGGCCGGGGGAAAAAGAAGGAAAAAGGTTGGCTTCATATAGAAGAACGGGCCGTCCGGGAAAAAAAGGGAAATGATAAGAAGAGAGGGTTGTTGGTCGAGAAACTCATCTGTGTGTGAGAGGGGAAAGGAGGTGGAGTATTTCACCGGTCGCGACTGGGGTTTGATGAAGCCACAAAGTGGACAGTTTCTCGAAGTATATATGGGAAGGAGGGGGGAAAAGTTGAGTTTAGATATGAAGTTATGAAAGGAAAGGCAAAATGGGGTGACAAAATGGCCATGCAATGGGGAAGGGGGGGACGCGGGGCAGATGGCGGATAAGAACTAAAGCTTGAAAGAGAAAAGGGGAAATCAAAAAAAGGAAGGGGAGCCTCGTGTGCGTGGGTAGTAGATCCGGTGAAATAAAAGAATCCCGTCTCATCAGAAATTCAAAAAACGCTAAGAGGGGACCCAAGGGAGAATAGAGACCGACAAAGTGCACATAAGGCTTCTCAACCTGACTTAGGCGCAACGGAGTATTTGGAAGACCAGGCACTAAACTAGTGTGTAACATGCGTCACGTTAGACTACCTGAAAGGGGAAAAGGGGAAGTCGGGAGGGGTGTGCTGTGACACAGAACGTCAAGAAAGGTGGGTGATTGTCACTTAGGAGATAAGTTAACTACTATGTTCCCGAAAGGCCCCAGAAGAAAGGGGAGAATGAGTATGGTGAGACACAGTCATCTATGCCGAAACGGGCACAGCCATTTTGCGAAGGAGGGGACAGTACGTATACCAACACAAAATGAGCGCACACATGGCACCCGGCGAAAGGGGGGAACAGGCAGGCCTAACCAAACACTTCAGGGAACAAAACGTCTGATATGGGGGGGAGAAAAGGATAATGTCCAACACAGGAGAGGAATATGTCAGAGTTCGGGAGGCAATGTATTGATATGATTAGCACAGGGGGGGGTTGTGGACAGGAAAAAAAGAAGAAGCCCTCCCCTTATAGAAAAAACAATTCAATTTATTAACTAGGACACAGGACAAATGTGTCCTGAAGCAAAAGGGGGGGAGGTCTCTGATGAAAAGTTGCACAATTATGCTGTCAAACACTTCCAAAGAAACTAATATCCAGGGGGGATGTGACGACTGGGGCACATCATAATTTTGAAATGAAGAAATATAGATAACTCAAATACCAGGGGGAGAAAACATTGGGGAAGGAAACATAGTCATACATTGAATGTGGTGGGTAGGAAATGGGGAGGCCACTCCAACCATTCAATCCTTTTCTCCAGGGCCTAAAACATCTCAGAAAGGGGGCATCGAGGAGAAATGAAAGAAATAACAGTTTTCAGTTCCATGAAAAGGGAAAAAAAGGGTGAGTAGAGAAGAAACCTTGATTCGACAAAAAACGGTGGGTGTTTAAGGGAAACATGGGGAAATGACATTTTGATCACGGGAGAGAGTCAATCGTGCATTGGGTGTCACAAAGAGCTGTGAAAACGACTGTGCCCCACGTGGTCGGGGGATGGGGGGGGGAGGCGGGACCGCCTAACCCGGGGGGAAAAGGGATTGTGTGGCACTTTGGTGGTGTGGTGAAAAGGGGGATGCGTGAGTGACATAACACACCAGTAGTAAATGGGGGGGGGGGGGGGGATGATATAACACAGGGGGAAATACTCCGTGTGGACGTGCTGTAGGATAGGGAAGGGGGGGGTATACAAACAACTGGTGGGCCGAGCGTGAGGGATGGCGACGCGTACTCGAGGTAAAGACACGCTTCTTCCCACAGTCCTGACGGCGAAAAAAAAGTGTAGACTTGGATAGTCGATGGGGCGGGAATTAAATAATGTGAAGGGGAAAAGAACGCTTTTACACCAGCACCGCCAAAACCTCGCAAGGACAAGGTCTCCTGTGAAGACAGCGACTGGGAGGGGAGTATTCAAAAAAGAAGCATGAAATGGCATAGGGGGGGTTTAAGGTGGTGCTTTGGGGTCTCGGTCTCTAGAAGGCTCCGAGAACTCCAACGAGAACAGATGAAATGGGGGAAAGAGACATCAACTTCGCGGCGACTTACGCATGCAATGATGAAGAATTTAATGGGAGGAAAGGGTTGCCTTCAGGAATGAAGGAACATGTGTGTCCTCCCCCCTGAATAGCACAAGGAGAAGAAGACTGAGGGCAGAACGATGAACTCGTTAAGGGAGCATAGAGGCATATATGGCGCACCGAGGGAGGTCAATGAACGTATATTAGAAACCGGAAGCTAGGTGCATGGTAGGAGGGCTGTGGTCCGAGGAGAGTTACCTAAGCCTAAAAAAGAAAACTCTAATTCTGTTAAAAGAAACGCGGGTCGTAACTGTAGGGGAAGAACCAACATGGGGAAGGGGATCGCATGTGAGTCAGAAGATGGACAGTGAGTGTTTCACCGGGATATGGAAAGAACTATGGTGTGACTGTAGCAGAAAGTAAGAAGACGTAAGAAAATCAATTAATCCTATGTACAATGAACAGGTTAAGAAAAGGGGGTACAGCCAAAAAAAAAAAGCGGGGGGCGGTTAGGTTGGAACGTGCGTTACACACAATACCTGGACAAAGAATCACGGACAACTAGGAAAAGGACGGCAAGAAGAAAAAAAAAGACCCTAAGAAAACCGACCCGGGGTGGGACGCTGGCCGCATGATAAAGAAAGGAAAAGGGTGTCTCAACTCGTGTGCGTCAAGGATACAACAGGATGGGAAGGAGCCATGATAGAAAAGAACAATGCCTCGAAAGTCTGAGGGAAAAAAAAGCAAAGAGCAGGGCGGATTTTTCTATCAACTACGCAGGACATGCTTTTACAGACTGGACTCGAGGGGTCGTAAGCACCAAAACGTGTCTCAGAGAAAAGGACACGGGGGGGGGACTGGTCAGGCTGGGTGAGAAGACACCAGTTCGGTGTCACACAAGGTGTGGATATGAAAGGGGGGGAAGGAGGGGAAAAAGCGACCGGACAATGTCACCTCACAGCACAGGAAGAACCAATTTACAGAAAGGAAAAATCGGGGTGGGGTGAAGACGACATATGAGAACAATGCATACGAGGAGAAACAAGAGGCCACGAAAAAACCCCCCCCCAAGGAAAGAGAGGGAGGCCACCCACAAAGAAAAAGCAAATGCAAATATCAAACACAAATCATTAAAAAAAGTTTGAGAATGGCTACAAGGATTTCAGGAAAGGAACTACTTCTTAAGGGGAGGAATGCAACGGATGTGGGCATAGGAGTCAAGAAAATCTAAGAAAGAAAAGGAATCAGGAGGGCCTGTGATCTGCTGGGCCTCCAGCGTGGCCTGGAAAAGAAAGGACCTGAAAATATCTATGGACCTGTGGGAAGGCAGCCTAGAGAGAAAGAACTTTTCACTAGTGGCCAATCAGAGAGAGGGAATGGGGGTTCATTACAGGAACAGCCAGGGGAGCACCATATCTTGGGGCGAAACCAGGTATTATGGAAAAAATGAAGCGAATGGGGGCTGAGCTTGAGGATCTATTTGGGAAAGAGGGACAAACAGGTGGGGAGTATTTGGACATAAGCTAAATTAATAGCTCTAACGGTCCCGGGGTTGAGTAACTGTGGGGGGCAGGGTAGGAAGTGGATATGGCAAGGAATTTCGAAAAGACAGAGAAGCGAACTTGAAAAAGGGAGGAGCCTCGCTCACACAGTATGGAGATGCAGGAGACACGTCACAAGGGAGGGGCATAAACCAGGAAGCACGTGCAGATTGTGCGGGGAAGGGTTACTCAGAAGGGAGTCAGAACCTGCCAACAAAAAAAAAAGGAATATGAAGGAAAATGAAATCAAAAAGAAAATTAACCCATGCGCATCTCAATAGGTCACGTCAAGGGGGGAGGCACATCAAAGGTTGGAAGGTGATGAGGCTTGGACCTTGGGCGGGCAAGACTACGAGTTTTAGGGGAGGAAAGTTCACTATCGCATCTTGGAAAGGGCGTGGGACTCTAGCGGCAAAAGACGAGGCGAAATCGAAAAATATTGGGAGCCAGGGGGCAGAAAAATGAGACATATACTTGGGGGAGCTCGCAACGGGAAAGAAACACTAATCACAGAGCTACATATCTTGTGGGCATGTTTCGGGGGAAGAAAAACCACAACCAAAACTGCCCTACACTAAAAAAAAGAATCCCTCAAAGTAAGGGGGGGGGAATGTGTGACTGCCCGAAGAAAATTTCAGTACACTGGCCATACTAGGGTAACGGGAAGAAACATAATTTACGGAGGGGGGGGGGAAGGGCACTCCTGGTATGGCAGTGACAGCATTATTGGGAAGGGATGACAACAGGCAAGGGGCATCGGACACCGAGCACAATTCAAGGGCACGAGAAAGAACGAAAAGAAGTGGAAAGGGACTTACCTCGAGGAAAAGCTAAATTGAAAAGGGCAGGAAAAGTTGCATGGAATTTAAGAGACAAGAGGGAGGGTCGAGAAGAAAAATGAATAAACCTCGGCTACAACTGTTGAGGACATGGAAGGGTATGTTCAGATAACGGAAGGGGGTGAGAAAAAAAACAAAAAAAAAACAACGAGGTGCAGTCGAGGAAGGGAAATAAGACAGGAAGAATCATAAAAATGGGACTTGAAAAATACTCAATGGCAAGGGGAACGTGAGAAAGGGAAGGAGGGGGGGGCAAGCGTCTCTGACAGATTGACGGAAGGAAAGGGGTGCAGGACATTTAGCCCCTACCCGCACTACGATAAGAGTCCAAGTACTAAAAAAAAAAAGCAACAAATAAGGCCGTCGGGCAGGAGTAATTAACAAACTGGTAAGTCCCGTTGGAGGTGGGTTCGCGGTTTGGGAAATAGAAATAGGGATGACCATTAGTGAAGAAAATCACATTTGCACAGTGGCTTGGGGGGGGGGGGGAAAGGAAAAAGTGTACGGTCTACGAGGAAAAAGAGAAGCATAGGTTGCACACCGCGGTTCCGGGGGGCAGCAAAAAGTCGTGGTGAATACAGGTATGTCATTTGGAGGTGAGGAAGAGGGGGCGGCGGGTTTTTCTGGGGTGGATAGCTCGTACAAAAGTCAATAATAGACACAAAAGTCGGAAAGTTTAATCGAGGGTGGTGGGTGAGATGGAGGTTGGGGGGAGCCCTTAACACTGCGGGTGCAAATTCTCACAGATGTCAGGGGGGGGGGAAAGGTGCAACAAACGAAATACCCGGGGGTTTTGTCGCGCTGGCGGAAATAAAAGGGGAACGAAACGGGGGATCTCAACCTAGTCGGCACAAAGAGGGAAAGCACAGACGCAATACTAGG
>Ga0179593_1329115_pt1 | contig 16226 bp, 28 predicted proteins | sample CZODoug2_1_08_16_FD_185931 | JGI IMG/M metagenome (GOLD analysis project Ga0179593, IMG submission 185931) | Vadose zone soil fungal communities from Angelo Coast Range Reserve, California, USA - CZODoug2_1_08_16fungal (PacBio error correction) | ecosystem: Environmental > Terrestrial > Soil >...
CGTCGGGAACGACTAAGAAAATACGAGACGTAAAGAGTTTCACCGCCCACCGGGCGACCAGGTGCTGAAAAAGCCGGAACAAAGCAAGGTTAAGGGACGGCTGACGAGAAGAATTAAGGTGAATTCTAAAAACGGGGAAGAAATGCAAAACAAGGGCACACTAACAAGTTGAAAAAGTAACCGTTGTGTAGGCACATACTTATGTGCCGGGTGAATCAGGTGGAAATGTAATCGGCTTAAAAAAGTGGGTTTTTGATTCGCCCTTCAAAGGGTGACGAGAAAAAATTTCCAAAAATTAGAACCGGGACACCGGTTAGAGCCAACCACTTCCTATGAATGAGCGAGGGGTGGAGGGAGGGGGGGAGGGTTGCGACAAGGCCTCTGGTCCATTCACCGGGAGAGGAAGTCCTGAAACGTGGCAATCTAAAGGCGGACCACCTTTTCAAAAAACAAGTAGTTCAGATCCAATTCGTCGGTTCAGGACGAATGGGGAACTGGGGTGAGGCCGTCGGGGATATTAACGTGTGGTACACAGGTACTGACAAATGGGAACCGCATACTTAGGAATCGGGGGGCAAAGTTGGGGTCTTCATAGACCGAATCAAAAAAGTCCCTCTATGCTGGAAAGGGGACCCAGACAGTGTCAATCAGGGAAAGTGGCTTGGAGGAACCGCAAAAAACTATGCACCCCTAAGATTTACGACGATGGTGGAGATCCTCGGCAGGAAAAGAAACGTTGCAGGCTAAGTGTCACTTCATCTAAGCTATACAAACAGAGAAAAAGACAACTAGACAAGAGAAAATAAAACAAAAAAGTGGAAGCGTTGGAAAATTCAACCGCAACCCCTTGGGCCAGACGTCTGTAAGTCAGGAACAGGGGACAACGAGGTTGAAAACAGGGTTGTATCTAAGTACGGGGAGACTAAGTAAAGCAAACAGCAGAAAGAACTACATAAAGTTTCAAAGTACAAATTTTATGCGAAACTACGGTGTTCGCTACGCACGAATCATTATCAGAAACGGCAATGGATGTGCCCACCCGTGAGTATCATATAGCACACTGTGCAGGAGAGAGGTGGGAAACAAAATGGTCTGCCGCAAAGTTTAAATGTTGAAAAAAAGACAAAGTGTAAAGTCCCCTGGTTGGGGGCGGCAAAGAAAAAAGGGTTCCGGAAGATGTAAAGGGAGGGAAATCCCAAGATTTGGCAAAGGTGCAGGGGCGAAAATCAAACAACTAAGAATGTGGGGATAAGCCTAACGAATCCGGTAGATGACAGAAGCTAAAGGTAACGATTAATTGCAATGGTGATGGTTTATTTTGGAACAACAGGACATTTGGGAACTAACTACCTTAGTCTTTTGGTGTTACACCCGATATTAAAAAACAACGAGAGCAAATTCCTCAGGTACTACACATAAAAGAAGGAAAGATGGACCCCAATTGAAACTTGAGAGTAACAGTAGGAACCTTAAGACACCTAACACAAGAAACAAAGAGGGCTAACAAGCACGAATCCCCTTTGGGGAAGGACGTGGAACTTGGGGATGAATAGTAATTAAAAAGGAAGGGAAAACCTTAGTCGTTGGTCTGGTTGGAAAGAAATGCCAATTGGCGGGAGGCAAAGGGGGAGGTTTACTCCAACCAAGAAGAAGAGAGGTGAAAAAAAAAGAAAAAGAAGAGAGCAAACTTCGCGCGAAAAAAAAACCGCCTAAAGGGGAGTCAAAAACCGGTACTCCAACCAAACAAAGAAAAGGGGAGGGGAGGGACAACGGGGGGGCAATGTGTTGCAGGGGGACCCCCCAATCATCAGAAATACTATCAAGTTCAGTAAAGAGAAAGAACAAACTTGCCAAGCAGTCTGGGAAAACAGGAGGAAAAATACCTTGGGCGACCTATAAGTAAAGGCGTCAACTCCAAAAAGGTTGGGAAGAGGGGGTGGGGGGGGTTGGGGGAGGAAGAATTTTGCCTCCTCAATGGCAGGGGACATTTGCAGGGGCCAAATTGGAGCGGAACGGAGTATCCAAGGTCCATTTGCATAAAGCCCGCAAAGGGAAATGGGGAAGGGGGGGATTGGAAAAACTGGGTGGGGATCCACTTCGAGTGTACGAAAAGAGCAAGAAAAAAACCACAAGTATTATAAATAATATTTAGTTTAGAAAATGGGGGAAAGGGAAAAAATTTCCATCCTTGGCCGGTGCTGATCACTGGATGGTGGAAGCACAGGTGGGGGTAAAAAAAAAAAACCCAAAAACAAAAATGGACTTAACTTATTCCGAAGACCCATTTAAGCCTGGGGAAAAGAATGATTCCGGAACAAACCCAACAATAAAGGTCGTGGCTGGAGATGGTCAAAAGTAGAAAAACTGGGTTCAAAGCCGCTTAGGGCAAGGAAAGGGGGAGCAGGGTAGTAGTTGTAAATTTGGGGGGGAAAAGCAATGGAAGGAAACCAAGGGCAAATCCGTGAATGGGGGGGATGGGGGCTCCAGTTTGGAGACGAACGAGCCAAAAATTTTCAAGGAAAGTAAAGATATGAGGTTTGGTGGGGTTCAGCTTGGGGTTTCTTCCCCAGCCAAAAAACCGGGTGAAAGATGCAATACCAAACAGTGCGGAGGGGGGAAAAAAAAAAGAAGCGTCAAAAAAAAACAGAAAAAAATTCCGGAGAAAGTACAATCCATCCAAATCTAGGAAAAAAGGAAGGTTGGGGAAAAGGGGGAAAAAAATGCTTTGTCGAACAAAGGGTTGTGGCTTTGGATGTTTTAAAAGGTCTTAACCTGTGTAAGGAGAGGGAAATGAAAAAGTGGGGGGGGGGGGTGTGGCACGCACCCGAAGGGTAGCACGAGCTGCGCAAGTGGTTCAAGGAGCAAAAGGGCAAGTGAGTCGAAAGGGGGGAAAAAAAGGAAACGATTTCAGCCAAAAGTTAGTAGTGAAAACCACAAAACCGCATTTAAGATTTAAGGACCTAGTGGGGGGTCAGTAACCGGGGGGGAGGAAACAATTGTTGGTGTGGCTGGTAAAGGTTCCGAAAAAACGAAAATGAAAGTTGAAAGACCTCAAAACAGAGGGCGAGGGTAACATGGGGTCCCCAAATTTTTTGAGAGAATCCACGAACTGAGGTACACGTTTTGTTTGTTGGAAAAAGGGGAAGGAGAAGAGGGGTTTCCACATGGGTGGGGAAACTCATCGCCGGGTTAGACCGGGACTACGAAGCACAAATTCGGATTCAGCTAGGAGGAGAGGGTGAAAGGGGGTAGCAAGAACGTGGGTATGAGTGGGTTAGGGGAGATTGGGGCTTGTTTGGAGGTATGCGAAAGGCTAGCCGTTCAAAAAGAACCAACGGCAAAAAGGCTGCGGGCACGAAGAAAAAAACAAAAAAAAAAAGAAAAGGGTATTAAATGTTTTACCAGAAAGTCCCCAGAAGGAAAAAAATGGGTAAGAAGGGGCAGAAAGCTCTCCAGGGTAGAATGACGAAAGGGGTTCCAAGTAAAAAAGGACGTTGGTCCAGGCGGGAAAATGTGGCAAGTCCCACAGTATGAAAAAACATGTTTGGCACAAAAGGAAATCCCAGTGCAAGTGTAGAGGTTGAACACACCTTTCTTCCTCTCAAGGGGCAGGACGTGGGGGAGGCACGGGCAAGGGAATGCCACAAAAAAAAAGCTTTAACCGTGTAAGCGTGGGAAAAAAGATATAAACGGGGGGGCAGTGGAGTAGAAAAAAAAGAAGTGGAAAAAGGGAACCAGGGATCATATGGGCACATGGACGAGGGAGAGTTGTGTTGCGGGTACATTGGAAGACGGTCAGGAATCAGGGGGGGACCTGGGAAAGGGGGACTTGAAAGGCGGAAAACGTCGCATAACTAAACCAAAAAACCACTTTTTCAAAAAAAGGGAAAGGATGAAGGGGGGGGAAAAAAGCCCCGGTAGCAAAAGTGGTCTTAAAGGGGGGGGGGAAGCTAATCGTTGGCCGAAAACAAAAAGGGGGGGGACGAAAGAACATGTTTTTCAGCAGATCACAACCCCCGAAAGAGGATCAGAAAACGAGTGTTAATTAAAAAGGGGAAGGGGGTGTAAGCCCCCTGGAAGGGTGGACAATGGGGGGGTTGGAACCACTTTGGGTATAAGTATTACGTTAGGAGGACAACAAGGTCAAAAAGAACAACTATTGGTTGGACCCAATCAACTTTTGGGGGTCCAGACAAGCACCGGTCTGACCCTCGGGAGAAGGAAATTTGTTCCCGCGGGCATGTTCTTCGAAAGAAGAGGATCCAAAAAAAAACCGGAGGATTAAAGAATAGTCGGGAAACAGACGAAAAGAAAAAAAACGCCCGGACCCTTAGAATAGGTGGCCTAATCAACCCATGTCAAATGGTCAAAGGCTGCCGGCACAAGTGTGGGGGGGCAAAAAAAAAAATAACTACGTTTTACAAAACGAAGGGTGGATAACAACGGATGCGGACCAAAAGGGGGAAAAAAAGAACAATAAAGTTGGCACAACACCAAAGGGAAAGGGGACATGAAAAAAACAAAAACCTTTGGGGCGCTCACAAAACTCGTAAAAACCGTAGAAAAGTAAGGAGGAGGGAAAAGGGTTTTACCTTAGCATTACACTAAATAAAGTCCAGAAACTTAAAACAGACGGGCGGGGAAACTGGGGCCGCAGGAATGAAGAGGGGTTGCTAAAGTGGGTTGGGGGGGGAAACGGACCCGGCTCAGGGGAAAGTTGAAAAAGGGGGGGGGAAAACGGTACCGGACCTTGCAAAAATGATGAAACCCGTCAATCAGGACCAAAAAGGATAAGGAACGGTGAGCCCTGGGTGGACCTGGGTGAAAAACTTAGAGAAAAAAGCTCCGGGAACTAAAGAACTGGGGGGAAAAAAGGGGGGGGAAGGGATCAGTTCCACGGGTGACAAGCTTGGGGGGATATTCCGGAATAAAGGAAAGAAAAGCGAAAGAGACCGGGGGACAATCTGTCAAAATTAAACCGGAGAAAACTGAACCCCAAAAGCCCATATGTGGAATGACGAAAGGGGTGTGCACACTCGGACAAACCGTTGATAGTCACTTCTAGGGATAATAGCGCATAATGAAAAATTGGGGGAGAGGAGGGCACGGAATAACCAAGGGGATTCGTTGGGTGGGGAAAAAACGGGTGGAAAAAAAGAAAGCACCAACTTGGGTAAGAAGAACGGCGTTGAAGAAAAAAATCTAAGCAGCACAAGGTGCAACCTGGGTTTAGCTGACCTAGCCCATGTAGAAAACAAGACTCTCACAGAAAAGGAACTAACCTGTGAGGGACGGGAAGCAAAAAAACTGGACCGCAAGTCAAAAACGCTGAGCCAACAGCAAGGAGATGGGAAACGAGACAAACGGGCGAAGTTTCAACAAATGCTCTCCAACAGGTAATTGGGGTTGACAAGATGGCCGGGGCCAAACAAAGGGTTATGAAAGGAGAAACCCATGTTCCAGGTTGACGGGAGGGAACACTGTCAGTCCTGCAGTTCTGCCAAGAAACCAACAATCGACCTGGGAAATTACCAAGAGCCTGAAACCTAATCATCCCATGGAACAACAGCACGGTTGGAAGGTAACCGTCAATGGTGGTGGGAAACAGAGGGAGGGGTGGTTGAAAAAAAGGACGTATCAAAGACCAGGTCTAAGGGGAAACACGGAGCAGTACGCGGCGGCTGACCCAGGGAAAAAACTTTACTGTAGTAAAAATGTGTATAAAGCTAAAATCAAACCCTTCGACCGAGGACACACCCGGTAACCAAACTGTACCGGAGGACATAGCGCGGATGAAGCAAACTAGGTAAAACCCGAAGTAAAAGGTATGTTAACAAAGCAAAGCCCGTGGAGGAAAAGAAGGGAAAAACAGTTGGGGTGAGAGGTTGGGAGGCGACTTGAAACAAGAAAAAATCGAAAATATCCAATGCGAACGCAAGGTAGCAAGCAAAAAAAAAAAAGGGGACAAAGGGGGGTGAATGGCCAAAAAGGTGTACTTTTGGGGCGAAATTCACCATGGACTGACAAACCAGTACTGGGAACCGTCAAGTCCCGCTAGGGCAAGGTGGAAGAAAGACATGCAGGGGGAAGAGGCGAAGTCAGAGAGGGGAAAGGCCAAGAACGGTGGAGAGCGGTTTTTAGGCCAAAAAAAAAAACCATAAAAGGTCGGGGAAACCTGGTAATGAAATTGAAATCGGAACGGCATTTCAAGCAGTCATGGCCTCAGCCCAGAAAAACGCCAGTCACTTTTTGAAGGGTAAAACGGGGGAAGAAACTCCTTAGTATCCAAGTGGGGGGGAAAGCGAGAGAGATACGACCGGGATGAAAAATGCACAGTGAAACAGAGGGGGGCAGGATGGATGACAAAGGGAAAAAAACTGCAAAAGGGATAAAGGGAAACCACTAGCAGTCCACTTATTAAAAAGACAGACAGATGAACGTAACCCCAGCATCTGGCCGTGGACAAGAATATAAAAAAAAATAATTAAAATAAAGAATCTAAGAGGAGGAACAAGACTGAGTGAAACGGAGTCTTGGTGGGAAAATGTTTTAAGATACCTATTTGGTGTCCAAGCAACAGGGGCCAAAACTTGGAAAAAGGGTGAACCCGGGCCATATAGAGCACGGCATTGGGAGGTATCATGGAAAGGGGTGGGAAAAATAAAAATTGGTTGGGTCCGAGTCCCCACAGCCAAACCAAAGGGGAAGGCTGCTCCAGCGGCAATTTTCAAACCATAAAAAAGGGGGGGGGGGAGGAAAAAACGTCACTTCAAAGCCAAACAGGAAGACGCTTACAGGGTGAGGCGTGGGGGAGGGTTGGGTGGTACGAAAGGAGGTGGGGTTCGGGTTTATCACCCTGGAAAGGGATCCACTTGTGGGGGCACGCCCGGGGACGCCCGGAGGGCTCCGATCCCACAACGAGCAAAAGCATTTCTGGTCGGGAAAAAAGAAAGTTCGAAGAAAAAGAACAAGGTCAATCAACAAAAAACGGGGTGAAGGTCCCACAACCAAGGTTTTTAATGAAACTTGTTAAAAGAAGAAAAAAAAAAGTTGTCGTCGCTGGTGGGTAATTCTAGTTCACAAGACAATTGGTAAGAGGGACGACGGGGACCACGCCAATTACATCGTTCGCTCCCAGGGGGTTGGAAGAAAAAACCAACAAGGGGACGGGAAACCTTTGTGGTTGCAAATGAAACGGTAAAGGCCACTTTTGTTCCAATGCTCCTCGCGGTCCCCAAGCAGAATGCGTGCCAGCTTCGGAGGGGGCGAGGACAAGGTGTGAGGTGTTCACCATTTTTATCCTGAAAGGGGGATGTGGGTAGGGGAAAAGCTTCAATCACCACGAAAAACGTGAAAGGGGGCCGGATTACACAGAGCGGGTTGACAAAAAAAAAGGGTGTGCCCGGAAAAAATCCAAAGATAAACGTTTTGGGGGAGACCATTTGGGAGGGGGGAACATGGGAAAAAGGACGTAAGAAAATAAAGTAACAAGGGTCCAAAGTTCAGGGGGAAACCACACAGGCGAGGGAACGAACAACCGGGGTGTTCCATCAAGTGGGGCCACGGGGGGGGGGGGGGGGAACACCAAGACGGAAGTCCCAGACATTTATTCCAGAGCAGAAGCGCATTGGAAAAAGGGGCGTTTTGATTCAGGCAATTGAAGGGGCCCAACCAGGTTAAAAAACAGGGGAATATAATGGTATGGGGTCTGGCAAAGGGGTCAACCCTCAAGGATTTTGTACACCAAGGCACCAGTCTCAAAAGGGCATAAAGGGGAATGCAGAATTTTCTTTTAATGGAGGGGGGGGGAACAAGGCAGGCTAAACTGGCCCATTTGTAAGGCCTGGGTCAGGGGAGGGAGGGATACGAAAACAAAAAAGGAAAAACCCTGAGCAAAGGGGTCCGTCAACAAGACTCTTGGGACCTGGGGCGAGGGAAAGAGGTGGGGGAAATCGAACCCCTTTTCGTAGGAAACCATTGGAAAAATGCCAGACAAAATGGGACAAAGAAAAGATACAATAATGGCATCCAAAAAAAAAGAAACAAAACAAAATAATATGTAACAAGGTTGAAGTGTGTGTTGGGGAAAATGGCAGGTTGGTTTTCTTGGGGGTTAGAATTCAACACAGTGGGTGTTTTGTCAGAAAGAGTAAATTCAGTAAGCCGGGGCCCTTGTAAAACCTCTTTGGTGGCTCCTCCCACCTGTTGTTTTGTAAACCCTGACCCTTCAAAACATCAGCGCGCCTGCGGGAATATTGACGGAAAGTACAGACGGTGTGTGCTACTGTCTTCAGCACCTTTCTATCAAAAAAACGAGGAGGAAGGAAGGGATGACGGGCAGAACTCGGGGAGTCAAGACAACGTGCTTTTGAAAGATGGGGAAAAGAGAGCGGAACAAATTAGTTTGCGGTGACGCCTAGGCGTGGGGGGAGAAACAGGAAAAAGGGAGAAAAAATACAAAAACATGGGTTCAAAAAAAAAATGAAAATTTGGTTACAGGGGGGCAACCGGTTTGGCGGAGGAAAAACTGGAGGGAACCCGGGGGGTAATTTACCTTCAAAAATTTTCGGGAAGGAAAGACTAATTTTTACCATTTTACAAACGGTAAACCACTGTTCAGACAAGAAGGAAATATGGAGTTTAAAAAAGGGAAGGGTTGTGTGGGAGACGCACGAAGGCAAAGACGTGGGTAAGGAAGGTACCTGGGACCAGAAGTAAATAAGAAGAAACACAGTTTATCCCCGCAAAATTCAGGGGGGGGGGGGATTGGGGGGGTTAGACTGTACACAGTACATGTTTCCGAATACATGGACCAGGGGTGGGAAGGGGTGAGAGGAAAAAAGAAGGTTTCGTTTGTGTGAAGAAGTAAAACGTCCAAAGGGGGGAGAAAAGAGGGGTGAGTCTAAAAAAAAAATGTGGACAAGAACAAACCGGTGGTATGGGAAAAAATTAGAAAGGCCAACAGTTGGGTGGGGGGGAACCATCAAGGTGGGGGTATCAGGACCGCCTGGAAAACGTTTGGAAAGTGGCAAACTTTAAGGCGAAAAATTTGAGAGAAAGACCAAATGGGAGCCCCAAACCAAAAGGGGAAGAAATGAGGGGGTTTTGTGGTTACATGGCAAAACATTGTTGGGGGTCCAAAGATGCAGCAATCATCTGAGCCTACGGGCAAAAAAATTGGAAAAAAGGGGGAGAAGAAAAACATTGGGAAGGCGTAACAGAAACAACGAACCAACTGTTCACAAGGTTGGCGAACAGAACTGTGGGAGGGAACATCCAGGGGAGCCCACCGAAGATTTCCTGGGAAAAAGCAGAATGGAGCAAAAACCGCAAGTTGTTCCCACATTGTGCTCGCAAGTTTGAAATGGGGGGAAAAACAAAACAAATTTGAGGAAAAACGGTGCAACCACAGTTTAAACGTATGGGGGGAAGGGTGGGGGACTTAAAAAAGAAAGAAAAGAAAGTTCATTTCACATCGGCGGAACCTAAGTCACAATTTTGGGATAAAAAAAAAAGCTTAAGGGAAAAACGGAGAAAAGGAGTTGGAGGTATTTAAAAACAGGAAATGGGGGGGGGGGGGGGGGGGGTAAATAAGAAGGAAAGAAAGTAGGTACGGGGAAACAAACAATATGCCAAAAAAAAGAAAAAAAGGGGGCAAAAACCTGGGACGTACGGGGAATGCAACGCCCGGCAAGTGAAAAAACCACAAAAGTGGCCTTTACGATCAGTGGGGTTTGATACTCTGGAAGAAAAAACACACCCAGTTAGACAAAACAAATTCCAAAGGGGAACAAAAGGGGGGAAGGACAGATTCAATGGCGGATGAAAGCCGATGTTCACCTATTACGGGACTGTTGACTTGTGAAAAAAATTGGGGGGACATAGAAAAAAAGGGGGGACTGGGGTTTGTTACCAGACACTATAAAAAATCCTTCGTAATCTAAAAAAAAAAAAAAGAAAAAAAAACTAAACCAAAAAAAAACCTGGGACCAAGGTTACAAGTCCCGTCCGAAGACAGTTTCGGGAAAAAGGGGGGAGGGGGGGGGCCAAAAGAGACTTAAACTAGCCTGAATTCCAGACCACGAAGGAAAGGCTTTGAAGAAAGAGGGAAAAGTAAACGAATACGGGAGTTAAACGGCGAGTATTCGGACAGAAGACGGTTAAAGATGGGTTTTAGGGGGGGCCATCACGCACAGAATTTCGGGGGACTTAACCGAGAAAGGGGGGAAGGAAAGAAAATGAACGGGAAGAAGCAAGCAAAAGGGTGTGCAGGGACCGGGTGTCCACACCCTACGTCTCGCTCAAAAAGAAAGACAACCAACGGGAGGAAATTATAGAATATGACCAACAGACAATGAAAAGAAGGGGGGAAGGGTATATGCAGGGGGAAGCCTTTAACAACGAAAAACAAAAGGAAAGAATCAAGGAAGAACGAAATGGGGGGGGGGGGACCCATACAGGGTGCAAACCACTAAAAGGGAAAGGGGGAGTACGTGGCAAGATATAAAAAGCGAAAAACGGATATTCAGAAGCGGATTAAAACCTCGCAAAGGGACTCGGGGAAGAAGGGGTAAAACGTTGAGGGTCAACCAAAAAAAAAAATTGAAGAAAAGGAAAGAGACGTTGGGGGATGCAAGTGCCAGCATGCCAGGAGTGGGGGGCAACCATCGGAAGGGGGGGGGGTGGCATGTTGCGATTGAACACCACCAAAATGGGAGGTCTTTCCAACACAAAAGGGTGGGGGGACATTGGCAAAAAAGAAAAACACACAAAGACCGTAAAGAGGGAGGTGGTGGAAAAAAAAGGTCCAGATTCACAAGGCAGCGGGTAAAGTTTAAAGGGGGGAGGGTTTTGGGGGGAAGGGAAAAGGGGGGGGGGTAAATTCAGGAGTCACACTGGAAAGAAGGGTGAATGGGTGGGGGGAAAGGCCGGGGAAGAAATGCCATAGTGACGCAAGTGGGTGGATAAGGACTCTTACGGTTTAAAACCGACATATTAAAGAAACGGTAGGAGTTCCAAACAACAAGGGGACGGTTACACTGTACGAACTCCGGGGGCAGACGAGGGGGGTTAATCAAGGGTCTGGCAAAAAAGGGAAAAGGAAATAAGGGGGGACCAAGGGGGAAGTGCCAGTTTAGTAACAATCGTCCCAAGGAAACATTGGGGGACAGGTGTCAAGGAAATACCTTTGACTTGGGTGTTCCAATTCAAAAGAGAAAAGAAAAAGGGGGGTGGGAACTAAGCAAAGAAGAGATCCTCGCCCAGGGCCCTGAGAGAGTGGAAGTCGATTGGGTCAATCGTGGCCAAGTAGGGGGGGTGGGGACAAGACGGGGTAGTTGAAGGTTAGGAGAGACTGGTGGTGTTATTGGAGGTGTCCAAGGGGAAGAGTCAAAATTAGGAAAAAAAGGCCCCAAGTGTCAAGAGGGGTAAAACCCGAAAGGTGGGGTTTTTGGATCAGAAGGGTCCAAGGAAAAATGGGGGGGAAAAGTCCAACAAGAAAAAGCACGGGATCCCGGGTTCACGCCAATAAAAAGTATGTAGTAGCGTTAGAACCAAGGTTAGAAAAGAGTACATGAGAAGAAAGAAAAATTGGTGTCAGAGGTTACATGTATGTTAAATTTTTGGGAGGAGGTGTAAATCACTTTTAGGTTGAAAAAAAAAAAAAAAAGGGCTTAGGGAGAAGGCGCATTTGAGCCTTTTGGAAGACCGGGCCAGGAAGGGGAAAAAAAATCGCGAAAGGGATGAAAAAAACGTGATGCCAACGGGGACACAAAGGGGGAAGGTTAGGAACTAGGGGGAGACATGCAAAAGACACTAAGGCCACCCAAGCCCGTGAAAAAGGGGTCCAAGGTGTACGGGGGGAGGGGAATAAAAATACTAAATACCATGGTAAAGAAAGGCAATGGAAGGGCAGGGCTCATAAACAAAGAAACTGACAACACTAATCGAAAAGTGAAGGAAAGGGAAACCCTTGGGAAAACCGTTGGGGCTGATTTTGAAATGGAAAAATCTTAAAGAAAAGGCAAAGAAAACAAAGGGGGGGGGAAATAAGGGAAAGTGGGGGCCGAAAGTCACTCGGAGAAAAAACGGGTGTGAGGGGAAAAAAATGGAATTCCACATGGGGGGGTTTTGTACAAAAGGGTGGTTAGGAAAGCTTGTTGGGAAATAATAGGTTAGGTAAAAAGGACTTGAAAGGTTAAAAGAGGGGGGGGGGCCCACGGGGTTTAAAAGCCCATCTTCACGAGAAAAACCAGTTATCCAGAGCAGAAGAATAATTGAGATGTACTCTGGTTTCTAGTCCCCAGGAGAAGGAGCTACTCTCCCTGGTATGGGGGGGAGGGGAAGGAGTGATTCAAACTGAGGGACGAAAAAAAACCGAAGGAATGCAATATGTGACCTGGCTCATTGGAACACAAGAAGGGGGAAAAACAAGGTGTTGAGACGGGACGTAATTATATTTGTAGAAGGGCTCAAAAAAAAAAAAATGGAAAAAAAGGGACGTCAACCAGCATTGGGAAAGAACAAAACAGGTGTTTTGGCAGGAGAACGGGACGGGGATCTGGTAAAGGGGAGATGGGATTCACAAGGGTTTGGATTTGTCAAAAGGACTAATGGTATTTGAAGGAAGGAAAGGAAAAAAAAAGAAGGTCAAAGAAAAAAACTGGTTTACGGAGGGAAGGGGGGACGGTCTTGGTATTCAACCTCCAACATAGGGGGGGGAAAAAGGAGGGGCAAAACCGTTAAATCTAAATCCGACAGACTGGGAAGACAGACAAAACTAAGGGGAAAAAGACAGGGGGTCACCCGTTTGATTAAAAGGAAAAGGAAGGGGGGGTTCATGGGCGACAACACGGGGGGGAAAAGTCAATGGTAATCAGTCAATGGACCTAACCGTGGGGGGGAGGGTCAAGTGGAAGTTTAAGTCGAGAAACGGGGGGGGAAAAAAGCCTTGTGAAGTGGGACTTCACCGCAGGGAACAAGGTTTTAAATGGGAAAACCAAGGGGAATCGTCTCGGGAATTGGGGCTAAGAGAGGGGAAGTACTGAGGAAGAACAGTTACGGGGGAAAAGAGGGCAAACTAAAATACCAAGGGAGAAGAGTTGGGGATTTGGGAAACCGGCAACAATTGGTTCCAGAACCTGCTTAAGGGATCTGAGGACGACTCCTGGAATGTTACGGCCACTGTCGACTACAATTAAAAGATCACTCAAAACAACTTGGTCGTTGTGCTCACAAAACTGAATGGGCCAAAACTCCCGAGAAAAGAAAACAAACTTCAAGTATTGCGCGGAGCGACTTAAATGAAAAGGAAAGGGAGAAAAAAGGGGTCAAAGAAAACAAAGGGGACTCGCACAAACCGGTATAAAAGTAACACCAAAGTTGTAAGGTACAAATGTTTGGAAAACACATGTGCTCGAAGATTTACTGGTAAAACACGCAATGGAGGAAAGAGGACCGGAGGGGAGAAGAAAAAGAAAATGAGACACCAGGGAACGCATAAACGGACCAAATGAACATGGTTAGGGAAAAAAAATAAATTGGGGTGGGGAAGAAGACGGGGTGAAGATGGGCCGGGTTGTTTCAACCAATGAATCGACTCAAAAGGGGTAGGAAAAGGCGAGCAGTTGCTCGAGGGAAGCCCCGGGGGCGGTAAAAAAGTGAAGTTACTCAAACAGGAAAAAAGGGGTTAGACATGCTCTACAACGACAAAGCCAGAGGGTGGAGGAAAAAAAAAAAAGCAAAGTTACACACGTATTCACGGGGAAATAAACGTGAAACAAAAAAAGAGGGTAACGGTCCCCTTGGAAGACGAACCCTGTTTCAACATTCAAAAAGGGGGGGTCTTGGGCTCACAACCTATGGAACACAAAGAAAGAGAGGGAAGGAACGCGGCAGGAGGTGAAGGACGCCGCGTTAATAAAACTTCGGGGAGTGGTTGGGAGGGGGGAAGTTGGCCGCTTTGGAAAACTAAAAGGAAGACAGGGCAGAGGAAAGTGAAAGACGGGGGATGAGCAGAAGGGGGAAAAAGCTCGAGTAATATCGGCCACGCCCAAAAAAAAGGTACTTTAAATGTCACCGCCAAGTTGACCTAGTGCAAGGGAAGAAAAGGAAAAAAGGGAACAAGCAGAAGGAACAGAAAACGAAGAAAGGGGTGGGGGGTGACCACCACTAAAGGGAAGTGATCGAAATCAAAAAACTCCCACAAAAAAACTTTAAGATAGGAAGAATTCAACAGGGTCAACAAGAAAAGGGAACAAATCAAAGGGGGTGGGGAAGGGGGCAGAGGAAATGGGAACGTTCCGGAAACGGGAAAAGTAAAAAGAAAGAATCCATTCTGGGGGAATAACGTATGGCCTCAAACCGTCCTGGGCCGGGAAAGTGGATCGGCAGAAGAAAAAAAAAGGGAGTCGAAGCTCATTCCGGCTAACAATTCGCGGACACTGAAAATGGGAGGGGGTAAGGGGGGAAGGGGGGAAGCTTTGGGGGGTGACGCAAAAAGCCAGAGGGGGAAAGGGGACACATTGGCCAAAGGAAGAAAAAGACGTTTGACGTGAATTCAGGGGGGGGGGGGGGTCCAATGGGGTTTAAGCTTAAACAACAAAAAGAAAACCAAGAAACAAAAAAAAGTGTTGGGTGCTGCGACCACAAAGGTGTGCCCAGCGTAAAGAAAAAGGGAAAAAGAGGACGGAGGTTCAAAGGGGGGGAAAGAGGGGGGAGAAAAATCTGGGCGGAGCAGGTGGGAAAGGGGACTGACTTTAGAAACAGTTTTGGTGTCGGATCAAAGGGGGGGGAAGGGGGTAGGAGAAACAAGGTACGGAAGGATTTGGTCACAAGGGCAGGAGCAACTATCAAGGGATTAGTCACTAATAGCTAGTGATTTAAAAAACCAGAAAGGACCTGAAAGGGGGGAGGAGGTGAAAAAAAAAAAAAAAAGGGAAGGGGGTAAACCGAAAAGGGGGGGAAGAAAGAGAATACAAACGTTGTCAGTGTGAACTCTTGGGGGGGTAAGTTGTTAGGGGTGGACACGCAAAAGGGAAAAATGGGAAAGAAATGAATGGGGAAAAGGGACAAGCCAAAAAGCGTCGCGGAGACAGGGTGGAGGGCCGAAATCAAAGTTTCCTTTGGGGAAAGACTTTTTGTGAAAAAGGAGGGTTGAAAGAGCCAAAAAAAATTTGGTGGGGCGACCAAGTACTACTCTAAGAAAGGTAACTCACTGGTCGGGGAGATCGGGCCAACAGTGGCAAGTAGGGGTGGTGGAAAAAGGGACTTGGAGGGGTTTAGGGTAGTTCACCAAAGGGGGGATGGTGTTTGAAAGAGAAATTCAAAAAAGGCAAACCGGGCAGGGACATGGCAGCAACTGGCCCAAGGGGTTTGTAAAAACAACTGGAAAAAAAGAACACCTATCAAATTGGGGGTATTCAGTGGGGGCGAGGGAGACAATAGGGGTAATACGTAGATGAAAAAATGAAGAAATCCAAAAGGGAGGTGGGGGGTCAAATATTGTGAACAAAATTGGGGGGGTCAAAAAGGGTCAAAGGAGGGGGGGCCAGGGGTGGGCCAGGAATCCCGCGTGGGGGGGACACAAAGAATCTCATTGTAGAGGAGGGGGTACAAGGGAAAGTTCCACACTCAGGGAAAAAACAGGTAATTACGGAACTTCAAAGGGGGGGAACATGTAAGGAAAGGGAGAACAAAGAACTGAAGAATCAGACCAAGGCAATGGAGGACTTTACTGTAAACTTCTTGTGGGAGTGTCTGAGGGGGGAGGGGAAAGCGTCCGGATAAATGCCTGTAGACTTCAGTCTGCTGAAAAGGGTGAGGGGGGGGGCAAAAAAAGAACAAAAGAAAATGAAAGAGACAGGTAATATTTTGTCGTTTGAAAAGCCGTTGTATGGGGAATTGGGGGCTTAATTGAAAAACCCTTCTATAGGAAAAAAAAAAAAAAAAAACATTGGGAAGACCAGGAAGGAAAAAATGGTGTGGGTGTTCCGATCACGGAACCGGGAATCCTCAAAAGGTGAAGGGGGGGGGAAAGGGGAAAAGGGGGTTGGAAGTTGGGTTGGGTTGGTCAATGAGGACAGGACCGGTGTTAGAACTTGTGAGAGACATTAAAAGGAAACAGAAGTGGGGGGCTACCGGGTGGGGTTTCCACCATTCGGGAACACGCCCCCAATGGAAAGACGAAGGGAGAGGGTCAGGGCGGGGGGAGGGTGGACTTCGGACGC
>Ga0179593_1391204_pt1 | contig 16226 bp, 16 predicted proteins | sample CZODoug2_1_08_16_FD_185931 | JGI IMG/M metagenome (GOLD analysis project Ga0179593, IMG submission 185931) | Vadose zone soil fungal communities from Angelo Coast Range Reserve, California, USA - CZODoug2_1_08_16fungal (PacBio error correction) | ecosystem: Environmental > Terrestrial > Soil >...
GTCGGGAGGGGGGAAGATCGACGAAAAGGAAAAAACAAAAAACAACGGAGAGCGAGATATTACAAAGGAAATGTATCCGGAAGATCGATGGAAAGGAGGTGGTTGAATTGGCACCCACCTCCGGAAAGGGGCACCAGAAATATGGAAAATAAGGAAGAAAACAAACTTCCCCAAAAGGCGAAGGGAAATATAACATTGGGGGGAAATAGCGGCGAGGGGATCAAAAAGGCATCATTGCATCTGGTCAAATTTGGGAAAGGAGGGTGCGACACGTAAAGAGAGGAGGCAAAAAAGAAGTGGTGAGAAGGGAGGGGTTCCAAAGGTCGAGAAAGGAAGTGCAGTTCGAGGCGTGAGGGGAAGATCAATTGCACGTGAAAAGAAAGGACAAAGAACAGAACGGAAGAACAGAGTGTAACAATAGAACGCAACGATGAGAAGGGTGCAAAAGGTGATGGGGGGGGGAAGAAATAAGATAATTGACTGGAGGAGGTTTACCTTAAAAACCACCCAAAAAAAGGGGGGCAGTGCTGGCTGTCTCAAAAAAGGGCAAAAAGTCTATCGAAGTGTACGGAGGGGGGGACAGTCCAGGAGAGGGGGAGGGAAGGAGAAAAACCGAACCAGGCCCGTAAACTACCGAGAAAGGAAAACGCAATAACTATTTGCAACTCTGAAGAGATAAGAACTCAAAAGCGGGGTCAAAAGGGTGAGGCGGGGGGAGAAAAGGATGGGCAAAAGGGGGCTCCTCAGCGTGAGGGGGGGGAAAGAAAAGGGAATGGGGTCTGAGGGAAGAAGAATTGGGAAGAAAAAATGCTAAATCGACTGGGGATTAAAATGTGTGGGGGGGTGGGGTGGTTTGTGGAATGCAATTACTAAGACGGAAGATACCTGGCAAAGGAGGGCTGGGGAAGGGGGGGTGAATGGTATCCCGAGTAGGGGCCATCTTGGGGAATTTGGGATTAACAAACCTCCCGGGATTTTAAGGAAAAAACAGCCCAATGCTGTGCCTTCGGTAGGCACGAAGAAGGCTTAGAAAGGTGGACAGTGAAAGGAAAAGGGGTACAGGGGGTTAGCAATGACGGGTAGGATACTACAACAAGAGTCCAGGTCAAAAGGTGTAAGCAATCAGTCATGTTCAGATCTAGTTTCTTCACCAAAAAAAGGGTGAAAGTTAGTTTGAAGAAAAGGGAGAAATGAAACGTTCCCCCCTTTGCACCATATCTGAACACGTGGCCAGCCCCGCTAAAAAAGAAAGAGCAAGAAAGGTGAACGTTCGGAAAAAACGGGGAAAAAAAAAAATTGGGGTGGGACATTCTCGGCGGGTGATAAGCCAAGGACTGGGGTAAGCTGCCTGAAGTCTGGCCGCCCGCATTAAAAACTCGTCGGAATGAACAATTGAGAGAGGAGGCGGAAACAGATCGGGAGTCGATAGCAGGGCAGGTAGTCCACATACTGGAGCAAGGAAGAACGTTGCAAAAAAAAGCAAAAAGTGTAAGGTGAAAACGTTTCAGTTGGTTAGCTCACTCAATGTGGGTAAGGGGGGGGGATGTGGACACGGGGAAAGATTTTAAAAGGGGGAACCCAAATTGTTAGGGGGGAAAGGGGGTATTGGCATAAAAACGTACAAACGAACAAACGTGAATAACCATAGAATGTTCAAAAAAACCAGGCAGTAGGGGGACAAATTGGGGGGGAAGTAAGAAGGTCGGTGAGAAGGTAGAGGGTCTAATGGGGCGGTTGCGACTTGCAAAACATACAAGTCACCGAAAACTTGTATGTGCGGGTAAGACGAAGCGGTAAAATTTCGTGAAGATGGAACGAGAGGGGTTTTTTTGAGGCGGTTGTGAGAAAGAATACTTTTAAGGCGCAGAAAGGTGCAAACTACTAGATGTGCCGATATATGCCGGGAAAAGCAAACATGATGACGGAGTCATTGACGCCTAACGGGAAAGATGGAAAAAAGGGGGAAGGGGGATGGAAAGGGGTAAACAGGTCAAAGGTGAGAACAAGAAGAGAGAAAAAAACATTTCTATGAATGTTCGGGCTGAGCTACTGTGTCTCTAGCCCGGGGAAATTCCTCGACCCTTGGTTATTAAGGGGAGGATGAGGAAAGAAAAAAATCACTGAAGAGGGAAAGAGAAGAGGGATTAAGAACCGGGTTACGGGAGAAAAGAAACAAATATAAAATAAAAGAAGAGGCCTCTCAGTCCTGGCCGTCGACAAAGGCACACTCACAATCTCAAACAAGGGGGAAAAAGGACACGGAAGGGGGGTTGTCAGCGATTCAATGGACCAGCGGAAAGAGGAGAGGATGGGGTAAAGAAGGGGGAACGCAATCTTGCGTCGGGAAGGAGGAAGGAGAAGAACACTCCTTCAGAAGAGAAGAAAGAAAAACATGCTTAGGGAGGAAAATCTAATCGGAAGGCGGTGGGGGGAAACTTATGGCTGTCTTTCCAAAAACTACACTCCAGATGCGTTCCAAATTTGCTAAAAATACACGGACTCGGGGGTAAAGGTAAATCCTACCCCCTCCGTAAGTTGAGGAAAGAGGAGTTTGAGACACCAGGCTAAAGGTACTTCGAAAGAAAAGGACGATGTTCAGGGGCAAAAGATTGCAGGCAGGTAAATCGAAGCGGGAAAGAAGGGGGGGGAGGGGGTAAACAGGTGGCCGATTACCCGCGGCGAATAGCCGGGAGGGTACTAAAAAAGAATAATCACAAGTGTCTGAAATTAGATGACTCTTGAGAGGGATTGACGGTCGGAGGGAATAACCCGAAAGAGCGCGCCCAAGTTTCGCTGAAGCTGGATTTTTGCCTTTTGCACAAATTGGAAGGGAAAGGAGTGGGGGGTAATGTTCCCTTTTCGGAGAAACGGAAAGCGAACTGTCATCAGTTGCTTGCCGTAGGAGGGAAAAAGATCGTAGGGGGAGTACTGGAAAAGAACAAACATCGACACAAGGTTATGCCTGGAGGACCTAAGGCCAAGTCAAAGGAAGCGACATTTCTATACTTGGAGGGGGGCAAAAATACAAAATGGGAGTGCAGCATGATTGAAAACTGTTTTGATACGTTGCCACACAATTGGCGGAATTAGAAAACGGTCGTAAGGTCCAATAGGGGTCAAAGAAGGAAATGGGTTGGGGGGAACCGGGGGGGGTAACAATCAATTGGAGGGGTCTTTGTAGAACTGACAAATGCCCGACAGCAAACTGGAAAAGGGGGGTAGAAAGGAAACAGGGAGGGTACAGGAAAAAGAGGAAAAAAAATTTAAAAAAAAAAACGAACAATGGAACGTTGTTTTGGCAGCCGATCGGGGACGACAACTTGACGAGGAGCTACTGTCTTTGACGAATTTCAACGCTGAAAACGATCTTGCTAAAAGCCCAAGAATGGAGTCGCGAGTTTGTAAGTGCGTGGGGGACGGACCCAATTTGCAGAGCAATAAGAATCAAGGGAAACTGACCCCGCTTTCCCGCCGGGGTAAAACAAGGGGGGGGGTGGGGGGGGTACGTGGTGGGGGAAGCGAACCGTAGGGACTATCTCAGGGGGCCGGGACCACTGTTCAAGAGGGCATGGAATTGTAAAGGGTCAGGAATTGCGCATGGCCACTAAGACAAGGGGGGAAGAAAAAATCGCTGGACCAGCATCTGGACAACGAACAGGGGGGACGACCAACAGGGGTGGAGTGGGAAAAAGGGAGGAACGTTAACCCTCTTTGCAATGACTTGTAAAAAACCATTTCTGCTTTACTCAAACGCGGCAAAGAAGGGGGAGGTCCACGAAGTCAAAAACTCTTTCTTTGGGTGAAAAAAATAACAAATGCAGAACAACGAAGGAAAATAAACGTGTACCTCCTAATAAACAAGTAATGGACGGTAAATTATGGTCCGGGTACTTTACGGGGGGAGGGGATCTTCACGGAAAAAAACAGGTTTTGTAAGCAGGCTATTGAAGCTGGAAATCTATGAAGGAAGAAATTTCTTCGGCAACTGAAAAGCGCGAACGACAATTCGACAGTACCAAGGCCCACGTGGGGGGGGGAGGGGACTGGTCTCGATTCGGGAAGGGGGGGCCAAGAAGTCTGTCAAAGGAGGAATGGAATACAGAGCTTGGTGAGGATAGGCAGGGGGAAACCTCGAACCTCCGGGAAAGGGAAAGTGGGTGGGGGACGTAACTTGAGGCGCAAGGGAGATGCAACGATGGGAATGGAAGACCGAAAGGGCGATTGGGGAAGGTAAAGTAAGTCAGCATTGAAGAGGAGTTTTCGAAACAATCAGGAACAACGTGATCATCTGAGGTTCGATACAAGATGTTGATGGCAGGTAACGTAAGGGCGGGGGACTGAGTACAAGTAACGAGGTCGGAAAAAACTCGTCGACCCACATCAAGTCATCTAAAGTCTTGATCTCGGGTGGAGTGTTTAGGGAAAGAAAAAGAACACTCTAAAACGTTTGCTCCACGAACAAAAAAATCAAAACCAGAGGCAATGATGGTTTCGATAATTGGCGGGACAAACGAGGAAGAAAAATTGAGAAGGGTTAAAAAAATTGGGATTCTTTTTATTATTTCAAACTAAATCGAGTGGACAAGATAGGGCGGGGGGGGGGTGGTGCATTTGCAAAAAAAAAGGTGAACATCGTCTGTGAAAGGTTCTGAACTCACTCCCAAAAAAGGAGGAAAAGAAGAAAGAATGTCTTACCCGAAAAGATTAGAAGGAGGGGGACAAAAATGGGATAATTCTGGGGGGGGGTGGGGCAAAATTGCAACACAGCCGGAATAGTGAAAAAAAGAGAAGGTGAAAGATAATGACTAAAAAACTAAGTCTAAAAGTGAATGATAATTTTCCTGATGGAGTCCGGGAAGAAGTCGGGGAAAAGCATCAGTGTCATCGGTCGTCGGATTGGACCAAACTATTGAATTAAGCAGGGTAGCGTGATTGAACATTTCTAAAAACAGCGAGAAAAGACTTGTGGTAAGGAATTAGGAGGACTAACCGGCGAATCGTTCGCAAACACGATATGAACATCGTGTATAAGAAGCGAATACTCACCTAGGAAAGAAGGGGTCTTATGGGGGGGGGGGGGGGGGAATAAAAGAATATCAATGTCTGTACGACTGGCCCTTCGGCAAGGGCGGTCTAGCTAACATACATTTAAAGAACATCTAGAAAGGGGAGCGTGGAGAAAGGAAAAACAAATTACAGTATGATAGGTCGAACTGCCGCAGTAAAATAAAAAAAATTCCATGCACCCAAAAAAAAGCAAAAAACAACCACCCACGAAAGATGGGGCAAAATCAATGAGGTACAAAGGGCTTTTACTTCGATGTTAGTCGCGACACTGTGGCTTGGAAAACAGAGGAAAAGGGTTGATGATAGAAGAGTACGCGGAAGGAGAATGCTCCGACGGGACCATTATTGTTTGTGAATGAGCGATGCGGAACAAAAAAACTATACCTGTCCATGGAAAGAAATTGAGGGGAAAGTTAGGGGGGGGAATAGTTTGAGTCACATTAGGTCCATCTAGGAATGGTCACACACCCATTTATTGCTCGGAGGACAGCCGCAAGTGATGCCGTCAGGGGAGGCAGAAGCAAAAGGAAAGTGGGAAAGTCAAAGGCCAGGTCTTTGCCATTGTCAGCCACCAATCCCGAAACGTCAGCACAGTTCCTGGGCCACGAGTTCTTCAAAAGGAGGGGGGGGGGACAAGCAAATTCAGAACAAAAGTTACATACAACTGGGACTGGCCAGCCGGATTCAAGAATCGCACGAAAGGGACGTCAAACAAACGGAGACAATGTGGGGAAGGAGCTAATCATGGGTGGAATCATCCAGTGGCTGATTTGTAGACTTCCTACAGTGTTTGAGAAGGTGGCCTACTCCAGGACTAGTGGGGGCAGGGGATTGCGGTCTTACGCAAGAGGATTACGTCTAGTCGAAGTAGTCCAAGACTTCTGAATCTGAACTTTGGGCAAGAGAGTCATCAATGTATAGAGGTAGGCCACATTCCCAGTTGGGTAGCTCACCTATTTTTGGGGGGGGGGTTCACCTTTAAGGGTACGGTGAGGGCGAAAAATGTTTCAATTGGGGCACTTGGGAGGGTGTCAAAGGCGCGTACAACTCCTCTTAATTCCAATTGGGACAAGTTACAAAAACAAGGACGTCGTTTGACATGGCAAAAAGGGTGACTGAAGACAAAGTGCTAAGGCCGTCAATGGCGAAAGTGGCGGTTGCGCAACGCTCAGCCCACACTCAAAAAAAGCAGGCTGAACGGAAAGGGGGATTTCAATGATCAGCAGTCTAGCAGGGAGGGACGATGAAAGGGGCGTGGGGCAGTATTTCTAACGCAGATTGTCTGGGGCGACGGGGGTCCAATTAAGGAAAAAACTACGATCATGGGTGCCGACCTATGAACACGGGCAAAAAAAAAACAAAGAATAAATCGCTGTTCCGGCGAACGGGATAGGTTTCCAAGAATGAAAGGAAACGTGAACAACAAAATTAGACAGACGTCCAGACACAGTGCTATTCTGGTTGGGGTGGAGGAAAGGGACGTAATTTTCCTAAGAAACGAGCAAGCTAATTGTACGCGGATGAAGTTGCGTCTTATTACTAATTGCCGATCGGAGTAATCGGACGTATCTATTAAGGACAAGAAGGGAATCTCTGCCAGAGGGGGAGGGCATCCGTGGAAAAAGAGGGTTTAGTTTCGCAGGCAAAACGAGCGGAAACTACGATTTCAATCAACTTTAAACTGGTGGGTGCATTTCAATGACAAATCAAGGAAAAAGCGTAATTATTAAAAAGAAAATGGGGGAACGCAGAAAAGGATTCTGAGAGAGGAAATAACCGGGGAAGACCGCCTTCTATAAATCCACAGGAAGAACACGGATGATATGAGTATTAATTTTTGAGGGAACCCGTCGTATTTCAGAATTACGAAAGATGCTATGGCGTTTAAATACTAGCCGGCGCCTTGAAGTACGCAAACCCAATAACTAAGGTGAATTGAAAGATAGTTGGGACACCATGCTCACCAGGACGACTACCGTAAAATTTTGCATGGCGAAACGTAGGATGGAAAAAAGGTCCAGGAAGAGAGACACGAGGAGGCTATCTTCTTCCATTTTGGGGAAGTACTCAGCATTCAACAAGTTCTATTCAAGTCCTCGAGGGCTGCTCATTGCCCGGAAGAAAACCGAAAACGAACAAAATCGCCCCTTTTGGGCGATGACGCTGATACGCTTTGCAGGTTTCGGCGTCCTTTGCAACTAGTTCCGTGAAAAGCCGGCCAATGCGCCTGTCACTCGTCGTAGCGGCTCAGGTATATGTCGGCAATGATCTTTTTCGTCCGAAGGAAACCACCTCGAGATCAAAAGTCATTGGAATGAACCGTAAAACCACGACGTAATCGTAAAAAGGGGAGGGGGGACATTAACTCAAGCAATACAATCGGGCAGAAATCTGTCTGTTTGTGGGGGAGGGGGGGGAAATGGTCTCAAACAAGGGGCGAAAGTTGCAATTAAAAGACGGGGGCAGAAAATTTCACACTACTGAAATGGGGGTTTGTTTGGGAGGTGGGTTAACAATATGGATTCATTGAGTAGTTTTTACTCAGCTGACAAGCAAAGTGGAAACAGAATCTAAAAATTTGGGAGGAAGTCAATAATTTAAATTCAAATCTGAAAAATGAGTGATAACGAATACCAATGGGGACAGGTGGGGCTGAGAAAGGAAAACTCCAGGAGAGTTCAACATGAAAAAGAAAGTCTCTTGGACGAAACCTGCTGAGCGAACGTATCTATCGTAAAAAACTACCCAAAAAAAAGAATTTTTAAAGGGGTCAAATGCGGAGTCCAAAAGGGACAACAGATAAGGCAGCGCAAATCAGCCACGTGGATTTCACCATCGGGAAAAATGACAACAAGAAGGTTGGGGAATTGGTTTTTCTTAAAAGAGGATATGGAGAAGGAAAATGTTTCCAAATGAGTGGGTGACTTTGGGAGGGAACTTGCAAGGGGAACACTAAGAACACTTTGGAAATCGCTGGCCAGCTTTATGGAACGGGACGCAGTGGGTTTTATTACAAGAAAGGCGAACGTAAACCACGGGGTGAAAAAACCTTGGACGTGTACCAGCCATGTAGCATGCATTTCTGCGTGAAATCAACCTCACGTTTCGGAGAAGGGCAAAAAGTGCGGGTGGGGATCCAAAACTTCCTTAAAGGATGCTAATAACTGGGTGGCCCTCCTAATCCACAGATTGGGGGGGGAAACTTTCTGTAAGGGAAGTATGGGGTGGAGTGGTTTTCAAGTCCAAAATGAAAAAAAAAAAAAAAAATTTGAAAGGGAAAGAGCAGTTAGCCATCAAAAGCGTTAAATCTCTAAAAATACTTGTGAGTGAATGCAAATAAAAACAGAGCCTCAACTCATCTGAATGACAAAATGGGAACCAGGGGGGGGGGGGGGGCCCAGCTTTGTTTTTCTTTTAGGGGAGCGGGGGGTTCAAAAAGTATGAATGGAATTTAATTCTCGGTATGTGGCGGGGAGGGTTTCGACGAAAAATAACCGCGGGAACTTGTTACTTAATTGAATGAAGTTTGGGAGTGAACGTATTCAGAAGGAAGACCTCCCTTGCTGATTTTTGACAAGCCCAGAAATTTCTTATTGGCGTCACCAAGAAAAAAATGAAACGTGATCATACGGGGGGAATTAACGAGATATTAAAAAACAAAGGTGAAAATTCGCAGTGGCTAGAAAAAGAGTGGTGGGGAAGAGGGAAAAAGATTCGCCACGGAGATCGTCAGCTCAAGGAAACAGCTTGTCGCTCTGTTAGAAATGTGTGGAACGTCAAGTCTAACACTTAGGGCACCGCGATATAGAAAGTGTCAAAAAGAAAGAACGGTTGAACAATGCAAGGATGGGCGTGTGGGGTTCGATAAGGAGGGGGGGACACTCAAGGAACGAATCCGAATGGTTGGAAAGTTTCTTCGGCAAAAAATTTGTTCAGTGGTTTAATTAGCCTTTAGTCCACCTAATCGCTTATGCGTGGGGGCAATTGTGCACAAAAAGAAGGGGAATCAGCTCACAAGGAGGGATCGAAGTTCTTTTAAGAGATAACTCAACAACACACGGAGGAGATCTGAAAAGGAAAGGGAGACCTCTAAAAAAAATGAAGAGGGAAAGGTGGGGGCAATTGGCAACACAACCCTTATGTTGAACCAAGAGATTAGGTGGAGAAGGACTAAAACAGACTTAATAAAAAGTTAAATGACATTGGCATTGCGTTGCGGAAAGAAGTGAGAGGAAAAACCTCAGCATCGGGTGGTGAAGGGAGTTGGCGAACCGTGTACTAGGAAGCTGCGAATGAAGTGTGACTGTGATTTTTATTCCAAAGTCTATCAGAAAAGCGTGGGGATGCGTGGGAGGACAACTGGTCTCTGAGGGGGTTAAGAGGCAAGGAATAGACAACTGATACCTGAATACATCGTTATACGATAGAATACTAGGACGTTGTTTTCATTCTGGGGGGGGGATTGTGGAACGAAAATAAAGAATATGTTATTAAGGAAAGAAAAAATTAAAATAGCAATTTCGGCTAGTCGCACACGGGGGCACAAACCGTCCATTGCGAGTTACGGCATTAAAAAGGGAACATATCTGCGGGGTAGGGTAGGGACACCTGCGACATTTACCCGTTCCGCTATTCCATGGCCCGATTGGCAAACCGTATCTAAACAAAGCGGGGGCTATTTAAGGGGAAGGGGGGCAATCTCGCGTTTTCATTTGCAAAGAGCTAGGAATGGTTATAAGAGATTAACGAACCAAGGAAAAAAGCTCTTAATATTGGTGGGGGGAAATTGTACGAAAAAAAAAAAACGAGACCGGGGGGAAAAGTACTAAGTTGACGTAAGGGTTTAGGATGTAATACCATTAGGCAATCCAATTTGTTGATTCACCACACCAAGGAGGCACTTCGAGGAAAAAAAAGAAAAGTGCCTTCCGTGGGAGTAACGCAAATGCTGCAAAAAGGGGAACCAGTCCCATCCAAGGTTTACGTTCGATAAAACTACCTTTTTCCCGTTCAAAAAAATAAACTACTCAGGGAGGGGAACGATTGTGGAGCAAATGTTATTGGACCTGCTCAAGTCCGCACCTGTCAATTATGGGAACACGGGGGAAACCCTCAGAAAAAAAGAGACGCGCAACTCCTTTTTGATCGAACAAAGTCCAACTCGTGTTGGAAAAGGCGAGAAAGCGTGGATCCACTGGCGATGGGGCTTCTGAAGGGATTTGACAGGGGGGGCCGCAACGCATTACCGGCCGAAGAACCATTGATTGCGGTCTAAACTAATTCGTCGCTCTAAGGGCAAGGGACCAAGACGTGAGCACGGCCGTGGTCAAAAGCTCGAGCCCTACGATTCTGACCAACAAAGTTTTGCCACATTGTTATTGTCATATTTTGGAAAAGTGGGGCACTGTTGGCAATGACTGGGAAAAAAAAAAAATTTACTATTTGTGGTCACTGTATGCCTGCGCGACACACTCGCGAAATAAAATTTCAAAACCATTGCCGGTTCTGGGGGAGGGGGGACGGAGTTCTAAGTGTCAAGGGCGCCGGTGGAACAACGGCGCACCAAAAAAAGCCCAAGCAGGCTGCACCGAGATTGCTGGCGTCGATCAATGTTATAAAGAATTTAAGGGGGGTTTTGGGGACAGGATTTGTACCAGTTCCGTCTAGACAGTTTGCTTAGGGAGAAGGGGTTACTGGACGGACGCAAACGATATGGCCAAGAAATCGTCAGGCAACGCAAAAAATGAGGACAGGAAGGGGAAGAAAGGGAATATTTGCCACAGAGAAAATCGGAAACCGGGAAAAAAAAGCGTATCAGCGTCGAAGGCGGTTCGGGTCGGCCCCGACAGATAAAGCTCAAAAGGGCAAAGATTGCCTCTACATTGTGGGAGTTGCGTAAAGGCACTATGGCCTATCACGTAATCGTCGTCTCGAATTAAGGAACGCTGGACACCATCGTCAGCAAAAAAAAAGAAAACGGACGGGGGGGTTAGCATGACAAGGGGGAAACAGGGGTGGAAAACTACTATAGTCACTTCCTGTATGGGGTAAACGCGAGCAATTCAAAGCGGGAAAAACTAGAAGTAAAAGTGAAAAAACAATATAACTAAAGGATCTGTAATAAAGAGGGAAAGGCCTGGAATACACGCCTTCTATCTCTAAACAACTGATGATGAAAATAATAGCTATATTAATGTGGTTAAAAACAATTTTCAGAGTCCGAAGCAGGGAAAGGGAGAGGAACATTTTGGCGTTGGAAATACGTCGAGGGACGGCGTGCGATGAAACCAATCCTAGTTGAGGGAATAGATTGTGAGGAAAAATGTACAAAGGCGAACTAAACCATGCAGGCGTTGCAAAGGACACTCGGGGGAGGGTGAGTTGATAAAGGCATTCATCGTATCCGCGTTCCCGGTCGAGCGGCAGGAGGGAAAATCTAAGGTAAGAGCACCATGGAGAGGCCATTCGCCTGAAGGTGTCTCTTCCCACTCCGGTAGGGAAGACCCCTCCCAAAATCCCTGGACGAGGATACGCGTTTGCGTTACGGCAGGGAAGTTGGACTAGTCAGGGGGAGGGGAGGGACCGGAAAGTACCGGCATAATGGTTGTTGGCGGCAAGTTAAGCGGCACATTATCTTGGGGAAAGAAAAGTCCATACAAACCCTTAGATGGGCAAAACCCTTATGAAAGGACGACCGAAATACTGCCAAAAGAAGAGATTACAAATTGGAGCGAAGCTATCAAATCAATAAAAATTTCTGTGACAGCCGGGGTGTGGTATGTTTGATGTTGGCTGATGTGATCAACCGTACAATAACGCAATTGAATAAAATTAGAAAGAAGGGGTCTTAAGGACGAATCAACAAACTGAAATTGGGGTGTTTTTGTAAAAAAAATAGGGGTTTCAGATATTTTGTGGTCGTCAAAAGAAACATCACAAGGGAACCAATCAAAGTGGGAGCATTCCAGTAATTTACCAGTGAAAAAAAATATTAGTGTAAACGACAAAGGGGGAAAAAGTGGTGGAAAAAGGCCTATGCTTGCTTCTCGTCCCCGGCCGCGGCGTGCGTGGACTCAGGAAAACCTGAGGACTAAGGAGTTGGTCTAGGGAAATACAGCAAGGGAAAATGGTTTATTCGACGAGTTTTTTCCATGCGGGGGCAAAAATAATCAGGCAGAAGTATAAAATCAAAAACCAAGTGATATCAGCTTTAAAGCAACGGTTCCACTGGAATTGTTGACGCTTAACGGAATGGGAGAAAGATAGAGGGAAGCGGGCTGGCCACGTGGGGCCGCGATATGGAATTGTAAAGGGGGCGGATTTGCTCAGGAAACATAAGAAAAGTGGGAAGAAAAAGGGGAGGGAACATGCTGATGCTGGGACGTTGAAAGGGACCGCCCAGTTGGTGGAGAGCAGGAAAAAGGAGACAGCCCCTTGGACTGGGAAGGGACAAAGGCCCTTGTAGCAGCACATTAATTGCGTGAATAACGAAGGAGCTGTCGGATCAAAAAGAGGAAGTGGGGAAAGAAAAAAAGCGGCAACGTTGGAATAAGTATATACTAATTCCACCATAATAGAACTTGGGAAACTTATTTCCAGAGAGGGGGGGGCGTGGAATACCGGAGCATTCACCACAAACGTAATGTAGCGTTAGTCATTATCAGTGGAAAGGGGGGACTCCATAGAAAAGGAAGGAAGATGTCAGCAGGCACTAACACAAGAAGATAGAATCACCTCCGGGGTCGTGGAAAGGGAAAATCCTCAAGGCCACGCGTTGAGTATGTAAATTTTGTCAGAAAAGGGAGGGAGGGGAATGGAAAAAGCGAGGTAGTGAGGGACCTGAGGCGTAAAATCGAAAATAAAGTCAAAGATGGGATGTTTGTGAAAAGGAGAGAAACTGGCGCATCACTTTGAGTTCAAAATGGGTCGACACGTAGAAAGAATTGCGAAAGGGGGAGGGCAAAAGGACCTAGATGGGATTCTTATTTTCGTCAAAACAAGCAAAAGATGCCAAGGATAAAAAAAGGTGAGGTAAGGGAGTCGGGAAAGTTATACATGGGGAAGTTGGGGTATCAGTTTGTCGTGACCGGACTTCCGGAAGGCAATTCTTCAAGGCATCAAGGTTAGGGGGTCTCTTCATCGTGGTGGGTAGTGTTGGACGAAAGACCAGCTAAAACCCCCTGTGAGGAGCTTCGAACTAAGACCGTATCTCCAACATTGTGGGAAAGCAACAACAAGGACAAAAAAGGGTGGACAAGAATCACAATGCGGGCTTTTCGAGCATTTCTTGAAAAACGAAACGAGATAGTGGAAGGGGGGGCGGCAAGGGGGTTAATTCTGTTGGTCATTATCTCACCTTAAGGTGGCCAAAGTTGGGGCGGTTTGTTTGCCGGGGCACCCGCAATAAACTTAATCCCTCTTCAAGACTAGCATAAAATAGATTTCTAGTTGTACGGACGATATCATAAACAACCCAGAAGAGAGAGTAAGAGGATAGGGGACGTTAGAAAGAAAAGGCGGTACCACGAGCAGGAGAGACAAGGCAGAGACCGCTCAGGGAGAAGGGAAGGGGCATTATGAAGGATAAGAGGCAGGTAAATGGTCAGAGGGCACGAGGATAGAGGGACAACCTGGGCGGGGAACGTCTGATCGGATGAAAGAAGAAGATTGCCAAGGAAGCATAGTGGGTAAGTCGGCGTGAACAAGTGTGGTAGAAAAGGGACGATGCGTATGAGAGGCTAGAAGGGAGGGTCTGGGGAGGAAGAAGGGTGTGAGGGTTTGGGGGGAGAAACTTAATGGGAACGCGAACCCCTACCGAAGTGGATCTGGTGTGTTTCCCCGCGTGAAAAGCGAAGGGGGGCGGGGGAAATGGGGTAAACTAGGGAAAGATATAGGGAGCGTAGGGGGCGCACACCGAGTTACGATTAGGGAGAGGAGGTCGAGACTGCGAGAGGTATCTAGGAAACTGTTTGTTGACGATCAGAGTAGGTAGCGCGCGTGAGAGGGTTCGTATAGGCTAGAAGGGGATAAAGGAAAGAGGGACCGCAAGTGGGGGGCATAGTGGTTACAAGTTTGGCTTGGACACGTTCGCTGTATTCTGCAAGGAATGTGTGGTCCTTGGGGGGAAAAAAAGTTTAAAAAGGGAAAAGATAAGGTAGAAGAACTGAGAATTACTGAATGCAGGCGAAGACCGGCGAAGACGTTCCTGGGGAGAGGGGGCCAAATAGACATTACAAAGGAAAAGGGGAATCCCCAGAGTGAGACGACGATTAAAAGGCCAGATGCCCTCACGTGGGGGGAGTTCTGGGGAAGTTGGGTCGAAATGCATGTCTGAACTTTGCCTAACAAAAAAGGCGGGGTCTAGGGGGCGAACATAAGGGGGAAAAAAAAAGTGACTAAAGAAAAGGGAAGGATATAACACTTTCATGGCGCGTTAGGTGAGAACTGCCACTCATTCCCGGCAATCCCGAGAGCAGTAAAGGAAGCCCATACTGGGGGGGCAACTCAATCGATAAGAAACTAAGCGGGGCCTGGGGTAAGGGGGCTTTTACTATGCGTTGGGATCGCGCTTTGGAACAGTTGCCGAAGAAATCGGGGGGGCTATAGAGGGGAAATGCCCTTTGAAAGTGAGAAAGAGGTAAATGAAAAAAGGTGGTTGGGGGAAATGCTGGCTAAAGACTTAAATGGCAATTAGAAAGGTTGTACATTACTGGGGGGGATACAGGACGAGGGGGGGGCATTAATGGGGGGGGTTCGGCAAACAAAACCCAGTCTTTGGCCCGTCGTCGGTCAACCAAGGGCTGGGGGCAAACTTAGGGGGGGGGACACGAGAAATGGACTGCTACTGACGTGAAAGTCCCAGGCCGGTTTACGGTACCCATCTTGAGAAGAACCCAACGGGAGGTAGAAACGTGGACAGCATCAGTTTTGTCGCAGTCGAGTTTAAAGGAACATGTCGGAGTGTACAGAGAAGGGACGCAAAAAGGAAAAAGGTTCATCATCGCGGAAACGTGGCCATGCCCGCTGCCATACGAGAGAGCAAGAAAGGTTTGTAGGAGAAAACATACCCAACTGTGTGTGATCAATGCCGGAATCGGACCTAAGCTTTCTAGTGGGTAGCGGGGGGGATTCCATGCTCTGTTGGAAGGGGTTCCGTCCCGAATTACTTCGAAAGTCACCATGTGAGTGTCGGGGAGGCGAAAAGATCTCTTTCGGTCTCTCTGGTCAAGGGTCTTAAAAGCCGGAGCAGAGAGGGGGGGGGGGGGGGGGACACGACGCGATAGCGGATTCGGCCAAAAAACACCGTGCCCATTGGTCTTTTTACGAAGTGTTTTTCGCTGGGGGGGGGGGGGGAAGGGTAATGGAGGGGGGCTCAAAACCAAATGGTGCGATTTGCTTTTGGGATGGTATCATGTGCGCGGACAAACTCCTCAAATGGCCTATTGTGAAAAAAGGGGAAAAAAACCATGGCCGGAGGGTGACCAGTTTGCCTTACGACCGCTCTAATTGATAATTCGAAAAAAAAAGGTTGGGGGGACAAAGGGGAAGCAAACAAAAAAAATAACAATCAGCCGAAACTGTATTGCTGACGCAGTCAGAATTTGGGGAGTTAAATTAAAAAAATGGGGGGGGGGTTGGCATTAAGGGGAGGGGGTCCAGTCAGAGGGACTTTGCGTAGCGACGGGGTGGTCCTGGACGAGCAAACTAATATCATGGGGGGAGGAAGGGAAGGAGACAAGTGCCACTCAACAAATTATACAGTCGCATGGCTAAACTTGGAATAGGTTGCCAACAAGGGGAAGAAAGTTTAAAAAGGGGAAAGAGTATATCGTCAAGCGACACAGGGCGAATTCTGGTCGGGTCGGCGCAGTGGCAGGAACCAAGAAGTCAAGGAACTAATCAGCAAGTGGTGATGCAGGGTCTTCTAGTACGGGCAACGATCGAAGTATCGCGTCTCGTTACATGAAGTGCTGCAAATAAACTAAAAAGGGCGCAACTACAGATGCGTGTTTTCGCGGAAGGGAGCCTGTGTCCGCACATATCATGAAGACCGTGGGCCTGGGGGTTAACTATTCAATTCCCGAAGGTCCGGGTGTAAAGAAAAAAGGGGTTAACGGGTCATAGTGGCACTGAGATTGAAAAATACGGCCGGGCCGGGG
>Ga0179593_1593118_pt1 | contig 16226 bp, 24 predicted proteins | sample CZODoug2_1_08_16_FD_185931 | JGI IMG/M metagenome (GOLD analysis project Ga0179593, IMG submission 185931) | Vadose zone soil fungal communities from Angelo Coast Range Reserve, California, USA - CZODoug2_1_08_16fungal (PacBio error correction) | ecosystem: Environmental > Terrestrial > Soil >...
GGGTTCAAGAAAAAAAAGGCCGGGGTCCCCGAAGTCTCCCCGATGCAAGGCTGTGGAGGGCGAGGACCCGGTAAAATACCAAGGATTGCACGAATCGTCGAAAAAAACCGAAAAGCTTGGTTATCAGAAAAAGGGGGCCTGGTTACTAACTGCAGCGTATGGCGCAAGGTGAGCCCCACGCTTAAACCCGCCGGAAGCTAGACTTTAACGAACGCGGAGGGAAGCCGGGAAAAACTAGTACATTTAGAACAGGGTGTCGAACGTAAAAAAAAAAAGGAAAAAATCGGGGCAGAAGTTCGGATAAATGGGGGAAAGGGGAAGTTAAGCAGGAATGGTGCGACTTGAGAATACAGGACCAACAATGAAGGGGGAAATTCACTGGGATTCACGTTGGAGGTTATTCATTAGAAAAGCATGCCCTTCCCACGAAGTGGAAAGAGAAGGGTTAAGGGAGGGGGGGGATCTAGCGCCACTGAATGTCTCAGGGGAGAAAAACTCAAAAATCAGGGCGGGAAAAAATTGACTTGGGGGGGAAAAAAACGCCAAGGTTGCCGGGAAAGCCGCCTGGATATAATGGGACAGGGAGGATTTCCAAGAAAAGGGGTGAAAATTATGGGCATCTAAATCAGAAACCCGGCCCTGACGGGAAAGCATACGGAAAAAACTCTTAGAGTCGAATCTCTGCAAAAAAGGACGTAAAGAGGGGTCAAGGGAAAAGGGCTAACAAAGCACACCGCCTGCAATTGATTGACCGGGGCTGGAAAGAAAGGAAGGGGGGAAGCAGAACACTGGACGATGGCTCTCTTCTAAACAGGGGAAACAACCCCGAATTAAAAATACAAAGTTAAAACTTAAAAACCAAGGCACGGAGGAGTATGTCCGGTTTCAAAAATGAAAGTGTCTGGAAAAGAAACCTCGAAAAATTCTCACGGGAATCCGCCAGAACTAGGAAGTCAGGAGTGAAAACCGACCACCTCGGGAAGGACCTTGGGTCCTCCTGGGTGTGAGAAAAAAACGAACCGATATTCAAAGAAGGGGTTCGGGCTGAGAAGTTTCCGGCTCCGTCCAAACGAAAAAAGGGTATGTGGGGGGAAAGTTGGGTCAAGCGCAAGTTCTCTAATTCAGTACTAAAAAAAAAGCACTCTATACCAAAAAACTGATGTGCCAGGGGGAGAAAAACTAAGGGGGGAAAGAATTACAAGAAAGACTTTGGAAGCAAGGCATTTCCTAGCCTACAGGAGCCTACTTGACATTGGGGCAGGTCCTATCATAGTTGGGAAGAAACTTTCGGGGGCAACAAGGAAAGTCGCCGCAAAAGGGAAATATCACCTTGGGCTAAAAAGGGGGGACTTGTTTGCGCAACGACTCGGGGATCAAAAGCGTAACAACAACACAAAGAACCGGGAAGTCGGAGGAGGAGGAAATGGATTAGAGAGATCTCGAGGGTCGAGTGACAAGAACCGAGCAAGGTGGGAAAAGAGAATGGAGGGCCCCAATGTGGCCGACTCGAGTGACCGCAAAAAGGGAAAGAAAAAAAAGGCCCACGGGAAAAACGGAAAAAGTCAGCCTGTATAGCTCAGCCCATCCACAGGGCCTTCGCACGGAGCTCAAATCCAAAATACCAAACTCGCAGAGTAGTACCCTAGGTGAGGGAACAGCGGTTAATTTTACACTAGGTCGTTCGGGGTCGAGCATGAAAAAAAAAGAACCACGAAAAGAAAACAAAAAAAACGCTTGGTATGGGGTTGGGCCTACATGCGGGTGGGAAGCAGGAGAGGGTCCGTCAGGAAAAAAAAAGAAAAAAAAACGGGGAAAGGGACCAGCGAGGGAGAAAAAAGGGGACAAGTCCGGGTGTAAAAGGACTCTTTTTGCCCACGAATGGGATGGACAAAATGGATAAGGGGTCCAAGGGACCGGTTACAAAATCCGCCATCAAGAGGTGGGGGTAAAAAAGAATAAAGCAAAAGTTTTTGCGGGGGGAGGGACCCGTGTAGATTTTAATCTTTGGTGGGGGGGGACAGAGGGGGCGAGAAAAAACTTTATAAAAAAGGAGGAATCGTTACTCAGGCTGTGGGTGGACAACACTCATCAATTGGAGCAAGGACGAGAGGTCCACAAGTTGTTTAAAAAGAAAAAACTTTCAAGACAAGTGACATAGATAAGGGGAAAAGAGATTGGAACACAGTACAACTGAGGGGGGAAGGACAATCTGAATACTAGAAAGAAGAAGAAAAAAAAAAAGAAAAACAGGTGTAAAGCCGCGAACCCAATTTATAGACTAAGAGTACTCCCATAGAACGGGGAACCGGGTGGAAGAAGAGAGGTCCCAAATCGAGAAAGTCGGAGACCGTGGAGGGGGGAGACGGGGGAAATGGGGCGAATTCGAAAAAAATAGATACTCTCGGTCGCCGAAGAAGAAGTGAAGCCTAAAAACGCATAAAAAAAAACCACCATCTTCGGAAGCGGTTTGTGCTCGGATTGGGCTGCCAACGCAAAAACCAGAAACAGACCTCTCTTCAGAAAGAAATAAAATAACGACAACATACAAAGCTTGGGGGAGGGGGAAAAAGGCCGTGCAACCAAATCAGAAGAACTTCTAATCTTTTTGGGTCACGGGATGGGGCGGTCATGGGAAGCGGCCCAGCCCAGGGGAAGAAAAAAGGGGCTGACATCTGTCCGTCCACCAAAAAAGGAGGGCTGCATGCACCACAAGGGCAATTAAAGAAGGGGGTCCGGGTAAGGGCCCTATGGGGATCTACCAAAGAATGTAGTCACTAGAAAGAAGGGGGGTTCCTCAAAACGAAAGGAGTATTGAGAAGGTCTACCAAAAGAAAGCTTTAATGGGACATCAGGGGAGGTCCTTGAGATAGCGCCCCGGGGTCCCTAACACAAACACCTAAAACGTGCTCGAATAGAATATGATTAGTCAAGTCAAAAAGTAATAGGACAATTCTGGTTTTGAATTCGATACGGGGGCTCAAGTGTGGGTGAGTAGGACCATGAAGGAAAAAGGGAGTATAGGGGGGCCGAATATCAATTTAAGAGGAGGGGGGGAAAAAAAAAAGGAAAAAGTCCGACTTAGATAACTCCCTTTGGGGGGAAACAACGGTAACTGGGAAATCGAGCGCGTTAGTGGAAGGGGGGGAACTGGGTGCTTGTGGGTTTCTCGGGGGGAGTCCCAAAATCGAAAGGAAAAAAAACATGACAAGGGCATCTTGAACGCGTAGAGGGTTTTTGCGATAAAGTGCTGCCTTGGAAAGGGAATAGAAAAAATCCGACCCCTAGGAAGTTAGGGGGGGGGGCTTCTTAAATCCCAAAAACAAGCGTAAAAAAGAAAGGCAACTAAGTAAAAGGGTTTCAAAAGTGTGGGTTAGAAAGGAAGGGGGGGGTTGGGAAAAATTCCAAAGAAGTCCGACAGGAGATAAAAAACGTCGAAGAAAAATTCAGAAGGGGGAGTTGGTAAGTTTGCAGCCGGCTGCTAATCCCTACTAGCAATTGGGGGAATACAGGGTCAAAGAGCTGACCAAGGAAAATGGCCGATGTCCGGAGGTCCAATACTATTTCCGGAGGGGGGGAAATTATGGAGTTTGGGGGAAAACGACACGACGCAAATGCAAGAAAATAACCTCCCTTCACGTAAAGCTCGTCCGTTCGATAAGAAAGAAAGGAATGTTGAGGGTCCGGAGTGAAACCCTTGGAGTCAAAAATATCAACAATCAATCTAACACAGGAGAAGGGCGAGGGGAGGGAAGGGGATCAGAAGCAGTCCGGACTCCTGTCGCCGACGGAGAATAATAAAAGCTTATACAATACTCAGAAGGGGGGGGTAAAAAAAGGGTAGGGTCTCATCCATCATAGAAGCAATCAGTGAAATCTCCTTAAAGGGAGGGACAAGGGGGGAAGAACCAAGGGACGAGGTTATGCTTCTGACGGGTCTCAACTTGCGGAGACTCCGAAAAAGGAAAAAGCCCAAATGGGCCCTAAAGACTATGATGGCGCAGACCCCAACATCGGACCTCGTTTTTGGAAGGACCGGGCAGTTCAATCTGGGAAAATCGAAAATTCCCAGTCGGAGGAAGATTTTGCTTGAGGGGACTAATTTCCGGAAGGACTGGTGGAATTTTGGAAGGGGGGGACAGAAAGATCCACCGTGTACGTCAAGTCCTTGGAACACTTTACTCTCCCAAAAGGGTTGGGTGGAGGGACCTCGGGGGGGGAGATTCAAACTGAGTGAAGGATGTACTTGGCCGCAGCACAATTTTGCCTTGGATTGGGGATCACCAATCGGGAGGGGGGGGCAAGTGGCAAGGAAGTATTAACAATGTCCCTGAAAGGGGGGAAATCAAACGGAACGCTAAACGAAGTTCAAAAAGCACGTCTGTTGCAGAGAATGAAGGGAAAAAATGTGAAAATCAAACGTAAGGGGAGGAAAAACTAGTCAGCATACTCTGCAACCAAAAACAAAAACTGAATATTATGGAAGGATACCTCAGGCTAAGAGTGAAACATGGTTGAAAAAAAAAAAGAGAGAAAGGCGTCCTCACGGCAGAAATTATGCCTTCATGAAGGAAATCACGTCAATTGTGGAAGGGGGTAAGGAAAGTCAAGAAAGTCTAGAAGAACCCAATGCCAAGAAAGTTAATTTTGGCCTCTCCAGGAAAAAAAAAAAAATAAGCAAACCCAAAGGAAGGTAACAATCACATGGTGCGAAAGAACTGTGTCCCCCTCAAAGAAAAAATTAAGTCAGGGTTGGAAGGGACTGAAGAAAAAAAGAATAAACAGAGTACAAAAAGAGACCATCAGCACACCCCCTCTCCTCTATGCCTCTCCTCTAATTAAAGCTTCATCAGGGAAAAAAAAAAAGCCGGGTCAGAAGGGGGGGGGTTTGGCGGTAAGAAAAACTCCTGCATGACCTTGTGCTTTTTGGGGCGAAGCCGCTTACGCAGGAAGACCGGGAAGACGAAAACCCCGGGGGACCTGTTTGAACAGCGCTTTCACGACGCACCTTGAGAGAAGGAGGAGACACAAGGGAAAAGGATTTCGAGGGCCTTATCTCGGCGAGAAAACGCGGGGGGCCAACCCTGACAAGGAAAAAAAAACGAGTGACTCAAGTCGCCCAGAGGAGATCTTGGAGGGGGGTGGGCCAAGAAGGACCCAAAGTAAAGCAAAAAAAAAAAAAAAAAAATCCCTCTAATGAGAGGGGGGGGGACACTTTCTTTCAAAGAAACCTGCTCTATGAGGGGGTCCGACAGAGGGGACGGTCAAAGTCAACAAAAAAAGGGCCGGGGACAATAGGCCATCTTCATAAAGGCCTTGCCTCGCAAAGCGCAGCAAAGGGACAGGCCGAGGAACTTCGAAAAAAAGGTAACGACCAGACATTGATGTGTCCTCATTACCGGCCGTGCCCGAGGGTACCCCGTCAAACGTAGGCGAAGGAAAGGGTGGACAGGGGAGCCTGCCAAAGAGTTGTCGTGGGGGGAAAACTAATTGAACAGGAAGCGGGGAGGCCTTTCTAATCTTGACGCCGGCCCCGCAAAAAAAAAATTCTGCGAAGCGGGGGGGGGAATCAAACAGACGCACAGGGGAAACAGCGGAAAAAAAAAAAAAGCCCACAGGCCAACGAAGGAAGATGGGGGCGGACGCCCCGTTTTCATTAAAAAAGAGGAAAGCTTAAAAGGGCAAAAAAAGGGAATACCGGAAATGGGTAGGGGAACCTGAAAAAAAAGGGGCCATCAAACTGAAAAGGGGGGAATCACTTTGTTAACATACCCTTTCTTCATGGACGGAACTATTCCAAAAAAAACCAGAGCCCCAAAAGGACCAAAGGGGCCTGGGGGGAGTTTACCCGACACTTCGGTCGGTGGTGGGCAACCAAGCAAAAAAAAAAAAAGGGAAGCGAAAAAAAAAAAACGGATGCAGAAGTTAAAGAAGGGGAAAAAAAGTCCCAGACAAGAGGGGTGTTTTTTCATGGGTCTCCCTCGGGGGGAAAAAAACCAAAGAAGGCAAGATAAAAAAACCCAGGGGAGGGAAAATCTTGAGAACGGCCCAAAAGGGGAGGTAATTCGAAATGGGGGGCTTTCCTTTACTAAACGGGCTTTGTGAAAAAGGCACGTATTGGGGAAAAAAAAAGGGGCGAAAGACCTGCAGAAAAAAGAAAAAAACGTAGATGAAAAAAAGTCCAATGGCGGGAAATTCAAGTCGCCGCCAGATGAAAGTTTCAAAGGGAAGCTTGGGAGCGCAGAAAATCCAAAAGGAAACAGAGAGAAGCGGTAAAGAAGGGGGGGGACGCGGTAATGGGAAAAAAGGGGGCCCCAGCCAATCGGAAAAAAGGACAAACTGGGACCCCCCTTGAATTCCTAAGGGGTTGATTCCTCCTGAAAAGGAAGTAAGGAAGAAAAAGGGAACTGAGGGGATCAATCCAGGAGGGTGCCTAGGGGAGAAAAAGTTAAGTTTCATCGAGCACAAAAGCCCAATCTGATGGCTGGGGCCAAAAAAAAAAGGCACCCGGGGTAGTGAAAAAGGGAGGGCGGGGGGCTGCTCAGTCATTGTCGATTCGCTCGGGCCAACCTAAAGAATTCGGGTATCTCCGATGTACCAGTGAAACTTCGCGCAAAAAAACTCCGGCGAAGGGCCAGGACGTGGCGCGGGTGCAGAGGGGAAGGAGAGGCCGGCAACAAGCCCGGACTTCCGAGAAAAATTAAAAGAAAGAGGGCGCAGGAACTCAAGAGGGAAAGTGAAAAGCGAACGGGAAAAAACAAAGGCGTCGAATCATGTTCAAACAAGGAGAAAATTTCCGTCACGCCCGGAAGAATTCTTCACGGGGAAAAGTTGGAAATCCACAAGGGGGGAAAATAAAAAGAAAAAAAAGCGAGCAGAAACTGTCACGGCATAGGAAGGGGAAAGTCAAAGGCAGGTCGGGAAAACTATGGCTTGCGACCGGCACTCCTCCAAAAGGAATCACAGTTGGGGAAGTGGGCAAAAAAGTTCAGGAGCCAAAAAAGAAAAAAACGATTCCTAAAAAGACACTGTTCCGGCCAGAAAGAGTCATAAATGGTGGCCTTGAAGAATAGGTTTTCTGGGGAGGGGAAAGGAAGAAAGAAGGGGTCCAGAAGAAAAAAGGGAACGACCGGTGGGGTAGGAAAACTCTGCGTCTTTGAATACGTCCATCTTCTTAAACCAAAACTTGGTCTCGAGGGGGGCTGAAGGAACGAGATCAGGAAAAACAAACTTAAGGGGGGATCTGAGGCTTGTGTCGAGGCCAGCAACCACCACCAAAGTGCAAGAAAAGTCGGGGAGGGGAAAGGGCCGGAGAGCCTCCTGAAGAAAAGAAAAGGTACACGGCGAGGCTCAAAGGGAGGTATATCTCGCCAGGACCAAAAAGGAAGATAATCGCATCAAATAGGGGGAAATGTGAAAGCGTTCTTGGGGGAAAGGAATGTCGAGCGACTGGGGGGGGACATGAAGACCGCCCCAAAACAGCAAAGGGGTGGGAAAACAGGGAAACTTGAGGGGGGGACTGTCTCATATCGTCCAGCCCGCAGGAACAGTAACTGTGGTAAATAAAGTGAAAGCAAGCAAAAATGAAAAGGGTAAAGACTGAAAAAAGGGGGCACGAATTTTTGACTGGGGGGAAAAAAAAATTCTTTGCGAAATAATGGGGTATACATATCTCTTCTTGAGCTAGAGGATCGAAAAAGTTGCAAAAAGGGTCGCTTTTTCAGCAGAAAGGGGGGGCAGAGGTAGTTGTTCAATAAAAGAAAAGAATGGACGGACGTCTCGTAAAAGAGGAGGGACCAAAACCCTGAAAGGGGGGGGGAAAAATTAGGGCAAAAGAAAACCTGTGGAAAATCCGGGGGGAAAAAAAGGGAGACTGAAGCCGCGAAAGTGGGAAAAGTCGTCGTATCCCGACTGTGCCTTTCTGTCCCGGAATAGAAAAACCGGAGAGAAAAAAGAAGTGGACCGAGCAGCCAACAATTATAAACAGTCCGAAGTCAATGGAAGGAAAATAAAAGGGGGAAAGAAGGAAAAGTGGGAGAGGGAAAACGCATAAAATAAGGGAGCAAAGAAAATGAAATGAACATGAGGCTTAAAAGGAAAGGGGTGTGTACACGGGTGGTGAGACGTGTGGTGAAAATGGAGGAGACAGAGGAGATGAGTAGAGAGGGGGGGAGAAGCCCAGTCACGCGGGGAGTGATTATGGGTAGAACGGGTAAGAAAAGTGGGGGAAACCTCGTCGTCGACTGTTATCCGGCGGGAACCCTTTGTTAAACTTTACCTTTTGCGTATTTAGTCTTTTTCGCTCTTTTCGCTACGTTCTAGGTTGTAGCTGCGTTGTACGTAGTTCCTTTTGGAACAATTGCTTTGCTGCGCCGATAGGCGCGTAGACCGACCTGCAGGTCGGTGGGGACTGGTGTCCGCTCAATGTGGGGTTGTCAGGCGGTGTTTCTCTGAGCAGGGGGAGTAGGGTCTGGAATGACTTTGGCCGGGAGAAGAGGAAGGCGCCACTCGCATCATGCATGCTGGTGTGAAGCGGATTCTTTGGGATGGTGTTAAGTGGTAACCTAAAGTTTGGAGCTGTGACGCTTCGAGGCGTCGATGAGGAGAAGCCTACTCTATGTCCCCTGTATTTTCAGCGTGCAACTCTGTCTTTCTTTTCCCCTTATTCACTATTGCTCTCTTATTCCTCGTTTTCTTCTTGCCTCCCCTTCTTTCCCCATCTTTAGACCAATATTCTACCTCCTTCCTTTTCCCGCTTCGTAGCCCCCCCCTACGGAGCCATATCTGTCCATCAGTGGCCCGAGCTCTCCTCCTTAATCTCTGTCTTATAAGGAAGTTGCTCACCTTTTCCCAGCGAGTGATTTTAGTAAGAGCAAGTGGACCGTTACCTTCCGCTCGCACACTAGGTGGTTTAGGTCTATCCTTCCGTCATCCAAGCAATCTTACCTTTCTCTGGACCTCAGCCTGGACGCCCTTTTTTCACAACGCTTCCGTGGTTTTTTCCGCTCTAGCCATCTCTGTGAGGCTCTTGTAGTCTCTTTTGGCAGGCCCTTATCGGCATGACGAAAGGTGTGCAATATCACGACTTGCCTTCTGGCCTGATCTGAACAGTCTGACAATTGTAGGGGAGGGAGAGGGGAGCGAGAGAAGGGAAGGACGATAGGAGGGGTGCTGTTTAGGGGGCTGGAAATGAGGCAGCACAATCGGAACGAGGGTGGGGCGGACGAAGGAGGAGGGGCCAGGGGGAGGGAAGGAGTCTGCGATAGAGGAGCGAAGGATAAAAGAGGATAAGCGCAGGAGGGTCAATAAGAAGGTGAAAGAGAAAGGAAAGCGAGACGGGAAGGGGAGGGAGAGTAAAGGTGGGGGGGGTGGGAAGAAGGGAAACACAGGGAGGGGGTCATGAGAAAGGAGGATCAGAAAGCATGGTGGACTAAGTGAGGGGGAGGGGGGAAAGAGGAGTAAAGATGGAAACAAGAGCACGAGGAATAGTTAAAACGGGGAAAGAGACGAAAGGAAAGTAGCAAAAGGGGAAGGAGTAGCGAGAAGAAGGGGTAAGTAAACAAGGAGGATGAAGAGGAAAGCAGGAAGGGAAATGGGTGTGAGCAGGATGGGATGAGGGATGGAAAGCCAGAGAGAATGTGGGGGCGGAGACGGGGAACGATAAGGGAGAGAGTTGAATAGAGAGTGAGGGGAGGGAGGGAGGGAGGAGGGCAAAGAGAAGAGGAGATAGGTGAGCAACTAGTCTGGAAGGGATGGAGTCGGGCAAGGGAGAAAAAAATAAGAGAAAGAAGGAGTACCAGGGAAGCTAAGGGGGGAGGGAGCGGTGCGGGAAAGGAAATGAAGGAAAAAGGATAGGGAGGGGAAGACGAAAGGGCGTGCGGAACGGGGCAGCAAGATGAGGGAGGGTGCGGGCGAGTAAGAGGGAGGGAGAGGGATAAGAGGAATGTGGGAAAGTAAGGTCGAGGCGATGGAGAGAGGATCGGGGGGGGAAAAATACGAGCGGATAAGAAGACGATACACAGAAGAAAAAGCAGGGGGAGAGGGGGGGGGTAGCGGGGGACGGAAAAGAGAAAAGTGGTGGAAGGAAGCAAAAGGTGGAGGGGCGTGAAAGAGAAGAGGTTCGGGGGGCGGGCGGGGAGAGGGGAGTATAGGCAAAAGGGGTCGGAGGACGGATGGTAGTGAGGTAACACGGAGAGGGATGACGGGGAGGTCGAGGGGGTGGATTGGGGGTAGGGGGAAAGAGGGGGGGGGAAGAAAAGAAAAGACGAGGGAAAACTAAGGGGGGGGGGGGAGAGAGAAAAGAAAAGAAGGGGAGGTAAAATGAGAATGGCAGGACAGTGGGAAGTGGTCTGCTTGGTGCGTCGTCCTCTGGGGAGAATAAAGGGATGCTAGGGGGGGGAATAGGGAGGAAGGAAGAATCGGAGGAAAAGAGGGAGAGGGGGGGGGGGACGAGAATGGGGACGGATGGGGGGAAGATGTCGAGGAAAAAAGAGCTGGGACATCAATAGGGGGGTGTAGGGGGGGTGGGTTAAGAGGCGAGTGAGGGATGCGAAGATGTAAGATACGAGGGAAGAGGTAAGGGGTGGATATGGAGCAGAGAGGGAGAAGGGCGAGAGAAGAGGCTGGTGGGGACAATAGAAAACAGGAAGTTATGCGGGGAGGTAAAAAAGGTAAGGTGGACGAAAGCTGAGAGCGGGGGAGTGAGAATAGAAGATCTGTAATAAAAAAGATAGGGGGGTGAAGGAGAAAGAAGAGAGGGAGGCGGAGGAAGCGAAAAAGTGAGCAGGGGACTGGCTATTAGGGAAAGTGAAGGTGAAGAGGGAGGGGAGGTGGAGAAGAAAAAATTAGGAGGACATTCACATGGGAAAGGGAATAGCAGGGAGGGGGGAGCACGGGCTGTAAGGGAGGATGAGAGAAGGAGCAGAGCGCGAGAAGGGAGGGAAGTATGGGATGGAACAGGGACCCCTAAAGGCGGGGGAGGAGCAAGAGTCGAGCAACGAAAAAAGAGGAGGGGAAAAGAAAAGGGAGCGGGGAGGGAGGGTGGGGGAGAGTTCGATAGAAAAGACGGCATGGCGGAACCAAAGGGAGGGAGGTAGGAATCAGAAGGAGTAAAAGGAGTGTGTGGGGGGGGTGAGAATAGGGGGGGAAGGCAGAGAGGGGGTGGAGTTGTCAGGGCGAAAGAAAGATGATGCAGACACAGAGGTTGGACGGGCGAAAATGCTAGAGGGAAGGAAGGGTAGTGGGAAAGAACGGTGCGATAAGAATCTCGGAATTAAGACAGGATAAGGTATTAGGCAGTAGATGGTAAACGGGCAATTGTGAGGTTCCTAGAACCTTCAATTTTCTGTGCGAAAAAACATACGAGAGAACCGAGCCAATTGGAAAAAAATAAGGTCTGCCTTGAATCACTGCCCAGCAATTTATCGGCCCCTCAAACAAAGTCAGTTTTGGGGGGGGTTGCAAAGGGAAGGCACCAATCCGAAGGGAAAGTTTCCCCTAAAGAAAAGAGGTCTTCCATCCTATTCTGGAGTGGGTTCTTTCACCAGGGAAAGAAAAAAAGGTAATACCTTTGAAAAGTGGTCTGGGGAAAGCCTTGGAGGCCGATCCTAAAAAAGGAAATCCCGAGAAGCCAGGGGTGTTTCTCATCTTAAAACAAATACGTTCCTGAAAAAAAGAAACCAAAAATCCCGTGAGGATAAAAAAAGAATTCCAAGACCCGGTGCAGAAAAAGTTTATCTACAGTGTTAAGAGCCTGTCAGAAAAAAAGTTTAACGGTCTGTGCAAAAAAGGAAGGGAAGGGGGCTGAACCAGCATAGAGGGGGAATTTACATCATTTCCAGGGGGAGGCTTAAAAGGTGACAGTTGAACTGGTGGAAAAGAATGCGGAGAAACTATGATAAGATCACGCCGAAAGCCTGAAGTGACAAATTCGTGAAAAGGGGCGACTAAGAGAATTGGGGGGAGGGGGATACATGTTAAATGGGAAAGGAAAAAGGGAGGATATCCAAGTTATTTACAAAAGGTGGTGAATAAAAGGCCTTACATTATAAAAAATTGTTGGGGAAAATGCTTGGAAATCCGGACCGAGGGAAGGATGGCAAAATACAAGGGGAAGAACTTTGAGTGTTTCGCTGGGAGACCTCTCATGTGAAGGCCAGGCCCCTCAAAGAAAAAACCCTCTCAGAGGGGGGGGAACGGGGGAAAATATAAAAGGGGAAAAGAACACCGACGTGCGGTCAAGGCGGCTTCCTGGTGGCCTTCACAAGAAACATTGCAGGGGGGAAAAAAAACCGACAATAAACAATAACGCAGGAAGGTTTTCACAAGGAGCTGCATTTCCGCCAGTCGGTGCGGGGGGCACCCTAAGGAAACGGGTTCAACGGCGGGCGGTGTCCCCGCGGGAAATAATGGGCGCCCTCAAAAGCGGTTACGGGAACACGTGGCCGCACGGGAAAAACACCGAAGGCCTTCGCGACAGGACTGGGCGGTTCCTGCGATGGTTTGTGCCTATGAAGAAAGAGGTGGGGCCGAAGGGGGGGGCCGGGTGGGATGTCACAAGGGAAATAGCAGCAGGAACCTGGCACTATCTAGAAGGGGGGGGTTTTCGAATAACTGAAAGGGTTAATAAAATAGTAATAGAGGGGGGACGGAAAAAAAAAATTTAAAAAGCAACAAAGAAAATAATCTGAAGAAGGGTTCTATATCACTCAAAGGTGGTCAGCAAAAGAGTTTACGAAGCCCTCGGAAAGAGGAAGGTTCCTCTACACTCTTCAAAGGGTGTCGCTGTTCTGAAGAAAGGGATCTTTGGGGGAACAAACCTTGCAATCGAGCAAAAGGGGGACTGCCCCATGATCGTTTAATCTTCCAAGAAGGAAAGTCTCACAGGGGAGGGGATACGGCAAAGAAAAAAAAAAGACTCCAGTCTCCTGATTTTCTAGAACTAAATAAAAAAAAAAAGAGCCACACGGAAGGGTCAGGAAAGAGAAACTCGGGGGGGCCTTCCGAAAAAAGGGTCGCCGAGGCCGGCAATCTTTATGGTGAGGGAAGAAGGTCCTCTTTCGAGGGGGGGGGGGTACCTTTCGAGATTTTCTTGCCAGAAAAAGCCATCAAAAGAATCCAAACTCCTTGAGGGCTTGGGGGGGGCGGGGGAAGCAACCCTGGATGAACAAGGCAAACGGGGAGGGGGGGGACGGTCTAAAAACCCTCCAGCCCCTTAGGACTTCCGGGTTGTATCTCCCGCAGGCCCGATCTTCTGGGCAATGAGGGGGGTTAAAAAAAGAAACCTTGAAATACACTGAATCACGTTCTCGGGGAGACAGCAGAATCCATTCGGGGAATCATGGGGAAACCTTTGCGGGGAAAAGCTATGTTCGCGAAATACTGGGAAGGGGGGAACTAAGAAAAAAATAGGAGGTCCGGACCTTAAAAAAAAAGGTAAGCCCCTGGATCAGGCAACCAGCTAGGGGGAAATGGTACTTCTTCTCAAAAGGACTTCAGGAAAAAGTAAGAGTACCAGGGAAGGGATTAAAAACATCGATGAAAAGGGAAAAAGGCGCCAAGAGGATTCCTGGCCCGAATTAGAAATAGGAAGCAAAAGAAGGGGGGGGCGTGACCAACGTTAAACAAGGGTGAAAAACCAGAAAAAAAAAAAAAAAAATCAAATTCAGGCGTTTATGTATTCGGGGGCAGTTTCCCAACAAACAAGGGGTTGATACGGGGAAAAGAGAAAGTAGTCCAGATACTAACCAAGAAAGGGAGGGGCCTCTCCGATTGCCCTATCTGCATCAAACCATCTACGAAACAAAGGGTGATCATAAACTCAATTGGGGGAAGTAAAAAATCATGGGGGGAAGAGAAAAAAAGGTTTGGCGAGCGCCGCGGGGTATCACTCCCGCCTTGAAGAATGTTTTTTCATCACCTAGCAATGAGGAAACTGGGGTCTTGGGAAAAGGCTTTCAAAAAAAGGAAACCGTAGGAAGAGTTGCTATCCCCCTGACAATCTACAGGTCCTATCTTTTGGAGAAAAAAGCACACTTCCAGGAAGGGCTCAGAAAACAAAGTGAGGGGAGAAAATCTGAGTGGGGGGAGAGAGCCCATGCGGCGATCTGGGGAAGGTATTCTGTGTGTCTGCCTTTCTGACCATCACCGACAAGCGGTCAGAGAAAGAAGGGTCCTCCTGAATATCTTGAAAGGAAAATTGCTTCAGATCGGCAAAGGGGTCACAAAAGAATGTCCACCCGGGGGAAAAACCGGTCAGGTAGAGAGAAAGCAAGGGGGGCCTTTGAAGGGTCACATTCCACGGGAAAGGGCCAACTCAGCCGGCTGAACTGAGGTCAAAATGGACTCAGGTGGGGAGGGGAGTAGCGCGCTTCGACCTTTGATGGACAACGTCAACAAAGAAGGCCAGTACCAGGAACGAGGAGGAACCCAAGCTTTTCTTTGGGGGGAGGGGGGGGGAAACGCAGGAAACCCTAATTTACCTCGGAGGGTTCTTCTTGGGAAACTGAGCACTCTAATCAGGGGGGAAGGAAAAGGGGGATGGGGGGAAACTTTTCCAGGAAAGGGGTATCTGAACTTTCCAGACAACCCAATCCAATATCCTCACTAAAAAGGGGCGCGTTTCAAAAAGGAGGGTAAGTATTCAAGGAACCTGGGAAGGTCCGGGAGGGCAGGACCCTTCAAAGGGGGTACAATCACGGGGGGACTCAAAAGAAATGGGGGGGAAAAAAAAAAATCGGGGGGAAGTCTACGAAGGGAAGAAAAAACCACTTTCTCGGGAGAGAAAGTCCCACTCCTTTTGAAAAGGCAGTCCTATCAGAAGGTTCCCGAATCAAAGGGATAGAGGGGAAAAACGTAGGGGGGACATTCCCATGAAGAAGACTGCCCGGCAGGCCTCTGTCCCAGTACCAATCGGAGGCTAGTTGACGACGGAAAAAGTTCTCCACGAAAAAGGGAAAAAGTCGATACCAGAGGGACGTTGCCCGGCAATACAGGAGGAAAAAAGTCTACTTTTAGGGGGGGGAGGGGACGTTGGGAGACCGGAGAGGAAACTATGAAGGGCTTTATGAAAAAAAATGCGATCGGTCCATGGGGAAAGAAAATGAAGTTCCTCCCTCCCGAACAGGGTACTTTGAACTGTTTGGCGAAAAAAAAAAAGGAAGAACAAAAAAGAAAAAGCAAAGAGGCCAGAGGGTATGGGGAAAAATTTTGCGCACGGGGGAAAAAAGAGAGTACCAACATGCCTTAATTCCGCGGTTGGTGGGAAGATATGCTTTCCTTGGGAAAAACGTCACCAATTCGGGGGAAGAGAGGGGAAATTTACAAGAGAGCACCCTTGAAGGGCTCAGGAAAGAAAACTACCAATAGGGGAAATTGAAAAGAGGAAGCGATTGGGAACAAGAAAAAAAAGGTCGAAATAGGGGGGGTTGCTGCAAGGCCTTGAGGGTGGCTATGCGACGGTTCACCTTGCCAAAGGTCTTTCCTCCGAGTAAAATAGCTGCAAAAAGGACGAAGGTTGGGGACCGGCAGGGGAAAACTAACTGCAGCAAGAGGCCTTCGCGAAAAAAAAGACTCTTCCCGGAAAAATGTCAAACCTCAAAAGAGAACGGGCTGAGATTCATGACAAGAAACTCTTGTTCACAACCAAAGGAAAAAATCGAACTTTCAAACTTGAGGTCAACCTTCTGTCCCGAAGGGGTGAAGACCATGATGGTAGTCCAAAGAGGAAAAATCCTACGTAAAGGAGAGAACCTGTTTCCAGGGGGGGAAATTTCTTTCACATAGGTAAAAACACAGCGGAAAAATAGGGGGGGGGGGGGGGGGGGGGGGGGGGGGGGGGGGGGGGGGGGGGGGTGGGGGGGGGGGGGGGGGTGCCTAAGCATCAGAACAGGGGGTCAGAAGGTGTAAGTAGGGGGGGGGCCGTAAAAATCAGAAGAAAAAATATTCCATCAAAGCGGGAGGGTTGCCGTGGGATGGAAGAAGTTTGTCTTTTCTAAAGTGATCCGACAAGACTAGACTCGAAGAACCAGGAGGAAACACGGACCTGCTTCAAACGTGAAAAGGGAGGGTGCGATCTATGACGCTGAGCTCCTTGTTCATGAATCATCTTCTTTATTGAAAATAAAAAGTCAGGCACCACTCCAATTTGAGAAAGCAGGCAAGGAGGAACAAAAAAAAAGCTTTGCTGGGGGGGGGGGGGGAAAGGAAGGAGCTACCATCCTCTAGAGAGG
>Ga0179593_1489525_pt1 | contig 16225 bp, 13 predicted proteins | sample CZODoug2_1_08_16_FD_185931 | JGI IMG/M metagenome (GOLD analysis project Ga0179593, IMG submission 185931) | Vadose zone soil fungal communities from Angelo Coast Range Reserve, California, USA - CZODoug2_1_08_16fungal (PacBio error correction) | ecosystem: Environmental > Terrestrial > Soil >...
GGCAAACGAGGACCCGCTCAAAGTCTTCTTAGGGGGAAAAGATGGGACTGTACAGATTCGGGAGGGAAAGGAATCCGGAACAAAAAAAATCCGGTTGGTAGTAGCAGCCGGTCCTCATCGGGGGGCGCTTCTACAGACCGAATTTTCCCGTAGGCAGCGGGGGGGTAATAGAAAAAAAGGGCATTCAGAGCCACTAGAGAGGTTCGTCTAGAACACCAGACTCACAGGGTAAAAGAGGCGACGGCGTGGAAAGATCCCTGGGATTACTGTCATCCAAACGAGAAAACCGACCTGCGGAAAGAGGAGAGTTCGGCTGGTAAGCTAGGGAAAAAAGAACGAGTCAAGGAGAAGGGCGCACGCGGGGGATCCGAAAGGGGGGAAGTACTTTCGGAAGAGGCATTGCCGACGCGGGTCATGTGGGATGGGGGGAAACGATTTGGACGACGCAACTGCAGGAGTCTCTCCACAAAATAAAAAAAGAGTAAGCTTGGGGGAGCCGCCTTGATCCTGGTAAAAAAGGGAAAATGACCTGGTTTGACTCGTCATCTCCATGAACTTGATGTAAGACAAACGGTCACCCAGCACTAGGAAGAGATTGCGCGAGTTAAATGAGGCTAAAAGAAGCTTGCGGGCTGAAGGCAATGTGAGGAAAAGTCCCTTTATAAGTCTTTACCATGTGTTTCAAACTCTGGAGGTTCCTAAGGCCGGCTTCCGCCTGGAGTTCAAAAAAAAAAAGGGGGAACCCCCGATAACAATAAAACACCTTGCGGAACTAGGGAGGGGGAAAGACCCCACTAGTTTGGGAGAACCGTGACGGGACCTCACAAGAGTAGAACTTGAAGACCTATTTGGCGTATCGGGACACAAAGTTACGAAGAAACGCAAAAAAGAGGGGTCTGCAGGGTCTGAAGAACCGGGATACTCGGGACCGGCTTAAAGAGGGGACAAAAGGCGAAGGCCTCAGAACACCCTGCTGCTAACTGCGCTAAAAAAATTGACGACTGTTGCCCTGAGGCGGTCGGCATGCCTCGCCGGCGAACGGACCTCACTCGCGCGTGAACGCTCGATAGTGATATGTCCGAAAAAAAAAAACCCACCGCAAACCCAAACAAACAAAAAAACAAAAAAACAACCAAACGCTCTACAGCCAAGATGAGGTGCGGTTGGAGGGAACGGACGTCGCGCCGCTTTTCGCCGACCCTCTTCCTAACTGAACATCATACTTTCAAAAGAGAACAACGAGGCATGAAACTGGGAGGAGAAAAGTTTCAGGAGGAGGCCAGGGTTTTCGGGGGCCGTGCGCGAGCCAAAAGGCTGTGGTGCCAAAGGGGAGTCCTCGAGGAACCAGAGAGAGGGGGCGCGAAGGAAGGTGATCTCATAGTTTGCAGAAGGAGGGGACAAACAAGCGTATCCAAATCGGCAAAAGAACTAACTCTGGAGGCCCCTAACCTAAGGCGAAGAACTTTTGAGGGTCAGACCGCTCGCGCAGTATTGCCCGGAGCAAAGGGGCTTGGGAACGGGCAGAAAAGGCTTTCACAGGGAGGACCTGTAAGAAAGGTGCTAAGTAGAAACTCGGCAGAGCTCAAGAACGGAACCCAGAAAATCCAGTCAGGAGGGGGAAAACGGAGGCTTGCCTAAATTTTCTCTAAGGGAGAATACAGCCTGACCAACGCGATACGCTGCGCAAATGCGCGGGCAGACACAACAAAAAGGAGATATTCCGTCAGGTCTCAGGGGGGGAGGGGTCTGAAACAAGAATCGGGGGCGGCAGATTCGAATAAAAAGAATTCCTGCAAAGGCAGGAAGCGCCAGGAACTACTAAAAGACCGAGGACAGAGTGGTTCGGGCCGGGAAAAGCTATCATTAAAAGAAAAAAACGTCATGAAGGAGTCACCCGCACCCGGCCGATGCTGAACCAAGAAAGCAAAGGATCGCGGCAATCTCCTACAAGTGGAGGAGTCTGTCTGCAGCCAAGGGACATAAAACACGCTTTGGTTCAAAATCCGCCGGCAACGTCCGGTGTTTGGAGGCTCCAGAAATTTTATCCAAAAGGAGAGGTCTCCAGCTTGCAAACTGAACCTCTGAGGATGTCCAAGACCGGGGATGAGCGAGCGTGCCCTTGCGAGGGGACACTTTCGAAAAACAGCTTTGTTGAGGCGAGAGGGACCACGCAGCACAAAAAAGAAAATCGACAGCTAAATGTTTGCCAGAGTCCTCCCAGGGGGGGGACGGCCGGGTAAGAAGGGGGGCAAAAAAAAACTTTGACTCGGGGGCGACTCACTTTGGAGAAACGAGGGCGCCACACTAAAAGAGATCCTCCGAGTATCTAGGGAGAGGCTCTTCAAACAAAGGGAGAGAGCGAGAGCTTGCGGGTGCGAATCCCGGAAACAGAAGATACGGACGTTCAGGGGAAGGACTCAAACCCCGTGAAGAGGTGGCGGAGAGAAAAAGGGGGGGGGAACAGAGGGCTTCCCCATCCTCGAGGAGCCGCGGAAAGGTTATTCACCCGCGACTGCAGAACTCAGCATTCTCGGAAAAAAGCGCGGGCTAGGACACTCGTGACAAGAGAGAACTACGGCTTTGAAGAACAGCGACTCCGTGACCTTAAGGTGAGGGGGAAAGGGAGGACCGGGAGAGGGGGGGAAACCTTCTCCCCAACGAAGAATTTCTGAGTAGTCACGTGGGTGGGGTTACAATGCAAGCAAGCAAAACCCTATCTGCCAAGACACGTCCCGCGGCTAAACGGGTTACAGCTGGGAGAGAAACATAATCCGAATTCGTCAAGCAACACGCCCGGGGGCTGACGTCCATAACTAAGAAGACTCGTGCACGCACTTGTAACGTCGTCCAAAAAATTCCTCAGGTCCGAAAACTTTCAAAAACTTACTAAGAAAAAGGGGGGGGGGACGAGGAGCCGCCTGGTCCGGCTTGTTAGACTAGGGGAATGCGGGGACGTAGCTCCCGGTCAGGGCCAAAGGAATGAAATTAACCTCTCAGAGTCAAATGGAAAGCCTACATAAAACGCCTTCGGATTTCCCATCGTGGCATGACTCGTGCGGGTGGTGGCGGCAAACGAGTGACAAAATCGATTCGCTGACGAAGGGGTTCAAGGTCTTCTGACTCGTCGGGATCCATGGCACAGCGTCCAAGGAAGCGAACAGAGAACAAATAGTGGAGTTTTCGTAGACTTGCGAGCGAAGGAGGTCTCGACCCCTTAGCGCCCGAAAGGCGGAAATGAAGGAGCGTGAGCGGGAAAAGGAAACGGAATGAGTGAGGGGTCTAGCTGGTTCCAACTATCAGTAACGAAAACAATGAAATGCCAACAGGTCCATGGTAACTTTAGGGAGAAAGGAACGCCGACTTTGCGTTCTTCGTCTGAAGCTCTCAACCACACACGAGGGGGAGGGAGGCCAGCCCTCCAGACGACGGCCAGCTCACCCATTGGAAGTTACCAATATCCTTGGAACCTAGCTGGGGAATTCGCAAACCTGCTCACGAAATGGGATAGCGCTCGCACGAGTCCGCATCGTTGCCGCCGCTTCTCGACTAAAAAAGACATTTCTTCCATCCTTAGCAATCCGGTAGACTGCTCTATCACTACGTCACGACGGCCTTCTACGAACATACTACAGAGAATCGACGCCTGAGGAAAAGGGGGATCCATTTTTCAAGAGATTAGCTCGTCACCTGAACCTCTCTAGTAACGAGAAGGAGGATGAGCTCGTTGCGAAACAGGGACCGAGCGGGGGAACAGAACGCTGGGAAACTAAGGGAAGGGAGTGAGGGGGAGCCCCTGGAGTTTCAGGCGCGAAGCAGAGGTGTCATGTTCATTCACACGAACGGCCGGAACAGGAAACGCCATAAAAATGAGCCCAAGCACTCCGAAAAGCTGGCGTCCGCGGTAAAGAAGGGGGAAAGTGAACCTCAACCGCACGTTTCTCGCGGGGGGATGGGTGGGACGGAACGCAAGACTGGAAACAAACGAATGCGAGATATGGAGGACGACGGCTTATGCCGTCGGTCCACTGGGGCGAGGGGGGATCCCGTGCAAGTAAAAAAAAAGGGGAAAAATGCAAAAAATCTTCCTAGGGGGGGGGAGGAGCTTTAAAGTGGGGCAGCACCCCGACCCATAAGCAACCTCCTTGCAGGCAATAGGTGCGACAACCTTCGGGGGTCCGTGACGGAGGAAAAAGGACATTCTCGATAGATACGAAGGAGCCGTAGTTTCGTGGTAATTAAAGACAGGATCCTAAACTGAAAAGAAGGCTGCATCGAAGTCGACAAGGGAATACCTATTCCAGCAACAATACAGAACCAGCGGGCCCGAAAACCAGAGGCTGGTCCAAAGAGACCCCAGTTCGAGGAGGTCACTCGAACTTTTCCAGAGTTCAGGAGGGAAAAGGGGCCTCATCTCATCGAGAAAAAAAACTATGGCTGGAACTAGCTCGGGAGAGGTGCAGGGAGATGAGCCGCGGGGCGCCGGGGGAGCTCACAAACGGTTCCAAATCGTAAAAACCCAAAGGGGGAAACGGGACCGTAAGGGCAGGCCTCTGAACAAAAAAAAAAGTCTGGGCTATGGGTTGTGCTTCGTGCAGGACGACCTCAAAAGCTGGTTGTACAATATAGCGACGTAAGACGTCTAGCCGCCGTGTCTTGGCACATCCTCAAGGGGGGCCGCATGGTTGCCCACTGTAAAAAGGTAAAGCGTAGAAGGCGAGGGTGAAAACACCTTCGCAAGCGTTACCTCCTAAAAAGGGGGTAGAGGGACTGCAGAAACGCGCAGTGACGGGAGATTCGATGCCATTGCTTGTAAGGGGGGGAAGTCGGTGAGCATCGTGTTGCAAACCGTCAGACGGGGCTAATGGAAAAAGCAGCACTAGGAGCCCTCCCGCCAAAAAAACCGTCCGGCGAAAAGGGCAACGACCCTAGGTTATGAAGAAAAGAATTATACGAGGAATCCTACCGCTGCTGCGCAACCGATAATGCATCACTAGCAAGCCGCATCTATCGAAAACAACAAACACGGAGGAATAGAGGGGGGCTTGGTGCAGTGGGTCGGGATAAAGTTCTGGAGTGTGATCGGGGAAAAAAACGGGGGGATCGCTGTTTCGAAAAGTGAGTGGGATGGCGGCGGGTCTTTTTGTAGAATACGGTAGTTCGGTAGGTCAGGTCGAGAAGTGCGCAGTGAGCAGAGGGGGAGCGGGGGAGCATTCGGAAGAAAAAAGAAAACTTAATTCGAAAACCAAACAAGCCTCCTTGCCCCTCCGGCCCGGGCAGCGGTGCTGGCGGGCGCTAGAGATCACAGGAAAGGAAGGAGTTCGACCCCAGGAGGATGCTGGACGGAAAAAAAAAGCAATGGCGAATCATGGCTATACTATCTGCGTGATACCAAGGAGGGACCACACTAGAAGAAGATTTGGGTATGGCTCAAAAGCGTTCGGTAATACAAGTGCCGATTAGGTACCATCTTTGACCACATTGGAAACAGAGATGTCCAAGACGGAGTGGAAGGTAGCTTCATTTGGAGGAACGAGAACAAAGGGGCAAAAAAAGGGAAAACGCACTTCCCAAAAAATTACTGGGATCGCAGAGGCAAACCCGGATGCGCGTGGGGGACACGTTGGGTACGGCTTTGGGAACTAGGGAGCTCACTTGGACAGGAAAGCTGCGCGTACGTGGAGTATGAAAACTGCAAACCGAGCAGAAAAAAGCGGTATTCTAGAGAAGAGTCCTAACGCATCGCGCGGACTTGGAAAGAGGCGGGCGGCAAGGGAGAGGTCGACTCTCCATGTAAGTGCGGGGAGGTGGAACAGTAGGGAACCTGGGGGACGTTTGCACGAAAAAAAAACTTTGTGGGCAAGTCCGACCGGTTTCTTGGGGACAGGGGTATTGAACCGGCCGACTGCAGAAATTAGCTCGCTTTCTAGATCGTGCTAGGACAGGTGTACAGAGACCTAATAGAGGAGAAAACAGAACCTGCCGAAAAAGGAGGCACCTTCTCAGATTCACGGACCTGCAACCCGGAGGCTCGCCCTCGCACAATGCAACGGTATGGGAAGATTTTACGGGCTTACCGCATGTCAAGGCGGAACCGTCCCAAAAATCTGTCAAAGTCACCGTGGGGGGGGGCCGGAAAAGAACGAACGCTCTATGCCTCGCCCCGGGACCAAAGGGAAGAACCCATTCGGAGGATAACTACTCAGCGCACTCTTGCCGCAGGCGTTCCGGAGGACCGGAGGCTCAGTCGCACTCTATCCCGGCGAGGAGCAGACCTGGGGCGGCGCCATCCAGGGTCCGCTGAGGGGGGCGAAGTTTCGGGATATCACTTCCAGACGGGTCCTGCGAAGGGGAAATGACCAGAACAAGAAAAAGTCGTCCCGGACGCTTGAAGGGGGATTCACGACAGTCCCATCCGAAACGATCCACACGCGTGCGCGTGCACGACGGCTTACGGTGGCGCTGGGGTGAACGCACACGCGCAGCAAGTCTTCGATGTAAGTCTCGACTGTGGCAGGGGGCCAAGAAACGGAAGTCAAAATGTGCTCAATGCATAGACGGAAAACCTGAAGTCTAGAACGGTGTTCGTAGCGGCAAGAGCAGAAAATGATGGAAAGACAGATCTGTTCTCAAGGGAAGGGGGAGAGGCGAAGAAAATGAGCCGTCCGGAAATCGAGCAACGGTGAGGAACGTGGGCAGATAAGTTCCACCGGGAAGCACTGGGGGAGAATGCCAAATAGGGGGACCTACTTTGATCAACACAAACCTATTTTGCCTGAACTTCTGTCGAGGTCTGGCCATCTAAATTCAAACAACAAAAGAGAAGAGAGAACGACGACGGCCCGACGAACACACAAAAAAAAAAAGGGAACGAAAGTATCCAGGGATATCATGTTCATTAAAAAAAACGTTTCTGAAACGACTCAGCGGGCTGCCCAAACTCTCGACAATAACGGCTAAAACATCCTGGGTCCCTGCGCAGAGGGAGAGAACGACCGGGGACCTGGAGTATAAGTTCGAAAGGTGTACTAACACCAGCAAGGCATCTACTCAAATTAATTAAAAATTACTCGCCCTGGAAGGAAATCGTAAACCTGAATTCAGCGCGACTAATATTATCGAGGACTTGGGGTTCCCAACAACACCTCTCCTAAAAAAATCCGAAGGGATTACTGTAGTGAAGACCGGGCGTTAAGGGACGAGCGCGGGCAAAACCAAACGTGGACCCTCTCGAGTCTCCGTCGTCAAAACCAAGGGGAAGGCCCCATCAACTACATAGGAAGCCGCTTGTTTTCATGACAATCACAAGCACGTTTTTATCCCTGCGACTAGGAACATGTGGGGCGACGGAATGCGACGGAAGCGGATGAGAAAGTACGCAAATCGAAGCTCAATCTCAGCTCCACTGGGGGCGAGGCCACAGTCCGGTGTTAAGAAGGGAGGTCGGGGCCCAGCGGGGGTGGCCGGCGCAAGAAAGTAAGCACCCGCTACCCAAAACCTTGGTCAAACTAATTTCAAAACCAATTTTTAGAGAGCGTCAGAAAGCTCGGAGTCGAGCGCCTTGGAAGAGTATGGCGTATCTGTCCACACGGGGGTTCCGAGCCCGCGGCTCAAACAGAGCCGCGGGGCGGTTCTGGTCGACGGGTACCTTTTCCAACTATGAAAAAACGAATACCCAAAAAAAAGGTCACTTCTACAAGGGGGGGAGGGGGAAACCATCCCAGCGGCAGGAGGCGTTCCTTATGCCATACAGAGACCTGAGGCGAGGACACAAGGAAGACGATGTCCACGAGCGCTCGGGAAGAAGCTCGAGAATACCGCAAAGAGCTCCTGCTGGGTGCTCAAGGTCCCTACTTCATCGAAAAGAAAAGTGGAACAAAGATGACTATTTCCGCAAACCTTAGAAGAGGGGTGCTGGCGGGTGAGCAGCCTCAAGCTGGGTGTGAGAAGAGGGAACCGTCAGGTCTCAATGAAAGAAAACGAAATTTCCTTTCTTGAAGAATTTCCATAGGGCAAAGCGGTAGCACAGCGATCGGCACCAGTGAGATAACACATAGAAGGCGGACCTCGTTACAAGGGGGAGACCGCTCCGTCGTGAGATACGACGCCATTGCTGCATGTTGGCCCTCCCAAAAAAAGTGCGGAACTACTGGTGACATCAGCCAGGCAAGAACCGACATGACCGGTGCCGCAAGCACGGGGCAAAAGAGGAGGCTGGCCGCCTCAATATAGGAGTCTGCCTACTCGTGCTGCCAGCATCAGCTGCTCACTGCGCAAGCCGACAGATCGAATCCACGGAGAGGGTAAATATAGTAGAGGCACATGGGATTTAGCATTGACAGTCAGCGTTGCAGCACAGCGAGTAACCGACAGAACGCGGGCAGCCTCAAGCTGACGCAGCTGCGGCCCGGCCGTGGTGAAAGACTCATCTTCACAGGAGGCACCAGGAGGCGTTCGACACGCTCCAAGAAACAAAGAAACAAATGGCCGTCGCGGGACTCCTACGAACGCACCATCAAAGGTAAAGAACCATCCCGCTGAGAGTACCTCGTTAGGTAGTAATCCACTATTGCCTGGCGGAGGAAACCGCGGTCAACCAACAAGGAAACATCTGATGGAACAAGACGCTATATTTCGGCCATGCGCGGAGGTCGCCTATCTCTCAAACCCGCTTTGAGGCTCCCGCCCGAACCCGCCGACAACCTCGTGGATTTCCGAAAGAGGGTTTGGAAAACTGGTTCGAGGAGTGCAACGTCTGATGGGCCGGCGACAAGGGACCGTGGATAACCTGCCACGGCCGCGCTTGACGGTACAAACCCACCGCAAGCTACCTCCAGATCTCATCGAGGACTTGGTAACGGCGAAACTTGCGGTTCCGGGCGAGACCGGCGATAGAAACAACTCTTTTAGTACCATCTCGTCGACCTGGTGGGACAGCAGTCAGCATGGGAAGCGGAGGCCACATCTTATTGCAGGTAACATATTGATGGCTGCAAACTGCAGCTAAGAAGGTTCGAGTCGAGATGGGGGCGGAAACCATTGTGGAGGGGTACTGTCTGAAAAAGAAGGGGCTGACTCTGAGAAAAAGCGGTTCGGTGCACGTCACGAACCTGTGTAGACGCCCCGTCCGGCACTCGGCAAAAGGTAGGCTGATGGGGTACTGGGGGCTTGAACCCCAACGGGAAAAAACCTAGCTTAAGACCATGGCCCGCGAGTTAAAGTGTTACAAGAGAAAGGAGCAGCCATCGCCCGGGGGACCCCTTAAGGGAAGAACGGACTTCTCTATCAAAAAAAAAAAACTACTGAAGGGAGGTCCACAACAATGGGGGCAGGTCCGCATGGACGAGATGCAGGAAGTGCGGCACGTGAAAAAGGACTTCAAGCGGACAAGCCCTGTCGCTGGGGGCAACTAAAAGACGGGCTCAAGTGCGCTAAGATGGGGGGGAATTAACATGTACCAAGCGCTCGTCGAATGAAAAGTTCACGAAAATCAGCCCTTCGGAACGGCTAGTAAGGCTCGGGCAGGAAAAACCGCGCATCAAAAAGAAGATTTATAAGAAGGTGCAGGGTTAATCAGGAGGACTCGTCGGGACATGCTCAAATGGCAATCCGCGCGATCGCCCCAATACTACCCTTGATTGTTCAAATAAGGGACAGTGGGAAGGTAGCGAGGCCAAGGAAAACTCGAAGAGGAGGCCAGCGTAGAGGCGGCTGTGAAAAGGTTACGCTTCGAGGTGCCACGTTAGGGGCCTTAGAACAATGGCCTAGGTCCAGATAAGCCGGCGGCCTCGGGCAGAGGGTGTGCGTCGGGAGGGAATTCTGAGGGATGTCAGGAATCAACACAACAGGCGGCGTCGATGAGCAAACTCCCGACAAACAGCAACCGCAGTCGGGGCAGGCGAGGACGCGATGGACTAGCATGTTCAGTGCCTGGCCGCTAACCGTTGCAAAAGAGCTCTCGCCCTCGAGAAGACTTTTCCACCCTTCTACTACTCCCGGGCTCATCATGTGACTGGGAAAGAACTGCCTGGCCCACCTCGCGAAGGACCGTCGAAGAACCAGACTAACCGGCGGGTGGTAAAATGTCGATGACTCAACATTTAGGGGGATCCCCGACGCAGCCGAACGGCATCGTAAAAAGAACAGTGCTAGCGACGCGGACGAGAGAGGCTTGTAAGCGCGTTGCCGCACCACCATGCAAGACCGAAAGTCCTACAAAGGAAGGGGGGGCAAAACCTAAAGCGGTCAGGCGAGACGAGGCATGTTCTTTACACGGCCCGCGCCGGGAGGTTCCTCGTCCAACACTTCGAGCCACTCGACAAAGGGCGCCGTCTTCCCGGCCTACAAAAAGAAAACCGAGGGAGACACTGTCTTTCTAGTCAGGTGTGTGGGACGAAGAGCACGACGGCTCCTGAGGTCTTTCTTATCTCCGAACCAATTCCGAGTACGCCCCTGGAAAGGGCCCGTGAAAAAGGGCAAAAGGGGGACAGCGGGCGAGGTCGAACCCGCTCGGGGCTTTCCGCATTGAAGTTTGCGGATCAAAAAAACACCTAACAATCAGACCTACAATTGCTTCACCTCGCTAAACGGAAAAAGGGGGCAGGCGGTCCGTGACAGGAAGAATACGGAAGAGTCTCGAGGACGCTCGCTGGCAAAGTTTGGGTAGGTAGCTGGTCACCGCTGGGGGAAGCCGCGATCCGAAAAGAATAATGCTGCAAAGGTTCCGGTTAATCGGCCAAAAATACCCCCGAAAAGAGGGGGAAGCATCTGAAACAGAAAAAGAAACTGTCAACTGAGACTCCACTACTTTGACTCACGCGAACTCCATACGAGATCCCTCTCCGTGATGCCGACGCAACTCTCGCGCCCTAAAAGGAGATGTAACCCGACGAAGCGCTCTCTTATGGGGACGATCACCGCACCGCGGCACGTTGACACGACGGATCGTACGCCGGACATCGACGTGCAACGAATCACTGGCGTGCCCTTCGCAAACAAAAGTCAGGAGCTTCTTGCCAAGGGAAGCGTGTACGAATAACCGGGTGACCTGAAGGAAGCTCGAATCTAGTTTCCACATGTCTGGACATCCTCAAGGTTTCAAAGGTTGCCCCAATTTCGCAAGACTTTTCTACCGGCTTTGCATGAAGAGAAGGGCGACCACTCAGCGGGGGCGTTCACAGGGCAGACCGGAGCGCAGTTAGAATTTGCCCGCAACATTGCTTGCTTGCTGCGTTTAAAAACTGTGCGGTGTTAAAGACGCGAAGACTTTCCAAAAAAATAGCGCACCAAGGCCCCAGCACACAAGGAAAACCAAGCCTTAGGCGGGACAGGATTCTGCGCCGGAATAGAAGAGTCATGCGACAACTGGCTCTGGCACTATCGCAGGAGAAAACCGACCATATCTCTCTCAAAACGAGGCGAAGAGAAGATCGTGAGTCGGTAACGGCTGAGCACGGATCGAGGGGGGAAAAGGCAGTCGAAGTGCATACTACGTCTTGAGACCTGGCGGCTATAGAAGGATGGTGGACGCAAATGAATGCGGCAACGCGGGGTGCGGACGGTCGGGACAGCAGGGGTCACCAAATTAGCCGTCATGAGTAACCCCGCCCTCCAGGACTCAAATCAAAGCGATTTAACGAAGCGCGAGCGTACAGCCGCTGTAAACGACCAAGAACACGCGAGGGACCCGAAGTGTTAGTCCACAAAATTCTGATCAAGGAAGAGAACTAGCTAAACAAAGCGTATACACTGAGGAAACCTCGAAGACCCGCTTGTATAGATTTCCGGCGTTAAAAGGAGTAAGAATCTCTCACAAAAAGCTGTGAGCAAAGCGCGCCCCGGCACCCGGATCATCACTGATTAGAGTTGTTGCTCAAGCAATTGAGGGAAGGTCCTACTTCTTTCAAAAAAGGGACAGGGAGGGGGGGGGGACGAGTCGTGAGCAGCCAACTTGGAAAGCCCAACAGGACGGTCGCCCCTTCAACCCGAGCGACTGTCGCGAAACCTCCATAGAAGCGCGGGTAGGAAAGTTGCAACACGGGCGATCAACCGAAAGCGCGTCCGATCGAGGGAGGTTCAACAGTCCGTCGGAGGGGGATTCTCGGGGGACAGCAAGCGCGGAATTCTCATCGGCTCATGGAAAAGGCTGGGACAGGGTTGAAAAAAGGAACTAGCATAAAACAGAGAGCGTGCTAGGCTTCGGTCCATACAAACTACGGTTTCAATACGCGTACGTTCAGAACGGTCAATCCCTGTCACGGACCCAACGAAAACGGGGGGATGGCCCCAGCGCCTCCGAGGCGATGAGTATCGTGCTGAACATGGGCAAGCGGAACGGCCACCCCGGCTGGGACCACCTCGAAAACTTTCTTTGAACTCGCTGCAGCGAAAGAAGCCAAAAAAACCGACTGGGGGCACGAGTCTTCAAAAAAAGTACCATCCTCGCGAAACCGGGCGTACGGGGGAAATCCACAAGGTCCTCCAGGTCGCAAACGTGTCAGAATTAGGAAATGCGGCTCAATAAGGCGGCTGATGTACTTCTGTACGAAGCCAGGAGAGGGGCCACATCGTTGAAAACCCCTCGCTACGTCGCCCGAACGCTTGCCAGTCTTCACGCCAAGCCCGCAGAGCAAGATGCGCGATGCAGAACTTTTTCGAGGGGGGAAAACGGAAAACAAGCTCGTCGAAATTCGGTTTTACTGCCTAAAGACGAGTCAGATCACCTTTTCCAACCCAGAAATAAGTGCCAAGAGACCCGGTTAGTCGGCCGTAGCCATGCCGACGGTGGTAAGAAGCAGTGACAGGCGGTCTCTAACCTTGGAGATAACCGCGAGGGAAACAAGAGACGGGATGATTTGGACGCTATGAAATGAACACCAAATTATACGAATATATTGAAAGGGGAGGACGCCTCCATGCAATGAAAATGTTCGTCGGTCCTCCAAACCGAATGGAAAAATCAACGGTGGCGAGGAGGTATCAGGCGAGAGCAAAACAACAGGAGGATGATGAGAGCGAGAGAGGAACTCTACTACGGGGAACGAACCCAATCTGACGGCCTAACGAAGGATCCTGGCGAGCAGTGCAGTCCACGCATAAAGATTCGGCACTATCGCTCGAAGGCTGAAAACCTCTAGGGGTTTCAAACAGAAGCTGGACGAACTCCAAGGCGCCACCGCTTTCGACTGACTACCTGGCCTGCGCTCCCAGTGCAGAAAGGCCTAACACAGACACTTTGGGCCGACGAAGCAGGGCAGTGACTAATCCCTTGCACAACTCCGACAGAGGCGCGAAAGAAGCAATCGGTACAACTGAATCGTTCCGCTAAGGATAAAAAGTGGAACGTGCGACAACACGGCCACACCGAGCGAGGCCATGGGCATCCGAAGCTGGAGTGCGTGCTCACGTAGCGTCCTTTAAAATTATGGGTAAATGGGCAAAAGAACATAGAACCGCGCAGGCCTCAAGTCGTCCAGCCAAGTCAGGCCCATCCTACTGACACGGAAAATCCACACGAAAGAGCCACGTTTGGGGAGAACACCGGCGACCTGGTGTTGGGAACCGTAAAAGGTTCTGGCAAAGGCGCAGGCTCTTCTTATCTGGATACGCCCGGAGCAAAGGCTGTCAATGAAACGGGGCGCTAACCTCCAAAAGGGAAAAATTCACCAAGTGGTACAAGACAAAATAAAGGCCAAAGGGGCCAGCGACGGTCGACGGGCCTTTACATTGACGGGAACACCCCGACTACAATCAGCAAGATTCATTTCTCGTTCTAAAAAAGGAGGGGGATTCAAAACCAGGAAAGATCACGTAAAAGCTCGGGTAAGGACTTGTAAGCCAGATTTGCGCTAATCTCCACACCGGGGTTTCAACGATATCTAAGGAGGAAAAGCAGAGTAAATGATCTACTAACGTTAGTCCTCTGCAGACGGTGTGCACAAGCCGGCGGAGGCATAAAAACTCCTCTGCGTAAAAGACCAAGGGGAAAAACTACAAAGGGCGAAGAATACCCTCAAAATCAACTTTTCATAGGCGTTCAGCTGAGGCCCCTCCCGAGCGCTCAAGAAGAAAAAAATGGCAAAGAAGGGAGTAATAGAGAGGGTGAAGACTCAAAATCTTCGAGAGCTCGAGGGACAGGTGAAGATAAACGTCATCGTCTCGTGGCTCAACGAAGATAACGGAAAGGTCCAATGAGTCGGAGAACATCAGAATGGACCCCAACCCACCCCGCATCACGCGGGATGCCACTCCGCAACTTTTTCGAATAGTTTGTGCTGCGGTTCTATATCCAAGGGGGGGGCTGAAATATTGACGAAAATCCATGACGACGCAATATAGTTCCAAACGTCCTTGGCAAAAACTCAGGTTTCCCTCAGGGGCCAGTAGCCAGCGAAGACCCTTGGACCTAGAGCGGAAGTAAGAAGGACCGAGAGCGTTTCAGTGAAAAAGTACAGAGGGCTGCGGCCGTGTACCCCACGTTAGTTAGGGAGGAAGGTAAGAAGAAGAGCAGGAGGGCGTCGAAACTCCGTCAGAAGCATACTGGAATCAGACAAAGGCGCGCAAAACCGGACAAACCCACGTTCCCAAACGGAAGGAGGTAACACAGAACGCGAGAGGATGGGAATGGTACTAATATACTGTAGCTCCGCGATGCAGCGAGAGCGATCAAGCTGAGCACTCCTACCTGGTATTAGGGGGGGGGGAAAGGAAGTGGAGAGGGAGAAGTCGGGAGGTGGCGAAGGCAAGACCGTCTAGTACCTCAAGGCGCGCCTTGCCCCGCTACATGCAAACCGGGCAGCTGGCCGGAGCCTAGTTCGCGTAAAGGAAACACGGATGGAAACATGGTGTCGAACCCCGCCCGCGCCGGGTCTTCCTAAAGGGAAGGATCGCGGAGATAATACGACTGCGCGAGGCTTCAGACAACGACCAACCACTCTGAGAGGGTCGCAGGATAAGTATGTCAACAAAGGTAGAAAGGGTGAAGAGGCGCGGGAGATACCAGCTGTCAAAAATGAATAAACGCTAGGAGTCAGTCCAGAACCAGGCTGGTTTCGAGCGTCATGCGAGAGGTAACTCCGCTTGGCTGTTCTTCAATCACAAAAACTAGGACTAGGGGGGGATATGGCAGAAGGTTGTGCCCAAGAAGGAAGGAACTCTTATGCGACGTTCCCGTGTATGACATGAGGGATCGCACCGGAAAACAAGCGGCGATTAAGGACGGTACGAAACACGCACTATTCTCGGCGACATCCTACTTCGGACTCCTGCGGGGAGCGCGAGGAGCTCTATCAGAGCCGGGCATCACGCCCTCCTGGAAGCTATTAGCAGGAAAGAGCGACCTGGGGTACGCAGGGTTGGGAGAGAAGCAGCCATCCGGTCCTGTCGCGTCTTCTTTCAACAAAACGCTGGCAGAGGAAAAGGTATTCCTGCCGACTGGACAGCTGCGGGCGTTTAGCTCGGGTAAACTTTGTAAAAAGAAGAAAGGGATTTTAAGAAGAGCTCGAGATTTCTCGGTACCGGTCACTGGGACGGGTAGCGCCCCCGTGCAGCACTTCAGGGCCTCAAAGGTAGCTATGGTATAGGAACAATGTCAACGCAGGACACAAAAAGAAAAAAAATGCACCTGTGGGCGCTTACCTTATACCAAAACGTGACGCTTAACGGGGCGCGGAACATATCGACCCCCGCACGAAATTAACATCATTTAGAAAAGAATCGGCCGAAGGAGGAAAGCAACGTTTTCCAGGAGACAAAAAAATGGCCCCCGACGAACGTCACGGACTGCGGACAGAGCCGTCCAGCGGAACGGAGTTTACGGTTATGGGAAGACGGGAATCCAAATGACCAAGTAGGAGGGAAAGCAATCGCAAATCCTGACGCTTCCATTCACGAACAGTACAAGCCCTTCTTCGCGTGCGAGTATCTGCTCGGGGTGGTAACAACTCTTCCTCGATTGTCTTCAAAAGAAGGTTAACGAAGGGGACAGAATCGTCGGGATGGTGCCATGGGACGCTGCCACGACTCTCGCGGACTCGCGTTTAGTCCGGGTTCGTAGACGCCTTCGCGACACTCATGCAGATCCAAGAAAAGATGATAACGCCTTGAGGAGGAAGGGACTGGTGGGGAAAAAACCGGCTGCAGAAAAAAAAATACTTGCTCACTGGCGGGCTGCATATGTCAAGATACGGAGCATAGGCCGCCGACGTTTCCCTTCTTCTATTTATGTGGA
>Ga0179593_1501333_pt1 | contig 16225 bp, 18 predicted proteins | sample CZODoug2_1_08_16_FD_185931 | JGI IMG/M metagenome (GOLD analysis project Ga0179593, IMG submission 185931) | Vadose zone soil fungal communities from Angelo Coast Range Reserve, California, USA - CZODoug2_1_08_16fungal (PacBio error correction) | ecosystem: Environmental > Terrestrial > Soil >...
CTCAATAAAAAAGAGGGGACCTGCAAACGAAGTTGAGAAAGAATACGAGAGAGTCTCTACTACCAACAGATCGGAATTCTGGAGAAAGTCTCCAAGAGAAGAAAGACTCCCTGCGAGAAAAAAAAGAGAGAAATTAGCAGGGGGGGGGAGGGGACTGGCATGAATAGGAAAGAGGACCAACAACTGCTAGACTCAAACAACCGTCGAAAAAAAAAAAGGCACCGTTTGGAGAGGGACTAATAGACTAGGGAGGGGGTGAGGAATTAGAAACAACGTTGTTTCAGGGCCTGCAAGGAGGTCATCGGGAAAAAATCGATGAAGCGGACAAGGGGAAAATGCCGGGGCCACCATAAGGAAGCGTCGTTCCAATGTCGGATTGGCGGATTTCAGGGGGGGAAAAGAAAAGAGCCTGGATGTATCGATAAAAAGAGAGGAGTCGGAGGGGAAACCAACTGGGGGAAAAAAGGGGGAAAAACAATCCTTAACATTGGAACGCTGCGGAAACGGTTAGAAACCGAGATCAGTGTAAGGCCCAATATAAAATCTACTTATTCTGCCGAAGACATTGCAGAAAGAGGACCCAGCGGGGGGGGGGTCTCAGGACCTCTCAAAATAAAGGAACTTTCCGAGAGGCTGGGAGGAACCTGCGCACCGGGAAAAAGGGTTGTAGCGCGTTTGGGGGGGGAGAAGTACTCTCGGGGCAAAAGCGTCGACAGACTCCACAGGAGGGCAAATAGAAAAGGTGAAATCGAGCGGGCGCGAGTTTCGATTGGTCTAATGGGAAAAACCTTTGTAAGAGGGGGGGGGATCTCTTTTACCGGGGAGCGGTAAAGATTCGCATGGGAAATCACTTTCAGAGCCGACGCCTTCTGCGAAGGCTCGAGTGGGGGCGAAGGGGATTTAAGGTTGAGGGGGGGAGGAATTACTCCAGGATGGGGGGAAGAAGGGGGGCGTATTCAAAAAACGACCGAGAGGCAATGCAAGTGGGAAGGAAGAGGAAATCCTGCACCCACATTGCGCCGCGCTCCCCCATCCCTCCGAGTAAAGCTGAAAAAAGTACCCGAGAAGAGGGAGTGCAGGTAAGGACGCCCCACGTACCTAAAAAAAGATTCAGACCTGGTGGACGGGTGTACTCCATATGCCGCTGGCATCTTCAAGGGGACCCAGTTTTGGTTGACAAAGAGGAGATTTAGCTGGAGGGGCTGAAAGAAGAAGAAAAAAGTATGCAAATACTGCAAAGAGGCTCGCCAGTCAATCGAAAAGCGGGTATCGCCTTATCGAACCGGCGTTGCTCAGCAGTGCTTATTGGGGACAAAAATAGTTGGCAAGAAAGAAATGCGGGAGAAGAGGGTCAGCAATGTCTGTCGGATTCGAGGAGGGGGATGTTCCAGATAAATATAGGAAAAGGTCCGTCCTAAAAAGGGGCGTAACAGATCTAGGCGTTTTGGGAGAGAGGGCCACGAAGGCCTACCACATTGGCCGGAGAAGTTTGGGGAGTCGTCGGGAAAAAAAAGGGGAAGGGTCCCAGGGAGGGTTGCGGGTGGGGAGGGGTGATCAGCTTATAGTTGGCGCTGAGCAACAGGAAGTGCCCTTGGCGGACACCCGCGGAGGAATGGTCGGAGGGAAAATAGTGTGGAAAAAGGGTGATGAAAGAAAAACCGAAAAGGAAAGGGAAAGAAATGGCGGACCGTAAGGAGATTTTATCGCAAGCACGCGCAAACGATGGAAGTGAAGGGGATAGGGGAAATAAAGAGATCCAACAGGGAACGAGACAGAAGGCGAGACTCCGAGGGTTGCCGATCAGAACTAAAGAAAGAGTCTAAATAAGAAAGGAGGGGGAGAAGATCGTCAAGGAAGAAAAAAAAGGATTCGGAGGAGTTGGACGCTTTAACGCATGTAGCGGGCGTCCTCGGGTCCTTATTGATGGGGTTTCATCCCTGTCTTGGGGAGGGAAGTGAAAAGGATCGCACGCTATAGCTCAAAGGATCTCGCACTCTAGTCCCGCGTTGACGAACATTAAAGGGGAGGCCGTATAAAAGAATCTGGAAAGAGGGCGTATGGTGTACCAGTTCGAAAAGAGACATTTGCTCGCGGGACTGTCCAGGAGAAAAAGCATAGAATAGGGGCAAGAGGGCGCTTTTCAAAAACGCGTGGGGAAGGTAGCGGGAAAAAAAAGAGTCAAAAAAAAAAAACGCCTGCGATGTTACACCGGGAACATTTGGGGGGGGGAAAAAAAAAAAAGTGACAAGAAGAAAAGACTTTAACACTGCATGGGGGGGAGGAGAAAAGAGCGCAAGGGGGGGGGAAAGGAGTTCCCTTCTTTCAAAAAATGTTGGGGGGGGGGACGATCGGGGGAAGGGGAAGGTTCTAAGCAAAAAAAGAACCAGGAAAAGGCGAAGAAAGCTGGAGAAAAAAGACCGTCCGTCTGGCGGAAGGCCCAAAGGGGGGAGAAGGGTGTTAAAAAAGGAAGGAAAAAAAGTTACAACAGCGAAAACCGTAAAAAAAGGATACTGGAAGATAAAGCTGCGTGACTAAGGCATTTGATCGTATGCGGAGGCTTGCCGCCCAGCTGCCGCGATCGGGGTTGCTAGGATCGTGAAAAAGAAAGGAAAATCCTGCCAAGAGGGGGTGGGGGGGAAGAAAAAAAGGGGGGTGGTGTGGGGGGGGTGGGGGGGGGGGGGGGGGGGTTTGGGGGGGGGGGGGGGGGGGTGTTGGTGGGGGGGGTTTGGTGGGGGGGGTGGGGGGGGGGGGTGGGGGGGGGGGGGGGGGGGGGGGGGGGGTGGGGGGGGGGGGGGTGGGGTGGGGGTTGGTGGGGTGGTGTTGTATTGGGGTGTTTGTTATGGTTTTGTGGTTTGTTGGGGGTTTCGGCAGAAACCCCCTCCGAGAATCAACTTCACAAAAAAAAAAAGACTTCACGGGTCCGCCTTTTGTACTTTCTTCTCCCCGCCGCCGATTGGCTCCTCAAAAAACCCCCGGAAGAGTTTGGGTGGAAAGGGGGGGTTGGGGGAGGAACTCATGACGCACTCAGAGGAGGATGGTCCAAAACAGCGCCGCCATACGCTGAAAAAAAAGGACTGCGTCAAGAACCCCCGCACAACCATCCTAAATCCAATTTAAGGCGGGAAAGTCTGACCGAAAAACTTCTCCCAGGAGGACAAGCACCAAAAAGGGGTAAAGGTCGAAAGGATAACCTTCCCTTTGGACGAGGCGGTTTTGGCGGTTGTGGTTGGAGGGAAGACCTCGTCTCTTGGAAGAATGCTAAAAAGGCAGAAAAGTTAGTGGTCAGATGAGCTTCTGAGTTGCTTCACCTGAGTGGAAGAAAAAAATCCGGGAAAAAAAAAAGGAGGACCCGGGGGGGAAGAAAAAGAGCTTCTTGAAAAGAAATAAAAAAAAAAAGTCTCAGTCTGAATGGATGTTCGAATGAGGGTGGGGATGCGCAGCGGTTGAAAAAGGGGAAAAAAAGTCTGCATCCGGAGAAAGGGGGAAAGAAAATAGCAAGGCCAGCCCTACGAGAATAGCCCCTGCATTCAGCTATCTGGGGGTCATCGAGGGACTAGGCTTTGAAGAAAGCCGAAAGAAAAAGAAACCAAACGTTAAAGGGAGAAGTGCCCATACGCGCCGCACGCGGGGTCGCCGATCCCTATCGCGAAGAAAGAGTGTGGGGGGGGGAGGCTCAGGGGGGAACCAAGAGCGCTCGAAGAACGTCCCAACAGAGCTCCAACAATTCAAAGGACCGTAAAGAAAAAGCGAGAAAATGAGGCTGGGGAAAGGCCGTGAAGACTTTGAGAAAAAAGATGGGAAGGGGGGTCTTGGGAAATACGTCCCTTGAGCGTAAGGAATTCAGATAGGCTTAGGCAAGGACATGTTTAAGCAAGGGGGGGGGGTCGTGGGGCGGGGGGGGGGGGTGGGGGGTTTCCAAAGGTTGGCCGGAACTGAATCGCGGGGGAAATAAGTCGTCTCCTAGAAGAAACATCCTTCCAACTGGAGGGGCCGGTCACTCGACAGAGAGGCCTTTTCTTCCACGCGATCTTCTAACGCTTGGAAAAAAAGGGCAAGATTTCATCTTCCAGGATACCTTCGCATTAGAACCCGAAAGGTCTAGAAATAATATAGACCCTTAGAGAGGAAAATACAATTCCAGGGAAAAAGCTAAACAAATAGTGCTCGCGATAGCTGGGGGTCTTGAAAGGAGACTGCAGGAGCTTTATGATGAATAGAAAGGAGGGAAGGGCGGTAAAAAAGCAAACAAAAAATCGGCGTCAACGCTGTTAAGATTTTTTCGGCAAGGATAGGGGAAAAAAAGAAACGGCAAAAAAGAAGGATCGGCTTCGTGCTGCGATCACATCGAGAATGCCGGACCTGAAAGGAGGAAAAAAAAAAGTATAATGTGGGATTGTAAGATCGAAAACAAAAAGACATGTTATGCAGCCAGACCATGGGGAAGACTGTTGGATGAGAAAAGTTCGCACTAGACAATCGAGAAAAACTGAAGAAATACCAGCGCAAAGAAAAAAACACCATATAAAAGCGGGGACCTACCGTGAACGGTTCCTCCAAAAATTAGAACAAAAAAAGGGGGGAACCTTCCATGTTGGGTAGGGGAAAAACTCAGAAACTGTGGCGGTGGTGAAGGGGCCACTTTTTTTTGCGAGCGTGAAAAGAGGAAAGGAAAAAACAGCGGGGTAAGGAAGGCAGACAAGAGGACTTTCGACAGCTAAGGGGCCGGGGATCAGTTGAATGTTCGCCATCAACAAATAGTAAACTCAGAAATATCAAAGAAGTGTCAGAGCAACAAGAAGGGAGGAGTTGGTTTCGAAAGTCCTCGAACATCTTCAGGATATCAGAAAACGAGGAAAAAGGTTGCAGGGGGTCGGCATGGGAAAAGATCAGCAAAGGAAGTCCTATGGGGGAGGGCGTCCATTCGGCTGTCGACTCCGCACCAGATCAGAGGAGGAAGAAAGCGAGACGGGGGGAAGAGAGGAAATCCGGTTGGGGGATCTCAGGGAGGGAAAAAGAAAAAAAGGGTCGGAAAAAGGGGGTGGATCGCGGGGGGGTGCATGTGATGCCTGGAAGAAGAAAGGGAAGCTGACGTGAGGGAGGGTGAGTCAGTTAAAAAGGGAGGTAAAGTTTCTTTTGGAAAACCACCAGGAAAGAAGAAAATTACCAGAAAAAACCAGGGTCTCAACCCTTCGATCAACTCGACTAAGGTCTCGCCTCGAAGCGTAAGAACCTCATAAAGAGCGTGAATTCAGAACTGCTGGGGGGGGGGAAAAGAAGGAATCCATAAAAAAGACCTGATAACAAAAAAATATCGTCCACTTCGGGGGACTACCAGGTCTCAAAGAACGAAAACTACGCCGCAAGGAATGATTTCGCAAGGGGAACAAAACGTAGCTACTGAAACGGTGTGAAATGCTTAAGGGTGAAGATAGTAACAAAGAAATTCTGCAAAAAAAAGAGAAAAGAAACCCGGTGAAAAAGGGGGCTCAGTTGACCGGAAAAAACGAATGAGGGGAAGGGCAGATACGGATGTCAGGTCGTTGAGGAGAGAAAACACGGGGGGGGTTCATGAGGTCGTAGGGGGGAAGAGTGACCTAAGTCCTGGAAATGGGAACTGGGCCAGAGAAGGAGCAGCGCTTATAAAAGGAAAGGCTCGGTCAATGGTCCGGAGGGGAGGGGGTGCCAAGTGAGGAACCTATCTCCGAAGGATAGAAACTCAGACCAACAGAAGGGGAGGAAAGGACTATAGTTGACACCTAATGTTCCGCGAAAAGAAGGACTTGGGGAACAATTTCCAGAAGGGAAGAAGAAAAAAGGAGACTGTAAAAAAAAGGGGGTCCGACAATAGAAAAAGGTCGACTTAAGTGGAACTGCTGCGAAGGAACAAGGGCCCGCGGCAAGGTTGTTTAGAGGGAACCCTGAAATGTTGGGTCGTGGAGCAAACGTTGCAAAAAAGGGATAAGTGGTCGGGCACCAAGGAGAAGGGGAGTTTTTTGAGGGTGTTGGCGAATGATAGGGGGGGAAGAAAGCGTCAAATGTTCTAGGAATCATGGTAACTCTAGGAGAAATCCGCTCAAAGGGCGCGGAATTTTCGGAGGGGAAGAGCACGGCCGTAAAAAAAGAGAGAAAAAGAAAAAAAGAAACAAGAAAAAAAAAAAAAGAAAAAAAAAAAAAAAAAAAAAAAAAGAAAAATAAGAAAAAAAAAAAAGAAAAAGAAAAAAAAAAGAAAAAAAAAAAAAAGCAGAAAAAAAAAAAAGTAAAAAATAAAGGGAAAAAAAAAAAAAAAAAAGAAGAAAAAAAGAAGAAGAAGAAAAATAAAACCAAAAGAACAAGAGGAAAAAAACCAAAAAAAAAAGGGAAAAAAAAAACAAAAATAAGATTAAAACAGACCAAAACACCACAGCAAGAACGGTGGGGATGGGGGGGGGGGGGTGGGGGTGGAGTGGAGGGGTGGGGGGGGAAGGGATCGTGGGTGAGGTGGGTGGAGGAGTGGAGGGGGGGGTGAGGGGGGGGTATTTTGTGTGGAGAAGGGGTAGAGTCGAAAGAGGTAGAGCTTAGGACGACGTCGAAAAATTCTTCGAGGTTGAGGCTGATTGACTGTTGCGTCTGTAATGAACAGGGAGGGGGAGGGAGTCGTAAGAAAAAACCATCAAGCAAAACAAACTCAAGAGAAAAAAAAAGATTGGAAGGAAAAAGGAAATGCCGTCAAGGAAAAGACGAGTAATCTGACGCAGTACCGGTGGCCTTTCCGAATCTAGGAGAAAAACAAACTGGAGGGGAAAAATTCCCGGGACGTGGAAATACGCTGAACCTTAGGAAGATGCCCTAGGAAGGAGCCATGGGTTTCGCAGCGGGTGATCGGCCTTTCTTCGAAAATAAAAACACCCCTGGAGGCAAGGGTTAAACGGAGGAAAGGGAAAATCACATATCGGTAGGGCCTAAAAAAAAGAACACAGCATTTGGTTGCGAAAGAGGAGAAGCTGCGTCTTATTCCCAGATTATTGGTTTGACGGGGCCTAAATACGGGAAATTTGACGAAAACGAGTAGGCTGCGGATTCGAGGTCGGCAGGTTACAGAGCAGCCGGAGAGTGGAAAAGTGGGCGTGCTGCGAACCAGCGCGCGGCCGTACCACAGGGATGGGAGAAAGGGGGTGAGGGAGGGGGGGAAAAAAAAGTTTCGAACCCTCGGGGTTGGGATGGGAGGCTGGTAGGGCGTCTTAGAGGGGCGTCTGAGGAGAAAATTAGAGGGGAAAATCAACAAATCAAGGACTGAAGGGGGGCTTTGTGGCCGTTGCTGCCAAGGAGGGAACTCCACCGGAAGGGTTTGGGGGGGGTGGGGGAAGCCGGCCGAGGGGAGAAGCAAAACCGCGGGGAATTGCCCGGGGGGCTGAACGAAATGTTAAGGGGGAGACTCTATGCGGGAAGCTAGCACAAATAAAAGGGGCTACGCAGGGGTTGGCCGATCATCTCCTAAAAAATCGTCGAAATCAGGGGGGGGGGGGGGGGGGGGGGGCCGGTCAAGCGGGGCGACAACGGTTCTGGCGGGAAAAGTGTTAAACCCATCGGCTTGGGCGTTAAGGCTCGGCATTATTTTGAAAGCTTACTCAAGGAAGGGGGAATTGATGTGGTTGAATACCTAGGGGAGAAAGGGCTTGTAAAAAAAAGGGGGAAAGCAGCTGAAGCTGGAGAAAAAAAATCGCAAACGAAGCGGGGAGAAGGACCAGGACGGGGATTGGATGTCGCTTCGGCGGTCCGGCCGCGACGGGGGCCGTCTGAAGTCTCGGGAGAAATTGGGGGAAACCTGGACAGCGAACCGGCGTCCAAAGGTTGAAAAAACTGGGCGGCAGTTTGAAAGGGAAGGACCGAAAGTAAAAACAAGCAGGTCGGGAAAAAACAATTTGAAAAATCCCTGAGGCTCGAATGAACAGGTTGCGGAAAATGAAGAGGCCCCGTCCAAAGCAAAGGTTCTTCGGTCCGTGGTTGGGTGTGCGGCGGCTGGGCTTCGTGAGGAGTGGTCCGGAAAAAGAAACAACACCTCGGGGATGAGAGGGCGCGTCTAACTCCGTATGCGGCAGGGCACCAGGTTCTCCGGAATGGGCCACGCTGGAAGGTAACAGAAAAAGTGGAAGGAAAAAAACTGGTCCGGAACGGAACGAGAACAAAGGGTGTATCGATGGAGGCGCGCCTGGAAGACCAAGAGGGAAGGCGGTTTCGAGGAGAGGAAAAATTCAAATCAGGACAGGGAAATTTTGAACGCGCAGAAAGCTACCCAAAAGCAAGAGGAAAAGGGTTTTCTAGATCGGGTTTACGGCGTTAGAAAAAGGGGAGCAAAGAAGACTCTCCACCACCCGGGAGTGGGGGGGAAAGGGGGGGGGAGGGGGGGAAAAAAACACGAGGGGTGTCAGGGAGGAAAGAAGCCAATCGCGGCGCATCAGAGGGCACAAGCTCTACCTTGGGAGGACAAAAAATTTAACCAAGTAAAAAACAGCAGACAAAACTTTCAAGGCGTGGGAAAAGGAAAAAACGCTTCCAGAGAGAAAAAAGGAACAAGTTGGAAAGGAAAGAACGGAGGGGAGATCCTGTCCAATATAATGCCTTTCTAAAAACGCCTTCCCTTTGGCCGGTTAAAAAGGTTTTGGGGAGGGGGACCCTTTGTGGCGGGCAATCTTGGCAAAAGGGCGGTGGAGGAAAATACCATGTGCTCATACGTTAGTGTCAAAATCAACTCCGGTAACAAGGGTTCCCCGGGGGGGCAAAAAATCGCTTCGTTGACGAGAAGGGAGAACCCTTCAACCAGAGAGACGCAGATGTAGTGGGGGGGAAGGGAGAAGAGGGTTAGTTGTAAAGCCTTCGGTGGCGGAAGGGACTTCCAATCGTAGATTGAAGTATTGTGTGCAGAATCCTCGAAAGGATCGAGGAAAGCCACAAAAGGCCCGCATGAGCCGTAGGTTATCGGGGACAGGCCATTCCGATACTCAAGAAGTCCGGAACCCGCGCATGACTGTTAATGGGAATCGTTGAAAAACCTTGGGGCGCAGGCAGAGAAACCAGAAGGACCTCAGCGGGTGGTTTTTTCAGAAAGCTCACAACTGTTGGTCCCGAGCCGCTCGCACGGAAGAAAACGAACACCAGTCGCGAAAATTTGGTGGGCCCCGCCCCTGAGAAACGGGGGGAAGACAACCTTGCCATAGACAAGGTCCGTGAGTGAAACAAAATGTGGGAGGGGGGGGGTCATGAAGCTGTCCGGAGAGGGGGCGAGTTATACTCGCAAAGTGAGACGTTGCCTCCGGTCACGGATACAGGAACTCGAAACGACTGGAAAAAGACGCGGAAGAAAAGAAAGAGCCTAGTTTCATACGTAATATCCAGGTTGGCCTGCCGCCGACCAGGAACAATACTCTGCAAATCCACAGTTACGAAAGAGAGAAGCGACATCAGAAACAACCGATCAAGGCAATAGAGTTAGAAATCCTACAAGGAGACCGTCCTCATGAGGTCACTACAGCGGAACGATTACTCGGTGCCCACTAGACCTATCATGTTCCTGCGCAAAGCGGGCACGAGTTTAAATCACCCGGTAAATGTATTGAGAACGCTGAGTTAGGTCAGAAAAGATATGATGTGTGCGAAGGACAACTAGGAGCTGTCAGGGGAAATATGGTGGACTTAATTTGCACTCAGAGCTTTGAGAACCCTTTTAGGGGGGGGAACCAAAAGGCCAGGGAAAGAAAAAAACTTGCCCGAGGACGGTCGAGGAGAAAATGTATACGGTTGTAGGGCCGTTTATCAGACTTCACAAAAGACAACCTATGGGAAAGAAATACCATAAGCCGGGGAAAAAGTGGACATCATGTCGGAACACTATCAGGAAACCAAAATCCTCCTAGGACCTACAAAAAACCAACGGCAAAATTTGGACGACAAAGGAAAAAGGATCGGGAAAAAAGCCAATGGGAGAGGTAAGAAAAAGCAAACTTCGGACTGAGATTTGGCCTCTGATGTTAGAACTGGTGCAATTACGACGCAGGGGAAGATTTAACAAGGAATCCGGGAGGGAGGGGAAAAGACGGACAGGAGGAAGGAGTATCTGGCTGATACAAAAATATATCTGGTCAGACTCCGCTGAGCAAAAACTTGGAGACTATACCAGAGCGTGAGATTCGGAGAGGATTCAGGCGGGATATGAGAGTTCACCGTTGCCGCCCTCAAAGGGTGACGGGATTGTTGCGAAGAAACTCACGGAAGCTTAACCAAAAAATGCCGTGGTGGCGAAGGTCGGACGGAAAAGATCAGCTTCGGAATACACGGTCTGGTAGAGGGAAAAGAAGGGACTCGAAACCAAGGGAAAGTGAACAGGGTGAACGCTCTGCCGCCGGCGCACCGTGGGGGGGATTCCTGGGAAGATAATTCAAAAAAAAAGAATCTTACCGGTTCCGAAACCTGTCGGTCAAGGATGTAAAAGAAGAAAAGGAAGAAGCCGCGACCTAACAGAGGAATCAATGCAAAACTTCGCTCAGAAACGAATTTTGTCCCGAAGAGTCGCTCCAACTCGATCTTGAACAAGAAAAAAAGAGGGGAAAAGTTCTGAGAAACACCGAAAAAAACAGAGAGGGAACCGGCTTTGCTAAATTCGCCATCAAAAAACACCCGATCAGTAGTTCAAAAATGCGGTTGAAAAAGGGGGGGGAAGAGAAAATTTATCGAAGGGGGCCTTTGAGCAAAGGGTAGGAAAAGCTTGAGAAAAAACAGAAAAGAAACAAGGTCACCTTAGGGCCGAACACGCCGATCGGCACGTCGGAGGAGAAGGGCAGTGGGCGGAAACAACGTGAAAACTCAAAGGCGCCTCGGGACGTTCGATAAAAAAAGATATGCGGCCCACACCTGAAAGGGAACAGATCCTAGGACGGGACCTCAATACCGTGGTGGATGCAAGCACGGTTTCCCAACTGGGGCCAAAAAGGGGTGAAACCGAAGCAAAAAAAAAAAAGGGAAGAAAGAGCGGGAAAGAGGTCAAAAACCGCCAATCCGGAACATGGGACGCGCTTAAACGACCAGGGATCGAGCCCTTCAGAAAAAGGAGAGGGACCGGCCAGGGTGGGGGAAGATTAGAAGTATTTCACGTGCCGAATACCGCCAGGAAAAACGGAGGAAAGTTTGTTTGCAGGGTGCAATCCGGGGAAAAAGTTCAAACGACGGCTTGTTGTCTGGAACCGCAATCACTCTGTGACAGGGTGTTAGCGTGGGGGGATCAAGGTCCTAAAAAGGAGGAAAAAACAGGTCTCTCCATTGCCTAGGGTGTGGAAAACGCTCCGGTTTAAAATCACTGATTGGCTCGAAGGGGGGGAGTTGAGCGACAAGCAACTGGGTAAAGGGTGTTCTTAGAAACTCGGTTACGGTGGATAAGGTTAGCTTAAACCAATTAGAGGTGAAAGTGCAAAGGACGCCCTGGCGCACACGAGGTCCGAGTTGAGCAAATGCTATTGACGGTGCACAGGTAATGAAAAGGGGAGGCAGAGCGTGGAATATGCAAAAAGAACAGAGCAAAGGGCCCCCGGTTTCCATCGAAGGCCTAACCGTCAGATTGCAAAATTGGGGGGTCTTCCAAGGGGCGTACGGATCATAAGGTTCAACCAATCCAAAAAAAGTAAAGCGGACCAGTACGGCGGAAGTGGGAAGACCTATACGGGAACCGTTAAACGAGCGAGTAGGAGGGTGGATGACCTAAGCTGTGCGGTACGTCGACAGGGGGGTTTGAGTGAAAGCGATGGCATTCTCCTTGTGAAATCGTGGTCGCGTGATGATTTAAAGTTAAAGAAAAAAGGGCAACTTTGAAAAGGGAAAATTGAACCATTAGAGTCCGAAAGGGGAAGGCTGGGTCGAAATCTCAAAGCCTCGGGGGGGTTCCCTTTTGAGAAAGAAACCTGCTGTCAAAAACCCCAAGGAAAGTGTTTGCGGGGGCGAATGCAGAACCTGACGAATGTCGGCATAGAGCAACGGAAAACCAGGGAAACTGAATGAGGAAGTTAATGGACGTGGGTCATATGGAGCTGGAAACCATGGCGAAACACTACTATTAAAGTCAGTTGGAAGAAGGTGCTCTCCCCCGAGCCTTTATGGTGACCACATTTGCCGTGGAGACATCTGTGGGGGGGATCTGGAAAGTCCCCGGGGGGAGGGAACGGGGGGGTTATTGGCATATTGCGGATGGGGTGGGTGGTCCCCGGAGATTGCGGAAGGACTGAGGCAAAAACCCTCAAAAACTCTGGTTCACTGTGGGCTTGCGCACATTCCGTTTGGGACGGAGGCAGAAGAAAGAAAGACAACGAAATTGTTTCTCTAGAACGGCCCGTAAAGGCATTCTCGATGTGTCAGAAAAAACTATGGATGGAAGGGAATACGCAGGACTGTTGGAGATTCTTCAATGAGGAGACTGAGACAAAACATTCAGAGGGGGCTAAGAAAAGGGTGTGGGAAGAGACGCCTAAAAAAAAAACATAGGTCAAAATAAAAAAGTCGTTGGGCCGCGAGCGGGAAGCAAGTGAAATGGGAAGACTGGTTGTCCCCCTCGTCGCTTTCACGAAACAGGAGAAACTGCAGGAAAGGCCTGAGAGGTTAGGGAAAATGAGCAGCATTGAATCTGAATGGACTCCTGAGGACGTGAAATCGAGGGGTAAGTTATCTGGGCTGGGTGCCAGTCGGTCGAAGGTCTAAGGGTAGCATGAGGCTTTTCCTCTGAATTTTTGCATTCGGAGTCCTGGAGGTCTTAACCGAAGAGTAGCAACTGTTCTCCTCTCGAAGGCCTTCTCCCCGACTCATCCTATCGTGGTGAGAAAGAGGGTTCAGACATGGAGAAACTGAAAAAAAACTCCGCGGGAAGGACACGCTCGCCTTAGGTCTACCAGGGAAAACCGTGAAATCCCTGACAAAAAAACGGGGCGACGAACGAAACAGGTCAGGCGCTTCCTCATCAAACACTGATAGGAGGGGTCGGGGAATGTTGGGGGGAGAGGAGGGCTTGCTAAAGAAAACTGAGAAAAGGTAAAGCTGAACAAAAAAAGACGGGAGGAGGATATTTCTCTAAAACCGCCGTCTGCGTCAACCCAGGGCCTGAATGGGGAAACTTAAAAGAGAAAAAACTGTGGCAATTTAGAAAAGACTGATTAAAAAACGCGCTGCCATGCATTTGAGAAATATTACGGAGAGGCTGGCCTCCAGAATGCACGTCGATCGGGAAGTTGACAAAGCGAAGTAAGAGAAACTCGATCATCAATAGGGAAAAGTCCCACTAACCATAGTAAAGTTTTTTCTAGAAAGGGGGGGGTTAGTCGTTAGAGCGAAAAGGGAAGGCAAGATTGGAGGCCCGCCAGGGTTACAGGGGGGGATACATCACTTATGAGCAAAAAGCAAGGTATGCGTTCAAGACCACGACATTCGCCGCCTCGCGGCGGGAAGGACATTAGAGCAACAGCGAAGGGATCCGCAAAAAAAAGGCGAAAAACAGTTGAGGTTGGAGGAAGCTCTCTAACCATTCGACAGGGGAACCATCTCTCGAAAAAAAAAACTTATTCGTCAAAAAGAGAGAGAGGAATTGAGGAGTATCCACAAACTGTGATGAAGGGGGGAGGGTGGCCATTTTGAAGGGCCACGAGCTTGTGATATTGGCTCCGGGGGGGGAAGGAGAGGGGGCTAATGGAGGGGGGAAGAAGGAAGAAACTTCCTGAGAGGGGATAAACGTGAGACAACTCAAAAAGGGGAAAGGAGACCAATCTGCGCGTTTGCGCATACGCTATAATCCTCCAACCCCGAGCAACCGAATGCATGGTGGGAGTGATGGTGGGATTCTCCGTCGGGAGGAATTTCTTCCAAATAGGGGGGGGAACCTGATTTCACGTGATGGTTCATATAATCGAAAGGGGATAGAAAGGGGAAGTCGAAAAACCCGAAGGACAAGCAGGCATTGCCTCTATCTTTCAAATCAGTGTACTTTCGGGGGCGGCCATTCCTAACATCCGTATTCCCCCGCGAATGAGGTCTATGGGTGTTGCAACAAAAGTCACGGCGCACCGGTTTGAGCAAGACGTCTGGAAAAAAGGGCAAAATAAAGACTCGTGTTTTTTTTTCTAGAACGGTCCCAACGGACCTGTCGGTTTCCGTAGGAGACTCGAAAAAGAAAAAAGAAACACGCAGCTTGTTTCCCTACTCCCAAAAGTCGTGATCGGGGTGCGGCGGTCTCTACCGTTGATAATTCTCTTGTTGGTTAGCAAAAAACTACCTGCGCGTCCATGTTGGGCATTTCGTTTTCAGATTAGTAGGGATTGCGCGTTAATGCCTTCGTTGTCAGGTGCGTGCACTTCTTGGGGACGTGGGGGGAAGTTGGACGTTTTTCCCATCGTCCCGTTGGGGGGAGTTGGGGCAGCACAGGCTCGGGTGGGGGCGTACCTATGAGGGCTTAACGATGAGTTGCACCTGGGAGCCTAAAGGGAGCAGAGGAAAGGAGAGTTCGGAGGGTACTTCAGCAGACTTCTCTTCCGCCTCCTCGCGCGCAATCTTCAAAATCCCACCTTTTAGAAAAAGATTAAGAAGAGGACTAATATTCCCAACCTGAAAGGGGTACATTGAGAATATAACCTTCATCGTGACGGGGCCGGGACCAATTCATTTTCCAAGGACACCGATCAAAATCTCAACGGACGGAGAGAAAATACATGAAAACGAAAGATGGAAAACGAAGCAAGGGTTCGGTCAATTCGGCGCTGCGCACGCTGATTTTCTTTCGACAAAAACGAATTTACAAAAAGGAAGTGAGAAACTCGATAAACGAAGGGGTCGGGTCGCCGGGACTCGAATTGCAAAAAAAGAGATCAGAAAACCATTTCGGGGGGGGGGCGAAAGAAGCAATGAAGAGGCTGAGAGCGATAAGAGAACGAAGGAGACGGGGTAGGGTTATTCCCGGGGACAATAACGAAGAGAAAAGATACACCTGTAGACAGAGAAGGGCGTTTTATCGGTCAGGGCTGAGAAGGCCAACTATCATTAAGACCATGCAATCTACCTTACCACAACCAACACTATCCCCGCGAAAATTAACGTGTTCCAAAGGGAGAAAAAAAAAGGTCGAAAAAACCAAAATATCTCAGAAAAAGAAGGGGTCAACCTGATATTTTCCTATGATTTTTTACACGAAAACTGGTGAATGCGAAAAAGGGAAGCGTGAGAGGTCCAGATAAGCTCAAGACTCGGTACTATACCGGACAGGTATTCCGGAATCTCAGTAATTCTGCGGAAGGAACATAATAAAGAAGGGGAAGGTCGGGAAACGGGATAAAAGCATACACCTCTGTCGTTTGGTCACGATTCGACTCTGGGCGGAGAAAAGTTAAAGAAGCTGAACAAGAAAAAATAATCAATACAGTAACGGGAGGTCGCAGAACTGCAAGATCACAAAACGATTGACTTGCAGAAGCCGATGAGGTTGCATCTTGGCGGAGAAACGCAACGGTACGACTCCACGCGATCTTTTAATCTCTTTGAAAAGTTGTTGGAGGTCCTAGGGACCACTGGGACGGGGGTGGGGTTTGGCGGGGACGGCGCACTGTGGTCAGGATGGAATTTAGATAAAATCCCAAGCTGAGGAAAACTTGTAGAGGACTGTAAACAAAAGAGCTGTAGGTTTTATCTGAAGACTACCGCGAAAAAATGCCGCCGCCCCTTAAAAACCAAAAAAACACCTACCGCCACCCCAAAGGAAAATTCTCTCAAAAAGAAATCGCCGGGGGGGATCTCCGCGAAGAAAGACAGGGAAATTTCGAGACTCCTACAGCGTATCCCACCTTCCATCACCTATGCTCTAAAACAATCTGGGAAAACGAAAAAGTTGCGAACAGCACGAAACAAAAAGAGTGGAAATCGGATATTTGAAGAGCTTAAATGGAGCGAGGCCGTGTCAGGCTGGGACGGCTTTCAAGGAGGAAACTCGATGAGGACATAAAAAGAGACCCATGTCCGGTTAAAACCGACCACGACGATCGGAATTGCCGAATCCGGATGTCAGAAGTTGAATTATCGGATAAAACAACGGGGGGAAGGGGGGGGGGCCTCTGCGGAGAGGGAGAAGGGACAATACGGAGATCTTAGGGCAACGGAAATATCCTCTTAGAGCCGCTATACCGTGGTCGGGAAGCGCGGGGGGAAAGGTTAAGGGAAGGGGTAAAGTTGTAAAACAGTA
>Ga0179593_1352337_pt1 | contig 16224 bp, 17 predicted proteins | sample CZODoug2_1_08_16_FD_185931 | JGI IMG/M metagenome (GOLD analysis project Ga0179593, IMG submission 185931) | Vadose zone soil fungal communities from Angelo Coast Range Reserve, California, USA - CZODoug2_1_08_16fungal (PacBio error correction) | ecosystem: Environmental > Terrestrial > Soil >...
GATCACAAAAAAAAGGCTGGGTGTTTAAACTGTAGGGCGACAAGGGAAAAGGGGGGAGGAGAGTTCGGGACAAAAGGGGGGAAAACGAAAAGAGAAAAAGAACAATCTTCAGAGAAAAAAAAAAAAAAAGGAGGGGGGGAGGAGAAAAGAGACGTCTGGATGAATCTTGGTGGTTAACGGGCCCTGTTGGGGGTAGAGAAAAGGTGAACAATAAAAAGATCGGGAGTGGAACGGGCAGGCCAGCCGAGAAAACAACAGAGCGAATTGGGGAGGAAAATTCGCAAAAAGAAAAGTCCATCTGGGTTCAGACTGCCACGAAGGCGGAAAGAAAAAAAATGAGTGCAAACGGGCGAAACGCGGGAAAACCAGAGGGAACAGGTGAAAAAGGTGGGAAACGCGACCTTCGGGACAACCAAGATAAGAAAAGGGTACGCGACTGGAGTCAAAAAACAATAAATGAGGGGAGTGCCCTGACGCAGGGGGGGGAAAGAAGGGGGATGGGTGAAGCGGATGACTAACAGACATTAACGTGAAGGGGAGGATCACGCTAAAGAAAAGGATTAAACAAAGTCAAAATCGTGGGAGAAAAGTACAAGGGGAAGGACACTGGGACGGGGACAATAGCAATTTGTCGGATGGAACAAACAACAAAAAGGGGAAATTAGGACCCCATCACCCTCCTTTAGAGAGGGGGGAACACCGGAGGTAGGGCCAACGAAAAAAATAAGGCAAACAACACACACATGGAAGGGTAAGACCAGGAAGTGAAACAAAGTCTGGGGTATGGTTCCCCAATCGAGTACGGGGGTAAGGCCAACATCCACTTCCGTAAACGAGGAATACTGCTGTTCAGGGTACTCCGAGGGGTGGGACACCTTTGAGGATGCATTAATCTATGAAATTGGGCACAGGGGGGAGGGATCAGGGACCAGCGGAAACATACTATTATCGAAAACGGTTGTTGGCGGGGACAGGACACATACAGAAGAATAAAAAAACGACGAGGAAAGGGGGAGTGAGTACCAGACGGGAGCAAGAGCTTTCATTCAAAGGGGAACGTTTCGTGAGATTGGGTACGTACTAACCATCCACCTATTGGAGAAAAAGGGAAAAATCCTCAGCAAAAAAACAAAATGGTTGGTCGGGCAGAAAACGGCGAAAAGGAATGACAAACTCGAAACTAAAAGAAAAATGGCCCAGATAAACGGAAAAACGAGGGGGAAGCGACATTTCTCTTGTGCAAGCAGCCAGGGGGTTGAGAAAGAAGGAAGGTCAACACCTGTTCCAAATCATGTTATCAGGGAGACCAAGGAGAGTCAAGAGGAAATTGTCTAATTGGTACTTCCTCACAAAAAGGAAGGGGGATGGGAATCGGGATTGTGAACGCCGAAAGAGGAAAAAAAAAAAAACAGTTTTCAGGGGACCTACGGGCAAACGGAAAAACCGGATGACTCATAGCTTGGCCCCTTGGAAAAAAAAAACAAAGGAAAGGGGCGAAAAAAAGATAACCTATCCGTGAAGCAAGGAGAAAGGCAAACAGGGACCCGGGTGTGTTCGGCCAACCGGTCCCCACCTGGGAAAAAGGAGAAAACGGGGGTGAGTCATTGGAATTCATAAAACCGTGCAAGGGTGAGAAAAGAAAAAAAGAGCCGGGGGGGGTGAAGGGGGGGGGAAAAAAATAACGGGAGGAAAGAGAAGAAGCAGAGAAAAAATTCTCAAAAAGTGTCGAGGGTCAAACACATAAAAAGGGGTCCGAGGATCCAGACTCGAAGACCCCGCGACACACTTACTGGGCAGACCGGAAAAAGAGAATAAAAGTGGACATCAACCGACCAAAACTTTGGAGCCAAAGAGGATTATTTTCATGTTCTGTTGGTGGACGATCGACAGAAACGAAGGGGGGGCCATCGGGGGGGTCAAATCCAGGCCGGTTCGAGAAGACGGGGCAGAAAATAACTGCCAATGCACAGCAGGGCGATACCTATCTGAAAAGAGGAGGAGGCGTGAGCAAAAGAGTCACATTCGGCAACTATAATACCAAAACCCCCCTCCTAAATTGGGTTCCGACGAGATACCTCTGAGGGGTCCAGAAAACGGTGGAAAAAGGTCGCATCCGAAGGTTCGAAGCAGACTACTACTGAAATGACTGCCTGGGTAAACTAGTGGTCAGCCCGTCTACCGAGGAGGGGAATGACAAATTTCGAAAAACGACTGACATGAGATACAAAGACGTCAAAGTGCAAAACAAAGGGGAGTTAATCCAGTAAAAGAACCTCAAAAGCCAAGGATATAAAATGACCGTGGTCATTCTTACCTCCTGTGACAAGATGTAATCCGGGAACAACCAAAAGGGTTTTTTTAAGCAAAGCAATGCAAAGTAAGGCATCTGTTCCGAGGGGGGGGGGTCGGGAAATGCGGGGAATTGAAAAGGTCGACGTCCGACTCAAATTTGGCTTCCAGGAAGGCAACTTTTATCTAGACGAAAGGAGGAAAGGGAAAGACAATCTGTTGTCGTAAAGGCCCGTTTTGCCGACAACAGAGTCGACACAAACTGAGTAGGAAAAGGAAACCGGCGTCAAAAAGAAAAAAGAAGGCTTCAAGCTCCAGAAAAAAGTCAGGAGCCAGCTCAAAAGAGGGGAAGACAGGCCACGACATTACTGCGACCAAAAACCGGGGAGTCAACGGGTGTTTGACCAGAAAGGAAAGTGTGTGGGGGGGCCCAAAAACCAAAAAAGAGTGGGGTCCCCAATCCACAAGGAGGGAGGGGTTACAATAGGCGGCATGACTTGGAAGATGAAATGTCTGAAAAAAAAAAACAGGGGGTGGCCTTCCCCAGGGCAGGAAACAGGGGCCAATGTTGATTGATGTGTCCGTATTAACGCATGGTGGGCCGGGTGTCAGGGGGAAAGAGGGGGAAAAGTGAGAGATTTGGAAAAAAAAACGCATTCACGGCCACTCAAGGGGAGGGAAAGGGGTAACAAACTGGTAAAACGAGCAATACGAGCTTTCTATCAGAGAAGTGGGGGAGAAACACAACCGGGGCTGACGAGGACCTTGGGGCAGTACTCAAAGGGAGGACCGACACTTCAACGTCTTACCTCACGGGGGACGAAAGTCGCGACAAGCGCAGCAGCCGCGAGGGGGGTAAAACTAGGGGGTAAATAGGAAAGTTCGGGGGGAAAATTTTGCGAAAATTTGCGGAAAAATCAAAGGACTCGTCTACCTTCGGAGAGGCCACGCGCTCGAAAAAGAGGGAAAAAAGACACCTCATCAGGAGAACGTTTCGGGGGATGTTGGGAAAAGGGGGGGAAAGCCTCAAACTCGGAGAGGGGGGGTTCGGTTGACTTCTAACTCGATCCCGTTGGAGGTGATCACATAATAAAAAAAAAGTAGAAAAAGAAAAAAGGTTTGGTAAAGGAAGGATCGGACTTTTCCAGCGTAGGGGGGGTGAACTCACCAAGGCCAGGGATAGGTGGGTCGTGGCCAAGTTCCCTACAGGAAGAGGGACTGGGCAGGGGGGAAAAAACTGGGAATAATCAAAGGGACGACCGAGACCAACGAATCGGGTCAAGAGGGGGGGGGGGGGTCGCCAAACCGTGGGATCAGGACACGGGGAGAAAAACAATAGTTGGACCTGTTTACTGAAAAGGAACCCAATTCACGAGGGTGGAGGCGGAGTAACACGAAAAACGCGATAGACCGCATGGTGGAAAGGGAGTACGAACTACATCTCCAAGCGTTCGTGAGAGGGGAAGAGCACATCCTTCCAGGGGCAGACGGGGTCCTCGCTTCGAAAAAAGAGGAAAAACAGGGAAGACTGCCAATGGGGGGGCCAACCATCCAGGGGCCCGGTGTTTGCCGGGAGAAGTCGGTTGGATAAGGGGGAAAAGGAATAATCTTGAGGAGCGGACCAACCATCGGGGGGCGAGGGGGGGGGAAGGAAAAAAACGTCAAAAAAGACCCAATTGGACGTACGACGGCGCCCTTAAGGGGAGGGGGAAGGAGCACACTCCGAGAAGGAAAGCGGGAACTTCTCGTCGAGAGGCAACGAGGGGGCCGAGCAACAAGTGGCCAAGGGCTCAAGAGTTATGCCAGGTGCCAGGTAAACGGATGGCTTTCGCTGTAGAAAAAAGGGAACAAAAGTTGCAAAGGTAACGGAGGGGGAGCGGAAGCCGAACGGGGTGTCAAAAGAAGCGCCCGAACGCAAAACCGAAAAGACATTCAAGATGGTGTCGGCCTTTCCGGTAAAGAGGGATCAAAAAAATCAAGACGTTGTGCCTGAAGGAACACGGAGAGGACCTCCAGGCCGGAGGGACGAGAAAAAAGGGCCAACCGGGGGCCAAGGCCATGCTTAGGAGGGGGGTTGTCAACCCGAAATACGTGGGTGAACTGGTGAAAGGAGGAGAAAAAAAAAAGACGCGTAGTTGAAGGAAGAAAGGAAAATGGGATCGTCCGCCAAACTGGCGGGAAGGAAGGGGGAAAAATAAGGGTGGGGATCGAAGAAAATCCAAAATCTAGGAAACGGGAGAAGGAGACCATGCGGGACAGGGGCCGAACAAAAAGGATTATGGTGTCTGTGGGGGGAATCAGCTCCACGAACCTGGAAAGGGACGACAGGCGCAGGGTGGCCAAGTGGGAAGTTGAATGTCCTGTCAAAAACCCAACGGCTTACTCCGCAAGGGAAAAGGGGACAAGGACTGGTCGACCAAGTCAGTTGCAGGAAGAAACGGGTAAGAAAGTGCACAAAATTAACTCTGAGGTAAGAAGGGAAGAGCTGGGGGGATCGGCTGAAACCTTGGCAAAAAAGGAAATTCGTGTGAGGGCACCATTTCCATTGGGGGGGTAAGGGAGGATTCTCATGAAAACATAGGGACTCAATAAATGAGAAGACCTCAACAACAAAAAAAATGAAAAAAAAAAAGTTAGGAGGAAAAAAGATTTAGGGAGACTCTTTTTTGGGGTTGAAGGGGAAAAAAATACGCCCCCCAACAATATACCTGAACCAGGGTGGGTCGCTAAAAGTCAAAGAAGGCTCTTAAACAGTACAGCCAGAAAGGAGCTCGGAAGGAGGGAATGGAAAAAACGAAGAGAAGGTCGGAAAAAGGGGGTGCCAAAAGTTAGTGGTACCGTTCTGCCTGGGGGCAAGGAAGGGGGAAGAAACCCCAGGGGTTCGGACCCTTCTATTTAAACCAAGGGGGACCAACCGGATAATCACTTCTGACCAACAGGTCGAATGCTCCAAAGGAGAAAAGACTAGATGTAAAAAAAAGAAAAAAGAAGGGGGGTGTCTGAAGGTTCCACACCCATGTTCTTAGGTGAGATACAGCTACCAAAAACAGAAGGGACGGGAGAATCACGCCAAGAAAGACCCCGAATAAGCACAGTTCCACACGGACGGGGGGGGGGGGACGCTAAGACTGAGTTCTTCTAACATCAGGGGAAAAAAAGTTCATTGACACCCGCTGCGTCTGACAAAAAAAGAGGAAGAACACTGTAGGGGTCTGGGGAAAACAGGAGGGGTATGTCGGTCAACGGAAGCCAACGGCCTTGATGTTGTCCCGACTGAGACATCACACTAGAAGTGTGGGGGGGGTCCAAGAAAAAAAGCAGAAGAAAAACCGGAAGGCCCGAACGAGGCCTGGGAAAGGAGATGGCAGACCTGGGAGTTTACCTCAGAAAAAAGAGTGTGAACTGTCTGCTTAAAAAAGTCTGAGACCCGACCCAGGGACAAAGAAGGGGGGGGGGGAGCTTGGTTTCGTCAAAGAGAAAAAGAAAAAGAGATTACAGAAAAGAGTCGAGTGGATCTGCCACGTTGGTGGGCGTCAGACAAAGCTGAGACAAAAAGAGAGCGGAGAAAGACAGACGGACAACATAGAGGAGGTCCAGGGTCCCAAGGGAAGGGGAGGCGGAAAAAAAGGTCCATGGACTTCGCTCCTGACCCTAGGTTACTGTAAACACCTGACCCAATTGTTGTCGGGGGAGGACAAACTTGCTGATGACCCGTTCAGCGGAAGCAAAAGAAAGGAACGAAACGCCTGAATTGGTGTGACAGGAAGGAGACAGTCGGTTGTCACCGGGGTACTAATTGAAAACCCGCGGGGTAGGACACCACAGGGCAAAGGGGAGGCTGAGAAAACCGCGAAAAGGGCGACGAAAGGGTCTCATGTCCAAACTGAAAAAACTGCATTTAGGAATGTCTCCAGTAGGAAGAAGAATCAACCAGGTGATGTGACAGTACGGCAAAAAAACACCCGGAAACAGCAGAAAGGAATGAATGGGTCGCCCGGGTCAAAAAAAAAGGATTCCCCAGCGCCCAGAAGATGTGGACAGCTTAGGGCACCGGAGGGACCGGGTGTGGTAGGGGACGGAAATGTGTCAGCGAAGTAACCGCCCGTTCAACGCTAAAAAACGGTGTGTGAGTTGCCTCGGTGCCAATAACCGGAGTATTGCGAATGCCGTGGAAAGTACAAACATGAAGAGAAGCAAGAAAAGAAAGTCCGACGGAAAAAAACTGAAAACCTGGTTCAGTATGTTCACCGGTCTGAAAGAAAAGGAGTAGAATTGCGACGCCCCTCGAAAAATGCTGTGGGGAAAGAAGAAAGGGAGATCACTGGGGGACAAAAGAAAACGGAGAACGATGAGGTGAGGGGGCCGAAGCTCCTCTCGATCAGGAGGGCCAACCTCAGGGGGAGAAAGAAGGGGCAACAAAGAGGGGAAAGCCTGTCAGGACAAGGGGGTCACACCAAGAAGATAGAAACCAGAAGAGGAAATCCGTAGTATCTGCTGAACTTAGAGAGATCTCTTGAATCGAGTCCCAAAAGACGAAAAAATCCGCGCGAGCACGAGCCTAGACCGGGGATGGAAAAGGGGGCCTCGGTGAGGGGTGCCAAAGGAAAAGATGCATCCGGTGGTTATGAAAGCAACAAAGAAGGAAGAAACGAGAACTGCCTTCAAGGAGGGTGGGAAGAAGGGGGTTGAAGCCCACGGCAAGGCAAGAAAAGCGAAGACGTACAAGATGTGGGCCTTAAAAAAACACAGCCACTGCAACGAATCATGTCAATATGACAAGAGGGACCAGGGTAACGAGGACAGCCAACGTGTACTGCCGGCAAAAAAGATAATCCTAAAGGAACGGCACCCGGCCAGACGAAAAGGTTGTATTAACATAAGCAACAGGATACGGGGGAGAAAAACGAGAGGTCGGTTGGGGGGGGGGGGGGGGAAAACCGCAATCCTTTCAAAGAAGGAAAACTGGAGAAGACATAATAGGGGCACCGAAGGGCGAGCAGCACGTGGCTGCCCAGCTGTGAAATTCTAAAAATCATCGGTGGGAAACCGTGTGAGAGGAAAGCTAAGCTCGGCAGGGAAAAACACCACATGAGGAGGAGTCCCAAGCTCCCTGAAGGTGGGGGTCAACCAAACGCGTCAAGAAAACTATGGGGCATTGGCCCGGCTCAAAACCGCATACCCAAAGGAAAGATCAGCGGGCAACTGGGGCACGAAGTCTTCAGTGATCGGACAATTCCAGGAAACGCGTTGGTGGGAAAAACCCAACCGAAGCTGGGGGCCAGAAACAGGATCTTGGCATAAGAGGTGGAGGCGTCACCAGTGCTTTGGTCACGGATTAATGGTCCACCGGGGGCCACGGGAAGGTGCATACGGGAAAAGGGTCTCAGGGAAGGAGAGGGGTGATGGAAAGAGGAAAGAACGGTAATTGCCGGGGCGTCAAAGGCCAGACCAAGCTTGGAACCATTGAGGAAACTTTCTTCAGGTGCACGAGACGTTAACACTTGGAAACAAGGGGGGGCAAAGGGACAAAAGAGACAGGGACCGGGTAGGGCATGGGCACGGTCTGGAGGAGAAAAAACACAAGGAAGTGCATATGAAAATAACCTCAACCAGGAACAATTGAAGAAAAACCTCTCCAGGGACTTACTCACCAAAATACCGACACGGGGACCGAAAGAAGAACCGCTCCCTACGGGGTGTCATCAGGCTCCGCAACTTTCGGGGTGACGTTACCAGGAAAAAAATGGGGGGTCGCGGGTACCGGAAACTCGGAGACTATGAAAAGGACGAGGCCGGCAACACAAAAAAAACAAAAAAATACGATATCGGCAATCCAAGATAGGGGGGGAACTGTGGTTGGTCTTTTTGATCTCAATCGCGAACCAGCAACTTGTTGGTCGCACGGGAGGTCCGAAGAAAAATGAGGGGAGACGAGAGGTATAGAGGGGGGAAAAAAAAGACGAGGACCAAACGGGTGGGAAGGAACCGGGTACATCGAGCCCATCCAACTTAAGAATCTCAACAAAGAAAGTTCATGGCCAAGTCAGCTGAACAGTTTAGGGGGTGGGAAGGAAAGGGAGAAATGAAAGAAGGCCCTTTCCAACTTCCCACACGATCGGGGCAACGGGGGTTGGCGCAGGTGAAGTTTTTGGCAAAAGAAGAAACGTGGGAAGAATCCGTAGGGAGGGGACGGGGGGAAAAGGGGGGTCGTCAGGGGACATCAACGGGGGGGGAAGGTAGTGAAGCGGTAACACGATCATCCAACTGCCCGGCCGGGGCGACAGACCGCGGGGCGATGGCGGCGCAAAAAGGAGAACAAGGACAAAGGTGCCGAAGACGGGGGCCTCAAAAGAGGGGGCAGGGAAAACAAACTGCTGAATTGGACACAGGCCCGGAAAACGTGTCTAACGTAACAGGGCGGATGTCGCGGCCGAAACAAAACAAAACAGATGAAGAGGGCGGAAGAAGGAAAAATGGGTCGACCTCGGGAGGATAAAGTAGACACGGACCGGGCCCGATGGTTGAAACAAGAGAGGAAAAGCAACGGTTCTCGGGGTTCACGGATATTTTTCCAGTAGACAAAACGTGGCGGGGGACACACTCTACGTAGGGCAGGTAGGGGACAACGATGTTCATGACAGGAGGGGGGAGAAAAAAGGTTGTAAAATAAAATACTTCGTCAGGGAAGAGGTTCAACAAACACGCAAAGAAGACTCCGGGAGAACACGGGAAGGCAGCTGTTTCGGGGAAAGTGGGTCAAAGGAAAGGATACGAAAAAGAGGGTATTAGGGAGTTAGGGAAAGAAGGACGATCCAGGTCCAGAAAAGCACTCAAAAACGGGAAAAGATGAAGGCAACCATCTCCAGGGGAGGAGATGGTTGGGGTCATACACCTAAGGAGGTTGTGGGGGGTTTGTTCTGGTAAGAAAAACAAGAAAAGCGGTCAGTGGGGCAGCTTTCGCCCTCCAGCCAAATACAGGGGGAAAAAAACATTCTTGTACTCAGTGGTCTAAACTTCTTTAATCGAACTCAGTAAAACTGGGAGTAGGGATCAACGATGACCAGCACTACGAGAAAGCCATGCGGACAGGGGACGACAAAACGCTCAACAGGGGAGGGGGGGGATCAAGTCGCCTGCGCCTAGTTTTTGCACCGAAGGGTGTAAGTCCCAGGACATAGGTACCAGAAGTTCAAAAACTCCATGGCAAGGGTGAATGACGGACTTGAAGTGAGAAAAAGGGAACTCGAGTGGAGGGCGGAGCTTATGCCTTCTATAGGGGGGGACGGCACTGACACTGACGGGGAAAGTCCCTATCTTAGTACGGAAAGTGGTAGAGAAACCACCCCGTGGCCAAAAAGGGAAAACGTAGAAGTCTCACTTGAAAACAGGGTTACTCAAATCAAGAGAGATCAACACAAAAAATAATAGAGTTCGGTCTAAAAGAGGAAAGAGCAGCTTTTCAAAAGGGGGATGGGTCGCTAAAAGAAAAAGGAAAAGTAGGCGGGAAAAGCAAGGGAAAAACCAGAAAAAATCTTCCCGAAAACGGAAAGGGAAGAAAATGACCGCCACCATCATCTTCCCTTTCTCAGGAAAAGGAAAGAGGGGTGCCGGGGGCACGAAGGGTCCCAGGGGTTTAAAAGAAAGAAAAAAAGATACCACCGTCATGGGCGAAAAAATGCGGAACTTGTCAGGAGAGCAGGGGGGAAAAAAAATACCAGAAAAACAGAATCCTTGGGACGACTGTCAAGGTACACATGGATAGCGTCATTCGGAGCGGAATAAGTCTGGTGATATTTACGTTCTCTACGCCTGGGAAACCACAAACAGGGGCCGTCCTTGGGGGGGAGGGAAGGAAAAAGTCACGATTTCCAGTGAAGACTAGCAAGGGGTCGCAGTTCATGGGGAAACAAACAGAAAGAAATTTCCTGGACCCACAAAGAAGAAAACTTGGGGCAAGATGTACCCAAACCCTGTGAACGGTGACATGTCACACGATGACGCGAAAACACGGAAGGTAGGTCACTGGCTGACAGGGTGAATCCAGCCACGAATCGGGCCCACCATATCCCTACCAGGACCGAACAGATCGGGCCAGGAGGACTGTTGTGCCAAGAAGGAACACCACTATCGGACACTGTCAATCAGAGAGCACAAGTGTAAACCGCAAGGGGTTAGGTTGAGGAAAGCGAACGACATGGAGTACCTGACCAGGACGAGGGGAGGAAGGAAGTTGGGATCAAAAAAAAATCAGGAAGGGGAGCACTCACGGAGAGAGAATTACACGCGGTCCCATGGTCAGAAAGAAGGCGCTTCGAGGGGGTAGGTACGGGGGGGGCTAAAACAACTCCTGACCCCTTACGTCCTAAAAAAGCACAGAATTGGTGTCAGTGGCTTACTCAGTGGATGAATAAAGGTGGGGGCAACTTTTCCGAGAGGAAACTACTTACTCCCAAACTTTGCCCAGGGGGCACTATGAAGACCGCCATTCACAAAAGGGTGGTCAAGGGTGAACTCTGTAGAGAGTAGAAGGCAAAAGGGCTGGGTCGTAACACCACGGCGAATGGCTGCGTCAGTCACAGATATACGACTGAGGTCACACGATGGAGGGTAACTGAGGGAAAGAAAAAAGGGTCCCTGGATGTAGACGATGAGCTTCAAAACTCGAAACACCTCTAGGGGTAGGGCGCAAGCCAGGGGGGGGAACCTCTAACCGGTAATTCGACAAGGGTGGGCACAAACGGTCCAACAAACGGGCCACGTGAACAAAAAGCGCAGAAAAAAAGTGGTGACCCTTGCTACCGGGTAGTACAAAACCGGGAAAAAGGGAAAAAATCGACGAAAGTCCCCTGAATAACTAACGGTTAGCAAAAAATTTTTCTATCATCGTGTGGCCTGTGGGGGGAGTGGGGAACCAAAAAAGATGGACCGTCAGCCCAAAGTCTGGGGCTAAAAAAAAGAGGGGAAAAGCAAAAGACGAGAAAAAAGAGAGGGAGTGCACTCAGAATTCTGAAAGCCCAAAACAACACAAAAATCTGCGGCCCAAAGGAGGGAGAAAAATCAAAACAGGAAAATAACGGAAACGGCCTCAAAACCGGGCCGCATGGGAAGCTGGCAAGGAGAAACGATTCATGAGAGCAAGGAAAAAAACTAACGTAACAAAAAAAAAGTCGCTGACAGTAAGGGGGGAATCAGGAAAACGGGAGGGGAACATGAACGTCGGTCCGTCAAATTCAAACCGCCCGAAGGTCACGAAAACTCTCTGAAAAAACACCCAGGAATCGCTTCCTGAGAGACCAATCTTTCTGCACCAAATGGTGTGGACGTAACGAAAACAAAGGACTCCACAAGCACAATAGGAACCTCGAATTGAAGGGGGGTGGCAAAAGGACGCGCTTAGAAACTACACAAGTAATGGGCATCCCGGTTGTGTCTACAAAAAGCGAGGAAAGACGACGAGCTGCACCAAGGCAACGTGTACAAAACGGAGGGTTTTGTTCCCGGAAAAAAAAAACGAGAGGCGCAAATCGATACGAGGGGGGACCTGGACAGGAGTCAAAAAAAGTGCACAAGGGGGAGTTGAAGAGGCAAGATCCCGATGAACGGCCGAGGGGAAAAAAAAAGGGGTAAGTCCTTGAAGGAAAACCAAAGGGTGACAGATCCCTGAAAAAAGTCACAGGGGTGCACCCAAAAAAACGGAGGGACAATCTTTAGAAAAAAAAGTATCTGGGGGGGGGGGGAAAACAGCCGGGAAACGGCCTGGGGGGGGGGGAAGGGTCGTGAGTCCCATCATAACGAAAAGGTTCTAGCAAGCATGCCTCAACTACTGGAGACCGCGGGGGGATGGGGAAATTTAAGAGGCGTTTTTCGAAATCGGTCAAGCAGAGAGGGGGGTCAACAACGTGGATTGAAAGAGAGGAAAAAAAGGACTAACAAATTTACCTGTGGGAGGTACAAAAGGGAGGTCCCGGCTCCGCATAACATCATCTTGAGAGAACACATTCCGGGAGCAAAAAAAAAGATACCTTTAAAAACGCCTTTGGGGGGGACACAAACACCCGAAAAAAAAGGGGGACTTAAAGATGCCATGCCGATGGTAGGGTCCAACGTACGGGGAACTGGGGGGGTCGTTCAGGTACGGGTAAAAATGGGACACCCGGGGTGCGAGCGTCCCGGCCGGAACGGGATCGGACTCCGACCCGGCGAGGAGAGCTTGAAAAGGAACGGCAAAACAGGGGTTGCAATGGGACAGAAAACCGAAAAATTGGGTCAAAAGGTTCGTTAAGTCATGTGCGGTTATTAGAATAGGAGACGGAAGGGGGGGAAAAGGCAGGACCAAACCTGGCGTAGGGGGAACACAATCCAAACAAATAGCCGCCACAAAAAACAAGCAGATACCCAAAACAAAAACCAAGAAAAAAGGGAGTCAAAGTCGTATTCGTCCAAACTCAACACAAATCGCACAGCGAATAAAACCTAGGCCGGGGAAACTCAAAAACGTGACGGCACCTGAAAGACAAGAGGGGTAGAAGGAAAAAACTTCGGACGAACTGCAAGGAAGGCCGAAGGAGCAACGAAAAACCGACCCAACAGCATCACCGCATACCTCCTTTTTAAAAATCTATGGAAGAGACCTGAAAGGTGGGGAAACCACGGGCCCGAACACAGGATGTAAGACCAGTCTCAGACCACGCGAACTAAAGAATGAGAGGGAAAATAGAGGCCCTATAAGACGACAAAGAACCTAAAAACATCGGGGGAGTTCATGCCCGGGTTTAAATATAAAACAGAGAACAGGAGAAAACTTTGGGGGGGTCAGAGGGGGCCGTCAGTCATGGATGCGTACAACCACAAAAAAGCGAAATGTGGAAAATCCATCCGAGCATCTGAACAAAACACGGGGGGAAGAGGATGGATCGCTAACAGAGGAAGGGGGGGGGTGGCCATACCACGGAATGAGCCGCCACTGAGCGCTTTGGGGCAAAAAGGCAAGAGAACAACAGGATATACAAGGGGGGTTCGGGGGGGGCAAGGTAGGGGGGGAGGACTTGAAGGGGCCGGGACTCCACACTTGAAAAAACCCCGAGGGAAACGAGAAGGATGTCTCGGGGGGTTGGGGATCCAACGGGAAGTGTTGGGACAAGGGGTGCGAAAGGAGGGAATCTGGTGAAAACAAATGGGGTCGCTTGCAGGAGGCCACATAAACTGGGGAAAAAATGGAGGGGACTTCTGTAGAACTCCAAATCAATCCGGTGGGGGGTACTGAGGTACGAAAGGAATCCACCGGAACAGAGTCGATAGGGGGGATCATCCTGACCATGGAGCTTGTGGCTAACAGAGCGGTGCAACCGCTCTGCGAACAATGAAAAAATAACCAGTACGCGAGAGGAAGGGGAGTTGGTGGACAACAACCACACATCAGCACGGTGTTTAGGAGGGTGGTCGGGCGCGAAAAAGGAGAAGAAAAACTGAGGAGAAATCGCGGAGTGCTCACAAAAACAAAGGAGAGAAATAATTTGGCCCCCGGGGAAACGGGCCTATCAAAGAGACCGTCAAGGGTTTGTTAGGGGAGGAACCAGTTGGGGGGGGGAATACTTACTGCCCAAGATGCACAGGCGGAAGTCACTTACATTACGGGGACGGGAGAAACCCCACAATCCCAGACCCTAGGAAGAGACCTGATAGGTCATATCGAGGGTGGCCTACACTGGAGGGGGGTTACAGCAAAATGGGCAGGCTTGTCATGGGAAAGCCGCATGGGTATTCGCTTAGAAGAGAAAAAAACCACTGACCCCCACCGGGAGAACAGTAACGGGTACCTAATGATGGAAAAAAATAAAAGGGGGGGTGCAAACTCCAGTGCAAAAAACGACCCCGGACTAGACGGATCCCAGAGGCAGATGTCGGCCCCTGGAAACGGCGTCTTCACGTCTAGCAAATGGCTGGATGGTTGGACCTAAAAGGGGGGTTGCTTTTAGTGGCACGGCGCGGGGGACTCACGGGGGAACTGGCGGAAATCCGACAGCGGTGAACATAAATGCACCTCTTCAAAGGAAAGAAAAGTCCGCTTGTGGTGTCAGACCAACCGAAAAATCATGGGGGGTTGTTCTGTTAACACTACGGGATTATTGGGGAAGAAGACGCAACATAACAATTGAGTAACCACTGAAAATAGAAGTTAAAAAAGAGGTTGAATTAAATGGTGGAAGGGCGGTATTAACGACAAAGACGAAAAATGTAGTCGTCATCACTCGAGAAAAGCGCTCCCCCATTCCATGCGGGGGGAAAACGGCCGAAACCGCGTTTTGGAGGGGGGAGAGGCGCGAACGAAACCGTCAAGAGCCGGGGGCCAGAATGTGGTACACCAGCTGTGTCTGGCCGTCTCCAACGTCAAACAGACCAAAAGGGACACCGGGCCAGTGGAAAAATGTTCAAAAAAAAAAAGGGGACAAATTACCCCTAGGGGGGAAGTCAGAAAAGGTAGGCATGAGGGGGGGGAGAAAACGTACTGGGGTCATTCCTTAGCACGAAGGGAGCAGGGCTTGTAAGCGGGGGCCTGGGGTCAAAAGGGATGTCCACGCAACCGAGAAAAATGCATGTGTACATTTGGCAAAAGTACTCAAAAAGGGTGGAGGGGGTCGTCAGAGGGCTTTCTCAGGGAAAAAAAAAAAACAGATTCCGAAAAATCAAGACAATCAAACAACAACAACGGGGGGAGAGGGAAAAGATGCCGCCTAACTGGTTGTGACATAAGCAAATAAAGAGACTGCGGGCACCGGGGGGGGATAAGAAAAATGGGCAACAAGGGGGAAGAGCCTGGAAGGGGAGAAATTAACGGCCCGACGGGCAACTATTAACAAGAAAAAAGGGAAGAAGGGCTGCGCAAAAAAAAGAGATTACCTGGGTGGCAGACTGAAACGAGGGGGGAAGAAACTCAATGACGGGGGAAAAGAGGAGGCCGTCCGAGGTCCCAGGGAAGGTGGGGGGTGGGGGGGGCGTACAGAAAAAACAATTTCTGTGAAAACCCGGAGAAGAGGTCAACTGGGGTGAGAGGAATCAAAAGGGGAATCACAGAAAAAAGAACGGGTCCAGCTACTGCCGTCTCGACGATAAGGGCCAGGAAGACTCTTAGAGCGGGGAAAAAAGAGGTAATATGTGACGTCTGAAAAAAAAAGGGGCGAAAAAAGGAAAAGCGAACAGGAAAAAAAAGCAAAATCCTCCCCAGGCGCGGGGGGTCGGGATCGAAGGGTGCAAAAGAGACAAACTGTCGAAAGCGGAATGTGACCAGAAACACCGTTCAGGGGTGGGTTCGAACAAAAACGCGCCGAACGGTCGCTATGGGCCAAAGGAGGGTAACTTTCCCCAGGGGAATCATCGAAAAACTGGAATGGGAGTGTCCCGCTGTGGTGTGGATCCAATCAACCAACTGGGACCAGGATGGTTGAAACAATATCAGAGGAAACGACAGTAAAAGGCCCTAAACTCTGCCCAGGAAACAGAAGAGGGTAACTGGGGGGTACTAACGCGGTGGTGAAAAAAACATGTGCGGCTTGCAAATAGACGCCCGACCCGTCAGGGGGTTTCAAGTGTGGGGAAATACAAAGGGATGAAAAAGACATCTATGGGGGAAGTACGCTCCAGACCTAGGGAGGCAGAAACGTTGGGAAGCCACCTCAAAATTGCCAGAGTCACAGAAAAAAGAGATCAAAAAGGTGTGTCCTCCGGGGAGTAGGGAGGGAAGGCTAGGCTTCAATACATGAAAACAAGAGTCGAAGAGGGGGGGGACCTGTCGGATACGACCTACAGAATTGGTTCCGGGGGGGGGGAGCCGGTAACAAGGGCGATGGATCCCGTTCCGCGCACGCATTCCCGGGGAAAGGATGGGGTTTTAAAAACTTGAAGACGCCAGGGTTTCCTTCCTGCGCCAAAACTAGGAGG
>Ga0179593_1379069_pt1 | contig 16224 bp, 20 predicted proteins | sample CZODoug2_1_08_16_FD_185931 | JGI IMG/M metagenome (GOLD analysis project Ga0179593, IMG submission 185931) | Vadose zone soil fungal communities from Angelo Coast Range Reserve, California, USA - CZODoug2_1_08_16fungal (PacBio error correction) | ecosystem: Environmental > Terrestrial > Soil >...
CGAAGAGCCAAGGGGTTCAAGTATCAGGAAGGGCAGCGACTGCGGACAATGGTGGGACGGAAAAGTGGCAGGGAGACGCACTTGACATCGGGAAAGGGGGGTGAAAAAACCCACAAAAGAGCGGAGGCCTGGACCGGGCGGAGGGTGAGGTGGGGGGTGGGGAAACGGAAGCGGGGAAATGGTTGGGGGCGGAGACGGAACAACTGATATGGGAAATATGCATCAGTGCGTTTGGTGCTGGATCTTAGATGGCGCTGGCCACCGATAGGGTCGCGATCACACTGTACGCTGGGAAGAAACTGCCACCAGGCAGCTGTGATGCACAACGTGCTAGGAGGGGATCGGCGTGAAAGATTTGAGTCCGGCCAGACAGAAATAGGGAAGGCCGAAGACGCATATCGGTGCGGGACGAGCGCGAAAGTACAACTGGGCGGAGGGGAAATGAAGTCAAGGACATCTGCAAACGAAGGCCATAAAAAAAGGAGACAAAAATATAGTGGCACTGGCGCAAGGAAACAAGCTCGAATGTTACGGCGGCGGCTGATTGTGGCGAAAACAAAAGAATTGAAAATCGGCCAGAAATGGACAGGGATTTTTGTCAGGGGAACCCGCGGAGAAAAGGGAACGAGGGGGGGCGATTCGCGACGCACTGGCGAGAGAACGCACGGAGACAACTTTGCGCAGGGGGAACCACCACAATGTTACGGCGATGAAGAGAAATTCCCATAAGAGGAAAAGAAAACCAGCCATATTGAATCGGAAGAGGAGGCTGCATCCTCTGCTGGGAGACACCCCACGCGAGGAAAGGGAAAGCGAAAGACTGGGATGAGCCGGCTCTTCACGGAGAGCAGGGGACAAGAGAGCGCACCATGGCGGTCGAGGGGTTCAGGCAACACGGAGGGGGAACGCTAAATAATTCCCCTTGAAAAACTGGGAAATCGCTCTGGCGGCATTTGAACAAAAGACAGACGCGATTTGCCACACCAACGACGCACCGCTGCGCGCCTGTAAGTCACGCTTGATACCGTGGAGAACACGTTGGATCCCACTCAGAAAGTCACAGAGGGGGACCTTTCTTTCCGATCGAAAAAGAGAGCCACCGCTACGGTGCGAAAAAGCGCACACTGCAGATCAAGTGAAATGAGGAAAGAATGAAAAGAAAGAGAGACGATCTTTCCTAATCGTTGGGGGGACTCGTTTCCGCTTTCGCAAAGAGGGGGGGGGACCGTTCCGGTTCACAAATAAAACGCTTCATACCTCGCGTCGCATCAAGGCCGTCGATCCAAAGGAAGGAAAAGAAGGAGACGCATTCCTGGAAGGAAAAAGGGAGTGGCGGACAAGGAACCGTGGGGACATCGTGGCGATTTGGACAGCGGCGATGACGCGAACCAGAGATTCAATAGTCTGAGGTAAAAACTAGCGCCGCAATGAAACCGAAATGATTCTCATAGTCGGGAAAGATCGCGGGACACATCATGCCGAATAGATTCAATGGGCTTGGCTTTGTATTCGGAAAAAAACACAGGAATAGCCAGGCCGTAGGGAAGTGGGGCGGGGAAACAACCGGATTAGAAGATAAAGTCAAAAGGCCATTTAAAGGAGAGGACTGATCTTGATCGTATTCTCAATTTGGGAGATTTGTAAAGTGAGGGGAAGAATCACCAATCGGGAAAGCAGTCCGAAGGGGAAATGTTGGGGTCGCAGGGGCAAATCAGAAGGACCGTTGGGGCAAAAAACCAGAGGTCTGGAGACCGGCCACCAAGGGGGACCAGGACGAAGAAGGGGAGGATGTAAGATGCTTAACACGACATGGTCAATAGTAAAACATGGAAATTCAATAAGCGTGGAAGGCTGGGGCGGTGCGTGTAAGACATAGGATGATATAAGAAAGCAGAAGAAGATCAGAGATGGGACAGGCCATCTTACAGTGTGCATAAGTGGGAAGAGCACATAAGGAAGCACTCTGTCAAGAAGGGAAGACTGGATTGGTGGGCAGTTGTAGGGAAAACGCGAAAGGGTCCCTAACACGCCTCAAGCAAAAAGGTGTGTTTGAGCGGACGGTAGGGGACAGTGGGCCATCATCCGCAGGTCGCTGCAGTTGGGGACAAATATGCAAATCCTATGGGCCGTCAGCCAGTGATGAAGTAAGGGCCCCTGGAAAGGAGACGGAGAATGGGAGGGAGCCGGACACCACTAGAGGACGAAACTACTGAGCGTAAGTGGAGTCATGTTACCAAAAAGGATTGGGGGCTAGGGGCCCTCGCCCGTGGAGACCAGAGGGAAAGTGGTGCACAGCCGATAGAGGCGCGCAGAGCAAAAGGAGAACGCGCAAGGTGTCGGGCTGGTAACGTAGAGCATCAGGCGAATGAAAAGGGAATCAAGCTGCGCCGGTGAAGGGAAAAAGAGGAACACGATAACAGGGGAAAAGGAAAAAACATAAGAGTGGCAGCCATCAGATCATCGGAGAAGTTCCATTGGTGGTGCCATAATCACGAATAGCGGGCCATGGTTTAACGTACAATGCGCATGTAAAGACAAGCGCTTTCTCTGAGTGGAAAGAAATCTCTCCGGTTATTTAAAAATCTGAAAACCGAGCACCGGACGGACCGCCAGGAATAACATGCTTTCTGCCTCAAAACAGCTACAGGGAAGGACCCAACGCCACGGGCCTGAATTCGTGGAAACCAATAAACAGCGGAGAGCCATCACGATTCCAGGGCAGGGACCATCGAAGATGATGAAGGAAGGGAATGACTTTGTGAAGCTGGAGTGAGCTATGTAAAAAAGGCACAAAGGAAAAACGATGCGACGCGCGCAAAAAGCAAAAAGTAAGCAATTTACTTAGATTGAAAAAAAAACCGCGACTGAGTAGTTTGGCCGTAGGAAAAAAAAAGGTCGTGGGTTACGGGGGGGCATGGCAAAATAAGGCGGGCGTATTATGTGGGGAAGAAGAGAATGAAAAGATCAGAGAAGTATGTGGACGTCGAAAAGAATCGCCGGACCGATAATATCAAGGCGGAGTCGCTCTTAGCTACTGGATACGGGGGGAAATGGAGAGAAAAAAAAACAATCGGGAAGGGGAAAACAAGATAGAATGAGCCGTTCTGCCCTCGCTCTGATGAATAGAGACAGGCGGGAAACCTCGCGAGAAGAAACAAACGGCTGCGGCGGTGCATGCGAAAAGCTTACTGGAAGAAAAGAAATTAAAGTCGCTTGCGAGAAACAACTCATGCATGGGGAAAGTGCGCACGCTGGGTCTCAATCGAATTAAGGACGCTGAATTGGGGGGCAGGACTAGGGAAGAAACTTTCTTTGGGCGAAGTACGTTAAAAGAGGTACAAAACGCAGAAGTCCTGCTGGAAAAAATTCCAGGAAAACGATGGTTGCACAGCCTTACGAGTGAGGCATGGGGAGGTTCAGAAAGGAAGGGGGAAAATATTAGGGTAGCCGTTTTAATAAGAAAAAGGGAGGATTGTGATTGGCGTCGGTAAAGGTGCAGACAGAAGTGGGCATGCAAATCGCTGGAGGTATTCGCGATGATGACAACTGAAGAGTTCGAAATTCGTGGAATCCGACAGCGAGGGAAAGAAGGATTCAAAAGGAGGGGGGTCCCTTCGCTCCTATAGTGCCGGGGTTTCAGTCCAGAGGCAGCGGGATTCCACTTCTCGCGCGAGGAAAGAGAGCGTTAAAAAACAAGCAGCGGACGACAGGTGATAGCACGCTCGGCTGGTCTGGCCCCGTAAAAAGCCCGCGGGACAACGATGGGAGACAAAAGATGACCAGGGGAAAACATCTGACGCAGAGTGTCGGGAGAGGGGGGGAAAGTGGGGCATTAAAGGTTGCGATGGCGGGACCACGGGATAGGAAAAAAGAGGAGTAATTGGGTTCAAAGAGGGGTATAGAGCCATTTATTCCGCAAGTCAGAACGGCAGATGGAAACTGGAAAAAGCCTTGCACCCAAGTCCTCAAAAAAATGGTAAGGGGTGATGTGAGTGGACGGGACAAAGGACCACTTTCGGAGGGCGGGATGGAACATTGTGGTGGAATATCCTGGATGCGAAATTGCTAAATCCAAAAAGGTGGCCCTCATAGGAATCTTGCACGTATATCCGGGACAAGATGCGTGGTCTGTCTGGTTATGGTAAGCGCGAAAAAGTAACGATGAATACAGCACCGATCAACCGCAAGAGAAGAGAAAAGTTTCAAAGGGACCCGCAATCACTAGGACCTAGCACGCGGCCGGGAATGGGACCGGCTCAAGCCGGCCCACGGATCGAGGACCAAAGGGAAGAAACCATTTCGCGAAGAAAATGCGCTCAAAAGTGGCGCGTTGCAGGGCCCGGCACTGGCAAATAAAAGAGGGTGAGCATAAGCGGGGTCGACAAATAGGAAAAGGAAAACGTCATTAATTGGCCGATATGGTACGAGGGGCGAATACTCGGGGGGGCCTCGCAAAAAATGGGGGGTAAAAGTGACGAGCGAAGGGGGAGTCGCGCCGGACATCAAAAGAAGAGACTTGGCCGATTTATGCGGATGGATGATTCCGCGCGGGTACTGTCCAGGGCATGTGGGAGAGTCAGCTTTCGAGAGCCAAGAAGGGGACAGATTTCGACATAGGGGGAATCGTGTTCGCGTGTAGCGGGCCGGGCACAAAGAGATATGTGGTCCGGCCAGACTGACGCAAGGATGTGATATTCCTGCAAGATACAGGTTACCAGAGGAGGGGAAAGGCCTACTGGCGAAGCCGAGGTGTCATAGAGAAGACGTATTAAAATAAACGCGCTATGCATGGTGTTACAGCTAGGAACCCGGCGGCCAAGGATCAAGAGTGGTGTAGTAGCGGAGTCCAGAACGAGTTATCCCAAACGAAGAAGGAATAGACCGGCATCCCCGGGGTTGCGTCAATGCGATTCCAAAGGCTGAAGCGCTGGATCTTCATTGATGGTAGACGTGCTAGGGGAGAAAAAATGGGAGCGGTGAAAGGAAGAAGCGTACGAGCGAAGAAGTCCAGCGGTGGAGCTTTATCGAGTGAAAAAGAGATGGGAAAAATGCGACAAGGTCCTGTCAGCAGGGAATTGCAGTCGCGCAGCGATTAACGGGGGTGGGGCAATGGCTTAGGAAGAGCAAAGCGCGTTCCTGCTGTACAGTAGAGGGAAGAAAGAGCAGAGGGAAAGTGGCCGAAGCTAAATCGCACCGGTGGCTGGAGCCCGGTGGGACTGATCAATTCAGTTGAAAAAACAATGCATGGCTGCGAGAAAATGGAGCGCGGGGATAGACCGGTGGGGTAGCAGGCAGAAAAGGGTGCAAAGAAAATAAAAAATGGTGCAAGATTCGCCGAGAGGGTCAAATATTCTGACCTCGGGAGGGAGGCGCAATCTTAGGGGAGGGGCGAGGATTCGACGTAACATTGTGTTGAAAACGGCGAAAGATATTTCGTGCTGAGTCTCTTCACCTCAGTGAAAACGACAAGGCTTCACGTCCTCCGAACCGTAAAAGTGGAAAAAATCCCGCCGCAGCGCGCACATTGGACGAATTGAGGCTAGATGGTTGGAACAGCGCCTCCGGGTGGGCTTTTCAGGCGAAGTGATGAAGAACGGCCAAGATTTTGTGGTAGCCTTCTGGAGCGCCAAAGAGGTCCGAACAAACCAGGCAACACACGGAAGGCCGCGCCGATATGACGCTCGAAGCCGGAGGGGGGGGAGGAAGAATCTCGGGGCGAGAAAAGACCAAAATCGAGCAACCGGAGGCACAAGACCGTCCGGCAGGTGCTCGCAATTGGTTCCGGGGACGTTAAAACTAAAACGAACTCGAAAGGGAAGGCAATGAGACTAAAGTCAGTTGTACACTAGCGCACAAAATTTTAAGACGGGGGGAATTACGGAATAACAAAACGATACAGACATTCCGGAGAAGATGCATAGTCAAAAAAGGCAGATCCAAAGGCGTCTACCAGATGAACGTCTGTACGCGGCCCACCGGGGATACCACGAAAGAGCCCAAAGGAGGTATAAAAATCAGGGACAGGCAATTTCAACCAGATTGTCGACCGGCAAGAACGGGGGATGATTGAAAAGAAACTGAAAAGAGCCCGGGGAAAACAGGAAGGACATGAAAACGTGGACAAATAACGCGTCTGAACATCTGTACATGATGAGGAAGGTTGGGAAAAAAGGACCTGTGGGGGGGAGGTTGTAAATTAACGGGAAGGGTAGAGTATTGATGCAGGCCAAGGCAACAAGAAAAAAACTCTAGTGATGAAACTGAGGGAGGGCCGGGTGCAATATGAGCTAAACAAACAAAAGCTCATGATTGCAAACAGACGAGAGATCGGAAGCCCGACGCGTTCATATACAAATTTCTTGCTGGAGAACCGACATCACTTCCCGAGGTCCATACAAAAAACAACCCAAAACAATCATATCGGAAAAAACAAAAAGCAATGCCAGAAAATTCCAGAAAAGAGGTTTCCAAAACAGAGGCGATGAAACGTAGGGTGGTCGCCTAACCTGTTGCCAGCTATGAGGGATGCTCCAGGTGGATAAAAAAAGGGGAAAAAAAATACTGCGTATGGGGGGAGGTGCTTCCCTTACTGAAATACAGAAGGGGGGAGGGGACCGGAAAATGGAATGCTTCGGACATGGGGGGAGGAAACGAAGCTGCAGGCGCGAAGGACGTGATACTGAAATATTTTCAGTTCAGGAATCTTCAAACCGGGGCATTGCCTTATCGTTGTGGGGGGAGGAAACGATACAGGGAAAAGGTTGGTGGGCGAACAACTGTGTATGGTCCGTTGACCTGGAGAGGACGAGTGCGTTTTATGAAGGCTGCAACTAAACAAGGGACTTGGGACGGGCACCTGCCGAAATTTCGGGGGGCAGTCGCAGGGGTACATGCGCGGCTAGGGAGAGTGATTCCTCGATGTGGGAAAAATGCGAAGAAGCTCAGGATTTTTCCTGGAAAGAAAAGAGGGCTTCGGGTCGCTGCCCAGTATCGGGCGCGGGAAGTTGCTAAAGATTGACTGTGAAGGTGTGGTGCGGGTGAGGCTAGACGGACTTCTAGCCAACTGCCTAACCGGGATACGACAAAGAGTTGTGGAAAGGCCTGAGATTAGCGGGAGGTAAACTTGCTAGTAAAAGGGGGGGACCGGAAATACCGCTGTTGACAATTGCAACAACGGATAGCTGGCGGAGGTCGTGTATTGACAGGCGAGAAAAAGGAATGCCGAGTGCGTATGCCTAGCAGCTCGGCGAGAAAAGAAGAAAAACGAGCGTAGGGGAGAACTGTGCAGGCGTTCGAAATAAAGAATGTGTTTAACCGGGAAAAGGTTTGAGGCCAGTCGACTTCATCGAAAGAAAGCCGAAAGAGGCCACAAGCTTAGTGAAACCAGAGGCAGCATAAACAAAATCTGGTCATCTGACGCGGCTGGACTACCACTGGGTCGCGAAGGAGTACCTGCCACGGCGTAGATGACGGAAATGTTGTCAAATGAGAGAATCCTGCTGGGGTCGGTAAGGCGTTTGCGACTGGGACATAATGGGGGGCGGTGTCAGCAATGACACGGGGGTAGGTGCCGCTTTCCTGCAACTAGAGCGCGAAGGAAATATCGGTACAGATGAAGGAGGGGGTGGAGAGGTGCCCGAATCCATTGAAAACAACAAAGAGCGCTGGATACTCACGAATTGCATTAAACCTGAAGGACTCAAACCGGGAGGTACACTGGGCCCAGAAAACAACGCCGCCTCACACCAGAACAGAGTAGGCTGGCTGAGGACGTAGTCGTATGTATAGATGAGACACCGCTATCGAGTGCGCCCAAACGGGGACAAGGAAAGGTCTACTGCAATGCTCCAAGCATGAAATTGACTAGTCATTGTCAAAGAGATCTGGGCTGGGCCCGCGAGTTTCACTGCTTACAGGGTTGGGGGGGGGGTGGTAGAAATGTCGGAGGAGGTTAGTGCGTTATAAGGTCCTCAAACGGTGGCACGCGTGGGGTACAGTGCCGGAGGTGGGAAGATGCAGAGAGGGGTGCGGATAACTTATCTCCAGGACAGAAAGGTGTAGGGCGGGGAAAATCCATGGAAACCTGATCGTCAGAAAGTTCCTTTCCCGAAGAATCCGGCGGGGTAAAGGGCGGGGGAGGCAAAGGTAGCGATTTGAAAGCGGCTATCAAAAAGAAAATTTATCAAGATGTCCTATGAACGGGATGAAACTATTCTGCCGACGTCCGACCAATGGAGGGAGCCTATCGAGGGGTCTGAATCCGATTGCAAGGCAGAGCGTTGCAAAGTGGTTTCCAGGAAACACTCTAACATACTGGGGAATCAGGGAAATGGGCATGGGAACGAGTTCCAGAACAGAGAACTCTCATCCAAGAATATAAGGACTGCCTGGATCAGGAGAACCATCGAAAGTCCAAATAAGCACGTGTTGAAAAAAGATATAGGTAAGGGAATGGTTCATCCTAAACCCCCCGCAGCCACGAGGCAACGCCATATCATTCAGTAATGGGGGACTTGCCCGGGGCTCGTCAGGTGGAACAGGAACCTGGAGCTGGGAGGACACCATGAGTGCGTTGATTCTGGTGGGGCCGCGTACTGCGCGGACACGTGGCGAGAGTCGGATGACTCTCCCCGGCATAGGGCGGTGGATGGAGGAAAGGTATTCGCAGGACGCACCGAGGCAAAATACGAGACAGAGGCAATAATACCGCAACGCGGCAAAAGGTAGTTTAGGGTTCGCAGCTACATTCACGCAGGGCGGAAGACGACATATAGTTCAATTGTAAAAGGGCCGGGGCGCGCAAATGTGGGAAGACTCCAAGCCTCAGCCATGTGTGGAAGAGATGTGGGTGAAAGGGCCAAGGAAAGACCTGGGTCCTATGGGCGAAAATGGGGGGTCGGGAAAGAGTTTGAACGGGTGGCAAGAAAAAGACGCGAAGGCAGGGAAAGCCTGAAAAACACTAGAGAGAATGCAAAAGAACGAACAACAACCGGCAGAATGATAAAGGGGTCGGTCAAGAGAGATTTTGAGCAAGCACATGATTGACAGGGGCCGCGGAGAGAAATGAAACTGCGCCGACGGGATTCAAGGACCCGAGTACTGATCAATAAGAGAAGTGTAAATATGCGAAGTGGGAGAAAACCAGGACAAGATCGTATGAACCATTCAAAACATCAGTGGCAGGCCAATCCATAAAAATGCATGACATCACTAGTTACTGGCACGGAAAAATTCCCATAAGCAACAGGAAAAGGAGGTTTGAACTCCATCGAACGTAAAGGCACCAGAAAGCTTCTGGTTCGGCCGAAGGCTAATGCATTTACACGAAGCCATAGGACATCAGCCCGGGCTGCGATCAAAAAGGGAGAAAATTAAGGGCAAAACAAGCATGAAATTCAAAGCGTAAAAGAAAGTTCGCACTGCTACATAGCAAGGGGGAAAAAAACCGACTCCGACTCACTGTACGTCGAAAAGGTGTGGATTGCGCATGTCAAGGACGAAAAAAAACCAGACAAATTCTCGCGGCACACGAAAGTAAAGCATGGGAGGCAAATTTAAAAAAAAACGGGGCTGCGGCCGCAATCTTGAAAAAAAGATTTAAGGAGTGGTCGTGCCCGGACGCCGGAGTGTAATTTATTACAGCAAAAAGGGAGCATGCACGCAATCTACCCTGCAGAGTCGGGGTGGCAGGCCCTGCTGAAAAAAGGGACCCACAACGCCGTGCCTGTCAAGCAGGAGCAAAAATGCACAAATTCGAAGCAGCACTTGGTCAGACGGGAAGATGGGTAGGAAGAGAGAAAAAACAAGCGAGAGAGGCGAAAGAGAGAGTCCCAAGTTGAGTAAAGAGCTCGAAGAATTGGCCTGCTGTTATGGGGGGCCGGCGGCGTTCTACCGTCTAAAACAAACGAGGGCAGTGCATGAACGCGGACATTGACACATAAAAGTAGAGCGCCGGAGGGAACAATACAGACATAATGCTCCATGGCTTTTTATAGAAGACAAGGCTTATGGTTATACTTCAAGCGAAGGAAAATGGCGGACTGGGGTGGGCGTTGCGCGCGGGCAAGACTGGGTCTTGTTGTGAAGCGCAGTGTAAAGAAAAAAGGTCTCAGAAAAAACGCCCTGAACGACAATTCGGAGGCTATTGTGAAAGCCGGTCGAACGCGGTGGTCGATTGGGTCTGGTTCGGCGTGGCTATCGTGCATCCTTAATTGGGTGGAGCCGGTGGCGTTAGAGCATAAAAAGGTGGGGAATATTGGCTCACGGCGTAGTCGTTAAAATGAAGGGAGAGGAGATAAAGTCAGAAAAGCGATGGGGGCGTGGGCAGCAGGAGTCGCGAAAACGGTCAAGGGCGTGCACCATTCTTGGCATCACTTACAGCTCGAACGACGATGAAGAAAGGAAGTTGGCCTGCGGGGAAGAATTACCGGGTGGGTGTGGTTGAAACACGTCTCCTCTGGTGCTTTCCACGTGATTCTAGTCTGCATCAGAGGCGAGGTGGAAATCCACCTCCGTGCCAGACGGTGACGCGGCTTAGGACAGCCGGAAAAGAAGGTCATACGGGTGCGCAAAAGGCGAGACGGAGGAAACAGCGACAGACAAACACATTGGCGCGTGATGGGTTGGTAGAGTAATTCTAAAAATTACAGTGATTGGAAGGGAAGTGAGGTCCATTCCGGTCAGCGTGAACGGGCGGCAACAGTAAGGTGAAAAGTAGGGGTTACAAGTGTTTCATAGAAAAAAGAGGGGAATTGTAAATGGGAGTGCGCCAACCTGAAAAAAAAACACAAAATATCCTTTCGAAAACAAGTTGGGGGGGGGCTTGAGGCGTTCTATCTATAGGATAATGGTTGAGCGAGGGGCTTTGAAAACGGGGAGACGACAATAGGAACGCTGTCGCTAGCGAAGAATAAAATGGAGAAGCGAATCTTGGTAGATGGACGAACATACGTTTAATATTCGCGGGTGCAGTGACGGATAAAAAAAATAATTTCTTTAATACAAAAAAATTAATAAAAAAAAAAAACCGTCCAAACAACAAGACACCACAAACAAAAAAAACACACCAAAAATTAAATTAATGGGTCGGGAAGAACCGAAGCTGCCGAGTCCCGAAATACAATGTGAAAAGTACCGGTGAAGCCCTCCTTATCCCATTGCAGACCAACGCGGGAGCGGCTAAACTGCACCGGAATCGAGTTCCAAGGGGCAGAACTACCATTCCTCCGATACACTGGGGACGAGATGGGAAAACAGGGGGAAAAAAGTAAGGGGGAAAGGAGAAAATTTGAGAATGCGAGTTCGAAGAGAAAGGAAGCGCTGTTGCCGTGTGAGCGTAGAGGGGAAAAGGTGGTGCCCAACAACTGACAAGACTGGCAGATTTAGAGTTACGGGCAAAAGAAAGCAAGGGAACCGTCGCGTAAGAGGGAACCACCAGAAATAGGTAATCACATGGGGAGGTTGCGGCTCAGAAGGGGGAGAAAGGGGGGGAAGAAGAATCGAGTGGCGCGCGGATCGAGGAGGGGAGAGAGAATCGGATGTCAGAAATTCTCCACGATCTTGGACGGAAAGGAATCGTTCGAAGAGTCAGGTATTCGGAAGGAGAGAGGACGGAGGGGGTGGCACCGAGCGAGGAGCAAACGAGAGAGTTGTGCAATGAACTCGCCCTGTACCAAAACTACATGCTGGCGGGGCTACTCAGCAAAGAACGGGTAACCACCCAAGATCAAGGGAAAATATCCGCGAGAGAGATTTGGGAGGGAAAAAATGGACGACGCGTGCTGAAAGACGTGTTTTGGAAGTGTGGAGGTTGGTTGTAGTAGCTGTGAAGCAGTCCTATGACTTTAGACGAGTCGCAACACCTACCAGTCAATCTTGACGGGTATAAGCGAGGTGGAGTGAGTTCCAAGGTTACCATTTCGGATGAAGTGGCAGGAACCTCGAGTTGAAGTGGGGTGTTTAATTGCTGACGAAGCACAAAAAGCGCGTCAGAGGGTAGGAAAGTTAAAGTAGAGGGGAGAGCTGTGGGGAAGGAGCAGAAAAAAAAGGCTGAGCAACCGCGAGGTTAAAATCAATACATCAAGGGTGAGCTAACAGGTAGCGCAGGGGGGTGCATACATCCTGGGATGCAGAAAGAAGATGAAGACGAGAAGAGTTGAACATCAATGGTTGGCGCGGACGTTCCGACGATGACAAGAATTATTCAAAATAAACATCAGTGGTGGGATACGAGAAAAGTGGATAGGACAGCTAGTGGCGATCAAGCCAGTCCGTAGCAGATAAAAAGAACGACTGCGGGTAGACCAGGAGAAAAATCAAAATGTCGCCGCTAGACGCTTTGCATTCTGGGGTTTTAAAAAGCAAGGACAATTTGCATAAAAGTTCATCAGTAATAGGGAGGAAAAGATGGGGGGTATCACAGTGTGAATGCGGATCACAGCAAGGATACCCATCGACAGCAGCAAAAAAAGGGTGTGCGAAAGCTGCACTGACTCGAATATTGCCGCGTAAACAGCTGCCGGGGGGGGCTGGGGGCACCAGGTAATCGTGCGACTCGGAACAAGGAAGGCAATCACATAGAAGCATCGCAGGCATGGTGGGGGCAGGCACTGGCTCTATGCAGGGGAGAAAATGGTGTCAAGAGGTTCATGGACGAATTCAAAAAAAAATGAACGCGGAAAAGCATGAACACGCAAGTGTACCATCCGCGCACAAACGTTTGACGGGAGAAGTAATAAAAAAAACTATAAGCCGCGGCTGAAGTGACAGCGGAAAGTAATCTTCAAAGATATCAAAGTGATTCACAGGAACTAGGACACGGTGGTCCTCCGCAAAACATTACGAAGTGCTCGAAGTCGGTAGGGCTAAGCACCGAGAGACAACTTAAAATGCAAGCAAAACTTGGGGAAGAAAGGACGGCGGGAACAGGAGGGGGACGAACCGTGCAGCGCGATGGTGAGAAAACACTCTCTCTGAGGTGAGGCAAAGGAGGATTTTTGATATTGGTCAAATAGTGGGGGTGGGGTCAGTCGCATTTGGGGGAATTCAGGGGTGGCGGGAACGTATGAACTCAACATAAAAACGGAGGTATTGAAAACGTCAAAAAAAGGCAACAGAAAAAAAAACGAGATTCGGAAAGAGGAATATGTCAGCACCGACGCGATTTCATATCAAAAGGGGATTCGCGGAAAGGAAAAAAGATATCATCGTCGGGCTACAAACGCCCACAAACAAATGTGGGAAAAAAAGAGCCAGTCAAAAGAAAAACAATAGCTGGAAACGTTTTTAGGGACTCCGGGCCCGAAGCGTCAAGGGGAACGGACCATCCTGGTTGAGAAAATTTGGGGAAGGGGGCTCCGGAAGGTTAAAAAAAAATGGCAAACTCACATGAGGAATTTTGGAGCCAACCGTGCGGAAAAACGCCTGGATAAGGGTTATTTGGGTTACCGGGGTAACGTACGAGGGCATATGGGGGCGTTTTTGTTATATCATGAAAAAATGGGGGGCGCGAAAAAAATGTGGCCGATTGAGGGGAGTGGCCAGTTGCAAGTGTGCATTGGGCGGCAACGCAAAAAGTGGGCGAAAAAGACCGTGGCCGGACAGTGTGCACAGGCGCGGTCTTCTCATCTGGATGGAATCTGACGGGCGCAAAAACTAATACAATTGCCGAGGGGACCGCACAAAGAATCGCTCGCGCGCGATCGCAGGGACGAATCCGATCTTCACGGTGTCAAAAGGCAGTTGAGCTATCCAATCTGTTGGGAACGCTCCACGAACTAAAAATGGAAGCCAAATAAAGTTAACAGCGGATGAAACTTAGTATGCAAAAGCGAGAAAGGAGGAGGTAAGGGACGAATTGGCCAAAAGCGCGAATGAGGAGGAGCCGGTGAAAGGACAGGGCGGAGAAGAAGCCCTCTTTAGTAGTACGCGTAAGCCACTGAACTCAGTACGATACGAATGTCAGTAAAGGCAACTGCAGGCAGTCAGTGTCGTTAAACCAAAATAAAAGGGGTACAAACTATAGACGGTTTGACATCGCCAGGTAGAAAGAAAGAGGAAAGCAGAAAAACAGAAAAGACCGTAGTTTGACAGAGAAAAGGGTAACAATTTCAATCTGCTTGTGCTACCAGTATGCGCACAGTAAGACCTGTGCAAAGCGAATCTGGCTTGTAGGACAAGTGTGCAGGGGGGTAAAAATGGCAAGGGGTAGGACTAAGGCAATGCTTGTGCAGCGAGGTAAAGTGGCGCTGACAGCGAGTACGCAGACTTTGAAAGAGGACCGTGGCAGAAAGAATGAAGGTTGTGACAGATTTGTGCCGGCGACATAAGGTCCAGGCCAAAAAACAACGAGGACGAGACCGCCCATTCACGCTGAACGGACCTGTGGCTACAAAAGGGTAAAAACCTAAAAAGACCGATAAAAAACAGGCAAAGACAGGAAGGGTAGGCGAGATCTAAGAAACTAATGAGAGAACGCTACGGGCGCCTTGACTAAAACATTAAGAACCTACGAGGACAGTGCGAAAAGAAAAGGGGGAAACTGAAATGCAGATGACGATCGAGATGTTACTTAACGTGGGATCAATAATGTTCATGCGGAAGCTTTTGGTTACCGAGAGAACAAGGTGGGAAAATGCCCCGGGGCAGCTGACAAATAGCGCGTTCGTCTACTAAAGCATGAGAATCAGGCACCGTCCGAATCAAGTAAGGGAAGAAGTGGAGCAGGAATCTTCAGAAGATTCAACTTTCCGAAGAAAGGGGAGGAAGGCGCATCGATCAAAAAATCGAGTTTTTGCCAAAGACGGCGATCACGCGAACACGGGGCGATTCAAGTAATAAAGGAAAATAGGCGCAGGCGGGAAACAGAAAACAAGTGGAGGGGAAAAGATCGAATTGAAATCCGCAGAAAAAACAAGCGGCAAAATTGCGGCGCTGAGACCGAACCTCTAACTCATCGCCAGGAGGTGGCACAGGTTGAACGAATACAACTACGGGGAGTCGAACCGATATCTCAACACGGAAGGGAGGAGGCGGGCTATATCAAGGGGCAAGTCGGGACTAGCAGGAGTCAAAAGGGTGGTGGAGACTTTGGCCAGAAATTTCAGTAAGGACCCTAAAAAGGAATAGCCACAACCGAGGGGCGTGTTGGGATACCAGGTCAACGAATTCCGTGGTGAAAAAAAAAAAAAAGCGGGAGGTACGGCCACACATGCCAGGAAGAGGGATCGGCTGGTCGAAGCCAAGGGGATAAGGCTTGGAGAGAATGGAATACGGGTCCAAGGGTGGATAAATACTCGAAACGGAGCCGGGCATGGAGGAGGCTGGAAGATTCAGGAAGGGAATTCTCGCATCACAGAAAAGACAGACAAATCATCAACTACCGCAAAAGCGATGAGAAACATGGGGAGGAAACTCGAAGACGACTGCTGATACACTCTTGGAGGGTCGCTTTCAATTAAAGACTGCCAGGCGGGGGAATGCAAAACACAGCAAAGCCTCAGCCAAAATGTGGTGGACGAGAGGGTGGCGAAGGTGCCACATCATCCGCCCAGGGGGCCGAAGTGGACGGAAAAATTGTTCGTCACATAGGATGACAGCACCGGCAGACCTCAAGGACAGTCGCCATAGGCAGGGGAAAGCCTGCATCCAGTCACAAAAAACAGCTTAGAAAAATGGAGGGGGGAGGGGCCCTGCCTTTAAGATCTTTTGAGCATCAGACATTAAAATTGGACGCGTGCAATTGCCGGGAGGGAATGACCGCATAACGGCAATCTAGGGATTGGATTCAAAAGCACCAGGAGATGGGAGGCATGAAAAGGGAAAGCAAAAAAAAACGGGGGGAAAGGGGGAAAAAAACCAAGGCATCAGTGTCGTGAAAGCAAAAGGATTGAACAAAAAGAGGCAGGGCCATCAAGTGCAAGCGGTTGAATAGCTGTAAAAGGAACCGATCGGCACTCGGACATGCGGGCACTAAAGCGCGTACCGAGTGTCTGGGGAAAGTGCAACGATCGCTGCAATTGAAATGTTTAGCACGGCGCGGCTAAAAATCGAATCGGGTCTATCAACAGATCCATAGGGGGGAAAACCAGCGAAAAAGGTTAACCGAGAATCACGAGGTGAGCAGGGAGTGACCATCACAAATCTGCCGCAGGACTCGGGGTGCGTGGGGATTGCAGGATAGAAGTCTGGAAACGCAAAAAAGAAACCGCGCTAAAATGATCGCGC
>Ga0179593_1694953_pt1 | contig 16224 bp, 13 predicted proteins | sample CZODoug2_1_08_16_FD_185931 | JGI IMG/M metagenome (GOLD analysis project Ga0179593, IMG submission 185931) | Vadose zone soil fungal communities from Angelo Coast Range Reserve, California, USA - CZODoug2_1_08_16fungal (PacBio error correction) | ecosystem: Environmental > Terrestrial > Soil >...
GACCTAGCTTAGCTTAGGAAGTCTTCGTTCTAAGAAGGCGATCAGAAATTCCATGAATGAATTGTACCGGGGGGAAGGTATTTCACAACTCGTAGGGGAAGGGGTGACTACGCTCGAGCTCAGCAAGGAAGAACGTCGCACTGGGGTCGACTGCGCGGGGCTTTAATCGACCGACAGGATCGGGTCGCGGGAACTCACTAACAGGCGACCTTAACTCATCGCACCATGCGGTGGCAAGTTTTCAACAGAAAAAAAGTGGGGTTTCCTGAGGTGACTATTGGCGGAAATCGTCTTAGGTATGTTCGTTCTTGCACTATAGATTAAAGGGAGGTCATGGAATTCAGGGAGGGTGCGCAGATGAATTGAATCTTCGCTGATAGAGAGGGGCAGTGGACGCTTTCTGCGCGAACGACGATCAACTTCCTGCAAAAGGGGGGGTCCCTTCACCGAATGACGACTTCATTGTTTACCCGGTAACCGTAGAGGGAGAAAAGAACCATCTCTAAGGGAGAGTTAGAGACGTTGAAATCCGGTAAGTGCCGATTTCAGAATGCGGTTCGACCGAGTACAGACAAAGGGGGGGGACTTACTGGTAGTGGGGGGGGGGTAATCCTAGTTTTCGGCCCTAAAAAACAGTCGAATACGAGGAAAAAAAAGGCGCACTATCCCAGGAGAGACCGTAAGTCAATTCAAGCACGAAACCTTATCGCCCGGATGTTTCCTGCCGATTACTCTTGACGGGTAGCCTACAGTAACTCACGAAAGCCGGGAAACATCCTCGCGGCCGAAAGGAGAGCCAGTCGGACGACGGTTTCGGGGGGTGATTAATCTCGTGTCTTGAAAAGAATTCAAAGAGACGGAACAAGGCTCTAAGAGTCCCCGAGGGGGGTGAATATCTCCTCTTCGGCCCGAAAGGTCAGCTAAACTTGGGCGACCAATGACAACGCTCGAGTTCCGAAAGATCTGCCTGGCGGAAGGTCAGAACGTGGGCAAAACCATTCAACTTCTTGGGAAGAGGCTTTGCGTAGCTAGGGGAACTGGGGTTCTTGTCAGGGGGGGATAGCCGTAAGGGTTGGGGGTCTGAGCACAAATACACGTGAAACCGCCGCGAGGGGAGGGAAAGGGGTATAATCTAACTTCCGCCGAAAAAAGGGGGCGGGGGAAAAGTTTTTGTCAGCAAAGGTCAACCAAAAAATTCGAGAAGGCCGGTGCTACACCGGAGGAAACCGGATCTCCACAGCGTACTTCTTTCACTGAAGCAGCCAAGAAAAGAGAATCTTCCCGGAAATCCCGGACAAATTGTTTGGGAAGGAAAAGGAATGCTATTTATCCACCAGAGGGTGGGGAGCAAATATCCTTCTTAGTACATCTGCGGAATTGAAGATCGGTCTCTTGACCGCTGGTCGAAACCCGTCCACCAGACAGAGGGTAGTCGGTTAGGGAGAGAAGGGTCTTTTCCTTTAACGAAAAAAGGGTCGAGTAATGCCGCAATTCAAGTGCAGCACACAGGTCGGAAAAAAAGAGAGGAAGAGAGCGGAGTAAGTCGAAAAGAAAAATAGTGCTCCTTAGACATAAGCGCTGCACTCTCGATAAGGGGAGCCCGACATAGCCGACAGGCGCGCCCTGCGAAAAAACAGACCCTTTCCTAACTCCTTCAAACAACCGCCAAAAAAGCTCCGACAAGCAGCAGCCAAACACGCCCTCCCGGAAAGGGTGCAACAAAGTAACCACGCAGAAGGGTATAAGGTTAACCCAGAAAGTTCTCCAGGAAAAGATGGAGAGACGGTGACTCGACGGTCCTTTCCAGGGATGAAAACGTGCAATGCCGGGAAAGGTGGGGTAAGTCTCTCCTTCTCCCCTCGCTCACACCGGGAAGAACACCGGAAAATCAAAAACCCCGAGCAAAACTATCGGCGGAATCGATCGATACCGGGGAGATGGTAAAAGTCAAAAAAAACTTCAGATTCCAGTGTGAAAAACCTGAGTTGTCGATTACGACCTTGTAGCCGTCGTATGTAAATCCAACTGAATGATGAGCTATCGCGAAAGCTAACAAGGGAACGGTGGGGCGCAGAGTTCAACGTCGGAAAGAAGGGGGTGTAAACATACGCAGGGCACTCGGTTCGGTACATAGGGAACAGGGGATTCTCATGCTCGACCGTCAGGAAGCGCTCGAACCTCAAGTAGTAGCATCAGGGAGAAAAGCGGGGGTTCTCGCGGGGGAAGAAGCAGTAACCACCTGGAGAAACATGCTTCAGGGGAGTTTGGGGATCACCATTGCGAAAAGGAGGACATGCAGGAGCCGACGCGGGAAATTGCGTATCGATCAGGGTCACGCAAGTGTAGCGACACGAGAGAGAAGTAACAAACGAAAAAAGAAAATAGAAAATGGGACACGAGCGCGGGGGCAGGCAAGGAAAAAAAACGGACGGGAGGGGAAGTCATGGCGTCATAAAGAAACGGGTGTGAATATCGGAGAAGGTGAAGAGGAGGTATATGGGGGTTGGACCAGAAGGGTCAAAAAAAGGAGAAAAGAATAAGTGAAAAAATAGCCTGTCGTTTGCAGGGAAACCAGGAAGGGGGGGGATAAACTAGCAGAACACGCAATCGTACATTCGATGATTGAAACAAAGGAGAAGGAACACGCTATCCGACGTCGTCGGAACGCCCCTCATACGACCGAAGCCGGGCGGCACGCGAGATCGGCGAAGTGGGGGGCAAACAAGAAAATCTGGAGGACTGGCTCTCGAACGTGCTAGACTCGGTCTGTCAGAGAGAGAGGGGTAGAAAAAGAAGCGAGCAATAGGAGGAAAGGAAAAGCGGCAAAAACAAAATGTTAAAGAGGGAACTTCTGCAGGCTGCATCTCTGATGAGTCGTACCGGCAGCAGCAAAAAAAAAGCAGGAAGACAAGAGGGGGGGGGCAGGGGGGTGTGGAAGAAAAGAAAGGAAAACAATCTAGGGCCGGTGGAAACACGGGAACTAGAAAAAAGGCGAGGGAGCACGCATAGTCCTAGCGAGCTGGAAAAAACAGGCTAGGGGGGGGGGGATCGTCTAGCGGACGTATCACATACTGACCCGTACACGCGACTTCCCGCAGACTGGGCGACGATATCAGGGGTTAGAGGAGCCGAAATAGTGTCAACCAAACCTCTTCAGGTTCAAGGAGAAGGGAGGAGAAGGAACTGGAGAAATCTGCGTACGAAATGAAACTAAAAGTTCACGGGCGTCCAAGATTCGCTGGGAAACAGCCGGCCATCTTCAAGGAAAAGGCTGAACCGGGGGTTTGACTTCTCGAATTCTCAAGAAAAAGAGGACATCTCGGTCAGAGAGGAGACGGGGGGGAAGTAAAATGGGGAGAAAAAGGACGAATGGCTGCACGGAGTACAGGCTGGATCAAGTGAACAGATTTGTGAACGAGAGCAAGAAACAAAAGGAACAAGGACAAGGGGGGGGTCGATGTGGCCTCACATGACAGGCGGAGAAAATCATCAAATGCTGAAAAATCACATCGAGAAAACGATGTTGTTGACGCATAAAGCAAGTCGATGTGCAACTAGCAGAAATCCTATGGGGTACGATCGCAAAAGGGGGGAGGTCTGAAGAGACAGGGCGTACAAGAGAGGACTAAGTCGATACGGGGTGAAAAGAAATCATCTGCGAAAAAAGGAAATTGGAAGGCAGGTTTTTCTTCTGGAAACTGCATTTCTCCCCTGTGGTCGAGAAAAAAGGTGAGTGCTCGAGGGGCATGCACTCAAAAGCATCAGTTGCGGGAAACCAATCGGAAAAAATGGAGACTGGCTGAATGGCACTGTTGCCGAAACCTTGGAAGGGGGCTGTGCTCTGTCAGCAAAGGGGGGGGGGCGCGGAAGAAGGAACAATTACGCACGTCTGGCCGTACGCGAAGGCGGAGGAAGGGGGGGGGGACCTTATCACAGCTCCGTCAAGAGAAAGTAGTGGAGAAGAAAACGCCGAGGCGGCAGGTGGAAAGGGGGCTCTGACTGTACAGGCGAAGGAGCCTGGGCCTCGAGTGTTATGTCATTCCTTTGGAGGAGGGGGATCAAGATGGGTGCAGGAATATGGGGGGAGGAAAAATGATGGTTCGCACTGGCGACGAGTGTGACGACCACAGGCAAGGAGAACTGATGAGAGAAAGAAATCTATGTCCTACTGAATGAGGGGTTTCCTAAGAATAAGTTGCCACAAAGGTCTTCTTGCCTAAATAGGAAGACAGCTGGCGAGATGAGGCGGCAGCTTCTATTGTGGAGAAAGTCCACCGCGGGTATCAACACAAAAAAGTAATCACAGGGTGTAGGAATGTGGATCGGGAAAGATAAAAAGATGGTGAACACTGTCGAGGGGCTGGACTATCTGCAAAGGGGGGGGGGAACGAGGGAAAAAATGTCATGTGGTTCGAAAGAGGACGATCGAGCAGGCCAAGGAAAAAAAAGAGATAGCGTAAGATGGAGATACGGGTCGGGGGGGCGAGAACTGCTGCTACTAATCCGAGCACGACTCAGGCAGAGGGGGGGCCTAATCGCGGGGTAATCGGGGGGAGAAGGACAATGGGGGGGTCCATGTTGTCCGAGAAAAAAATGGAGAAAACGACGGGCGCCCGTAGTGAGAAGGCATGTATGCATATACTGGGGTTCATGTCAAGGCGATTGTTCTGTCCGGACACAGTTGGCGGATGTGCGAGACATGAATCGCAGGTCAAGTGCTGATGAATCGGTCGTCTGGTCTCAAAAAAGGGCAAAAAGTGAGATCGGAGACCCTATGTTGTGGTGCGTGAATGCAGGGCAGAGCGATACGGCATGATGGAGGGAAAGAGTGGGAAAGCAGACGAGATGGAGTAGGTAGCAAGTCAAAAGGATGGAGAACCCGTAGGCGCGAGGGTCAAAAAGAGGAAAAGAGGGGGGAAAAACAGGGAATCGTCCTGGTGGCTAGGGAAGAGCTGACGCATCGGTAATGCCAAAAATACAAAAAATCTGCGCCGTCGTCTCGGAAAGCTACGAGAAAAAAAAATTTGCAAGAAGAAAAGGCAGAAAAAGCAAGCACTGACACTGTGGCCTGGGTAAAGAAAAAAGGGGGACAAGAAATCCTTCCACAAGACTGACAAAAAGTGTGCAGCGTCAGGGTATCTCGACTGCATTCATGTGAGGGGAGTACTGGAACTGAAGAGCTGATGGAAAAAAGAAGGCGCGTGGGAAGAAAAGAGAGAGCTAGGAGTCGTGCTAACACAGGTACAGACTAAAGCGTGCTCGCTACGAAGCAAGCTAGTGAGAGCGAGATTCTCATGGCATGCAGAACCTCAAAAGAAAAGCGATTCTCTTCCTATAAAGGGGAAAAAAAATCGGCGTAAAAGTCCGGTCAAATATCCTCTTATAACGGGAGAATGGTGCAGTCTAGAAATGACAGGCATCTGTCGCATCAGTTGGGCGGTATCGAGGTACGCGGGGGGGAGGCAAATCAGAGGCCGCAGTAAAAAGGCCATAACGTCGTGGAACACGTCAAAAAACAAAAGGGGGGAAGGGTCGTACACCTCAGACAAAAGCAAGCAGGGCGAGGAACTCGTGGCTAGCGGGGTGGAAAGCGGCATTTAGACGCGAGTGATGTCAACAGGAAAGAGGGGGGAGTGCGGAGGGGGTGTAAGGGTTACGCACGGCCCAGATAAAAAACAAGCGAAGAGGCCCTTATGCAAGTTGTGTGCTGAGAGACTGGGGAAGGAACAGGCACTTCGGCAATTCTCCAAGGAAGAACAGGGATTGGGGGAGGCCTCGGTGTGTATGGACCAGAAAGAAGGGATGACACTGTGGGGTATATCTAGGCAGAGATGCGTCGATCCTTGTAAGACCTAATAAAGCACAGTATGATGCTGGTCGGAAGAGTTCAAACGGAGACTACTCTCGATTTGGTGAAAGGAAGGGAGGGGGGGAGTAACAGCAGGCAAGAAATAACATGGGGAGTGCGTCATTTGTCACTGTATTCTCTATGGGGATAGCTCAAAACTGTGGCAGCTGATGTCAGATGAAGAAGATCCAGCGAGAGAAGAGGAAGCTAGAGTCCAGGGGTTGGGAAAAAGGGATCTGTGTGGTTATAAGTGCATACAGAAAAAAAGTAAGCTTCAAAAAGAGGGTCTACGAGCACTACGGGGGGGCGAACGTCAGTTAACAACAAAGAAGAACAAAGCGTGGAAGGAAGGCATCACCAAGCGTAAAGAGGGCGTGAGACGTAGCAAGCAAAGATACAAAGAGACATATCCTGGCTGGGACCCCAGAGGGAGAAGGATCGGAAAGCAAAAAAAGGGTCTTAAGAGATGTTTCTGACGGACAACGTGCATGAGAGCGAGATGGAGACATAAAGGAGGGGGAATAAAAGGGGGCTGTCATGGCGACTGCAGGAAAAAGAGAGGGAAATCGAGGTCGATCACAGCATCACAAGCGGAACCTGAAGACCATGCCATATTCGGGAGCCGATAGAATTCGGGTGTTGTGCGATAACAGCAAAGGAAAACTACGAGGGGCTAAGAATCCGGGGGGAAAGGGGAGGTTCCAGATGGAACCGTACTATCTCTTGCACATGCGACTGTGTCTCAGGGGGTGCTGGAAAGGAAATTGGGTTTATCGAAACAGCGAATACAGAAAAGGAAAAAAGAACGGGTGAATACTGTGCTTGCTAGGACGTGGGGGGAAAAAGGGGTTCTAATAAAATCTGATCTACCAGCACAGAGAGGGGGAAAGAGATGCGAAGCTGGTGGCGGAATGCGATGCTAGCCCAACGTGGAACGGATGAGTAACAGGTGTATGATAGGGCAAGTGAAAAAAGGTGACTCCGGGTGATTACAGACGCGGTACACACCAAACAGAGTGACCAAGGAGAAGGCTTAGCTGATGTCGATATGGAAGAGGTTTCCTCCCCGGGGAATAGGGATGACCGTATAGTTAAATAGGGGGGAAAAAAAGTGGAGTGGGGAATAATGGAAAAAAACAATAGTTTCTTGAGGGGGGGGAGGAGGGTGAAAAAAGCAACGTCTACTCCAGGAAACATGATATAAGGAAAAGGGGGAAAGAGACCCCGCGAGTAGCCGTGGTCTGTACAGCGAGGAGTCAGGACGCCGGCGGTGAAAGAGTCGCAAGGAAGACTTGGAAAGGGCTGCATCGGCCACGTGTCGCTGGCGTGATGCAAACAACTCGGAAAAGGTCTGGTGGGAATGACCATGGAGGTTGGGGGTCAGCCTGAAACACTCGCAAATCTGGGGAAGAAAAAATAAAGGACAGTGCTTCGTGCGTTGGGGCGTTCGCACCGAGCCACTCAAGTCAAGTGGAAGAATTCAACACGTGCAACTACCAAAAGCCTAAGAAACCGAAAAAAAACTAGGCGTGAAGTAAAACGGGGGCAGGAAGAAAAACTCAGAAAAGCATGGATAAAGATTCGGTTGGGCGAGAAAAAAGGGCACCCTGTGTGGGGTATGTCCACGTGACAACGATCGGGATCAAGGGACTTGGAGCCAAGATAAAAAAGTTAAGAAAAAAATGGGACGCTAGAAAAAAAAATTGCCGGGGTCAAGGCCCTACAATTCCTATTGACCGAGCAAGGTAGGGTGACAATGCGGGGAAGCGGCGAAGAGGCACGGGCAGATATAAGACACATCAGAAAGGGAGATAAGAAACAATCTCGAAGTCAGGAAAAAGACATGAAAAAGACAAAACAGGGTTCTTGGGAAGGGGGGGGGGAAGGGGGGGGGGGTGTGGGGGGGGGGCGAGGTGGGGGGGGGGGGGGTGGGGTTGAACGGCTCGAGTGCGCTACGGAGGAAGAGGAAGGGCTGCGGGGCGCTAAACACAACAAGATTCCAAAAGTATGTCTTGTGACTGAAACATGGCTGCTATATTTACTTATCCCGTCTACCGGAATGCCCAAAAGAATAAGAACGAAACGCCGAAGAACGTCTAGTTTGACAAGGATGACTTCCGGGCTAGAAAACGGATATAACTTAGAACTGGTTAGCTCACAGAGATCTAAGAAGGGAGGGGGGGGGGGGGGGGGGACGACGCAACAAACACGAGGAAGCTAGGAGGCAAAAGGGAGCTGGACCGTTGGCTGATGTGTGGGAGCATGGTGGGGAGTCAGGCTAAAGTCGAAGAGCTAGGGGGGTTTGGTGTCATGGAAACCTTATAGTAGGGGGGGGGGGTGGGCAGAAGGCGAAAGTTGGGGGCCTGGGCCGGATAGTCTTTTTGGGGTGGGGGAATTAAAGAGAAATCACACGTACTTTTCGTGTGGAATTATGGGACGGGGCTTTGTTCATGGAAACAGTGCTTAATGAACATGTCGAAGATGCAGATATTTTAGCGGTGGTGGGGGGTCCTTGAAGAGGAAGCTCAGCTAAAGCTTTCTACCTGGGAAAAATAACACAAGTCCGATTAGGAAAAACGTGGGAAGCGAGAGTGCTCAGTTCGGCTTTGCGCGGGAAGTAGTTCGGCTGATTTGATTCTAAGGAGAGGAAATGAAAATGCCGAATTCATTGGGAGTGAGTTTTTCTACTAATTTGTATATGGGAATACTAGAAGGACAAAACTTACAAGAGGGCCAACTGTTCTGGACTGTCGTTTAGTCCGCGGATACGAGCAGCAGGAACAAGACCAACTAGTCGCGCTGTCAGCAAACGTGCCTGAGAAGGTAAATGATCAAGGGGAAGGGGGTCGAAGGAGGGAAGAGAATCAACAAGGGCATCCGCGAGACTGGGACCTTGATAGGGGACGGGGGGGCGTGATCTCGAAAGGAAAACAGGGGTACTGCTCGTGAATCTAGAGTGAACTAACGTCGAAAAGAGAAGAAAGAATGGAATGTATAAGGGGGGGGCTCGATCCAGTATTCGAGTGAGCCTTCTCACGCAACTCGGCTGGAGTGAAAGAGCACCACTATCGGGCCAACTACGGCTAGCTTGCAGTCTAAAAAAACAGTAACAAACGCGAAATCGAGCCATGTGTATCGGCAGAAAACTTTGGTGATGTAAAAACTGTAAGTCCATGGCGTTCGCAACAGTGAGTGAAGAGATCATATACGACGTGAGGCAGGGGAGTTGGGGCGGGTAAAAAAGGTAAGGTTAATTTTCCGGGGGGGCAGGCAGCGAGACTAACGGAGTCAGGTAGCGGTTCTCTCTGGGAGTGAAGGACAGCCTGTCGCGGCGATAAATGTAAAAGAAGTCAATAGTAGGAAGGACGGAGGCACAGGTTGAAAAAAGAAAACGTCACTAGACCGGTGACGCAAAGACACTAGCCATCAAAACCAACAAAAAAGAAAAAACAAACACGTGGGAAGGTTGTCAGCCCGGAATGCATATCTTCCAAAAGAGTGACCGCTCAGGCGTTGGAACTGACAGCTGTAGGAACATATTGACAACACCCGCGGGAACCGGCTCCTGACAAAAGCTGTGCAGGGAAAGCTCAGAAGCTTAAGAAAACCGTGATGGAAAAAAGGAAAATAATTGTATCATCGCATGACGAAACAAAATCATCGTGCACCATCAGAAGAAGGGAGGGGGCAAAATCACTCTCGGAGGGAGGAATTATGCGCGGGGGAAACATAGAACGTAGTCAGGATTGCAATTCCACCGTCCGGGGAAGTTCGAAAAAAAACCTGAGCAGGTATCACTAGCCAACCAAGGCTTGTTTGGTCCAGGGTATACGAGGGGGATGGGTTTGTCCTGAACAAAGTCAAAAGAGAAAAAGAAGCGGCTGGACCTGATTACACGGGGACTAAAATCAATCTACTGTGCCCGTCAGGACGGGACGCATCACATAGGGCGGGCGGGAGTGGCGCAGCGAGGTGCGAAAGGGAGCTAGTCTAAAGGCCTTCAGAGGACAGGAAAAAAAAAAAAAAAAAAAAAAAAAAAAAAAAATAAAAAAAAAAAAAAAGCCTGTCTTAGGGACCAGACAGAGGTGGATACAGAATCTGTAACGCGAAAGAGCAAAATACAAAAAGAGCTAGAATAGAACGCAAAGAAATCAGTCATTGGGGGGCGACAGATGGGTGGACCAGACACTGGATCTAAAGAAAAGGGTAAACAAAGAAAACGTCGTGCGTACCAAAAAACAAATAACCGACGTGATTAATGGCTCGACCAGCGGACGTGAGGAATGCGGTAACCCCTAAACGAAGGAGAAAAGAATCTCGACGGCGTGATGCTGAGGAGACCATATCCCCACAACAAGGTCCCAAACATTTGCTTCCAGAAGGTTAACGGGGAAGAGAAATTCTTGGCCATTCTATCTGGAGGGGGTAAGATGGAATGCAATCGCATATCGAAAAATGCGGCTCCTGAAAGAAAGAGGACGGGGAAAAGGTGTACTTCCATCACAGACGGTGACACCTGGATAGGCCAAAAATCCCCTATCTAAGGTACTAAAGGGGAGTTAACTGACACGATGGGAGGGGCTAAGCACAATCTACAGGTGCACGACATCCTCATAAAGAAGCACTCATCAGGGGAGGAAACAGCGGAAAAAATGTTTTTCGCTTGGAAAGGGGGAGATTCGGAATGAGGGCGGAAACTAGGTAGATAAGCTATATGACCTTATGAGAAACGGAGGCGTTCGTAATAAAGACTTTGCTAGGGGTGGGCCTGGGTGGGTTATCAGGACATTTTGCAATAAACTAGATAGCACCGGTGGGGCAGAGCTTCTGGGGAAAAGAAAAGGTCAAAATAAAAAGGGCGTCACCCGAAAAGTCTTCCCAACCTAGTTCCTCCTCGGCGAGGGGAACTTTTTTCGCTCTTAAAGGGGGGGAAGTTCTCTGAATCGAACAGAGAGGGCCACACATGCGTTCAATGGCGAAGTTAAAAAGAAAACGGCCAAGACGTGACAGGAAAACTAAAATGCTATCAGAGAACGACTGGGGGGAAGACGGGGTCAACGATGGAAAATTCTCGACCACTCATGCTGACAAAAGGGAGGGAGGAGAAACCAAAAAGTGGTCTTGAGCTCAGTAACTGCGTTTATCGGGGACGCATGACCCTCTGAGACATAAAGGAGCGGGAAATTGAAGTGAGAAGGAATAGTGGAGACCGCAGGGGGGACAGCGAAGTTCGAAGATAGTCGGAAACTCCTTCTCACAGGGACAAGTCAGTCTGGTGGGCCGGAATTCGACGATCTTGCGAGAGGACAATGGCTGATCTCTCACACAGTGAAAAGATATTTATATTCTTCGATGCTAAGCTAGCGTCGCACGACTGATGACAGCCACGACGATAATGAAGTAGCGAGGGAAACGTATCAGACAAAAAAGGGGGAGCGTGAAGAGGGGGGGGAAACTGGGGAGTCTTCAGAAAAGAGAAGAACCGAATTAGGGGAAGACGCTACGACTGAAAAAGAAAGAAGTCTGGTCGACCACCGCCGAGCTTTCGTCGGGGTGTGGGGATTCTTGGAAGAATCGAACTAAAAACCTCTCTTAGACTCAAGTCGGAGCGAGTTCCACTAGCTGATGACTCGGATCTGGCGTTGGAGTAGACAGAGAAAACTGCTCGGTGATTCATCTCCCGGAGAAAAGAGTCGGACGAATGGGGTTTCTGAGCTCACCACCGTTAAGAAAAAAAAGGTAGGCTCTCTCTCTTTTCTCTCTTCCTCTTATTCTCTGACGTCGCAGGGCGGCAGCTCCTGCTAAATCAGGAATTCCGAAGATATCTTTTTTCATTCGCCATATTCTCAAAATGGTGCGTTCCCTCGACATGGTTGGATGTTCCCTCAAGTGTGAGGAGGGATTCGCGTGCGATTTCGCCCGTTAAGCGATTCATCCGCGAATAGGAAAAGCAAAGGGTTTGCCTGGGGGGAAGGTGTCACGGATGTGTGGCTTGAGTGGGGATATTTCTCATTATCTCAGAAGTCACAAGAAAGGGCCAGGGGCACCAAATAAAAAAATTCAATTGCCCACACGGGAGTCCTCCTTTAAGGGCGACCTGACAGACTGAAAAAAGGGAAGCGAAAATCGCCGCGGTCTTGGGGAGGTTCTGACCAATATCATCAGTAAAGGAATTGAGGAAACGGCCCGATGGAGGGTGCTTCGTACGTCGACTAACATTCTGTGGCGGTTGTGGGGGGGAGAGAGAAAAGGGGATGCGACTAAAAGGCGTCGGGCGTCGAAGGAGGAGATTCGTCAAACGGTCGGCAGAGGTCGTCTCGGCTTACTGTGCTAAGGACGAGCTGTTGGCTATACGAGGCCGTCGATGAAAAAGGAATACCTTCCTGTGTGACTAGTTCCTATTCGGGAACTACAAGTAGTGAGACGCCCGGCAGGGCGAGGGGCATTAAGAGTTAACCCTTGTGCGGCCTGCGAAGGTTGGTGTGAGGGGAAATTCAAAAAGAAGAGGGGGTAAACTGCGCGGAAAAAAACGAAAATCGAGTGTCCCGCGGGGGACGATTCCGCGCGCAGGGTCACGGGAAAAAAACAAGGGTTTCTTTTTTTTTCTTCCGTGCCCTGGGAGATCTTACCTTTGGCGTGGACGATTGTATTATGAGCCTGAATCTTCACTAACGCAACGGCACTGGACGATGTGTGGGAGAAGGGTCGGGGGAAGGGACAACACATGGTCAAAAAGAAGGCCCGGAAAGGTAAATTCTAAATGGCACGAAAAAGAGCGTAGGGGACTCGTCCATGGTTAGATACCTACTGCTTCTATGAAAAAAAAAGGGAAAATGGTAGAAACCTAAAAAAAAAAAAGCCCTACATAGGAAACAATAATGTTGCGACGGTAAACCTTTTTTCCTCTAGAGGACCGTCCCTCATTGCGACTCATTGTCAGGTCCTGGAAAGATTAAACGTGCCAGTGGGAAAAAAACAAATGGGGGCATTACTCGGGGCTGCAAAATAAAGCCGGCAAGAATAGCAGAATAACTTGCGGGCAGCGGGGTCTGAATGTGCCCATCAAAAAATGAAAAAAAAAAGTTCCGCTCGCAACTTTCAAGAAAAATAACGAATCTGCTCGGCAGTAAGGGAAGAATTTGAAAGGGGGAATCTTTTGTATGCGGAAGAGGTTGCGCCAACACAGAAAGGGGTCTAGGTGAAGCAGGACAGGAACTAATCAGGGCAAAAAAGACTTTGAAGGCTGAGGCGACTTCCGGTCGAGATTGGGGGAGCCTTCGCACTGGTAGATGTTTGAACGTCGGCTCAGAACAAGAGAAGAAAAAAACGCCGACAGCCCCATGTTGGGAAAAAAACGGCTCAGGGCTCCGCTCAGAAAGCGAACAACATGGGCAAACTGACTCTTGGCCGCCCTGTAGGTAGGAAAGAAAATAACGTTCGGGTAAAGGGATATCGGGTCATTGGAGTTGACGGACCACCCACTGCAGGAAGTCCAAAGAATCTCATGTCGCGGAGCCGAGATTTCCAGTAAGGAAAAAAATCGTCAGCGCCGGATTCCTCATGGAAAGGGGGGGGAAAGAGATGCACCATCTATGCCAGGAAAAAAAGGAACATGGGGTTGCACTAGAACGACTCGAAGATCAGCCTTCGCGGCTCCCAAAAATGGTTTGAGGAGCAGAATGGCTTCACATTTTTGCGAAAGGGGGCAGATGAGTTTCATCGGTAGAAGGGAGATATTCCGCGAAAAAGGAGGGAGGTAGTGACCATCCTTCTAGGGACGGGGGACTAAAGAATCGTCCGGCCCTCCGGTCACGCGGGAGCTATTATACCTGCAACTAGAAGAAGTCGCTACTTTTGGACCTTCGAGAGATCGGGAGGGGAAAAACAGGAAAATGCGGGCAAGAAAACAATCATCTTCTGGGGAAGTAATCTCTCAACAAAAACAAGGGTAATGGGGGGGGAGAGATAAGTGGGGCCCTAAGCTTATAAAGAAGGGGGGATTGGTTCCCCGCAGAACGGCTAAGGAAAGGAATTGGGCCGTTGCGAAACCGGGGGGGGGGACATCTTCTCGTTCCTGTACTCGCAAGGAAAGGAAGAGAACAGGCGGCGAGTCGGGGGAAAAAGAAAAACTGGGAATCGAACCAAGGACGGTCGCTTCTATACCTCAATAACGATGGCAACTGCCATCCCGCCGGCAAAAAAAAAACGGTGAAGGACATCGTGTGCGACAAAACAAACCCAGGTTTTGACGACGGAGAGGCTCTCGTCCCGCGGGACGGAGAAAAGCGTTTCTTCTTCATAGAATTCCAGGAAAAGGGGGGGGGGAATCTGCGAGCTGGCGAAGACAATGATGCTCTCGCGTCTGGGGGCCGATGGACGGACTTGAAAAAAAAAGGGTGAACGCGACAACGGACGGTCCCGTCACCGAAAGACGGCATTTTTGGACTGAAAGTATGCGACCTCTCAGAAGGGCCGGCGGGACAACCGTGTTGAATCGGGAAAAAAATTGAGAAGTTGGCCTAGCTTTGAAGAACAATGCTGTCGGGAGTGTGGGGGGGGCAAGGGCGTCGGGGGAACGACTTCCACAAAAAGGAGGAAGGCGAATCTGCCAGACACGTGCTAATACGCGAAACCGGAGTCTCCAGGATGCGCGAGAAAGGAGTCTTCGGGTGAAAAACAAGAACTCCGGAGAGAAATGCGTCGACATCCTCGCGGATCGTCAAGAAGCATGACAGGGGGCAACTAAGGGAGGATCTCTTGAAGTGGGCGCCTTCTGTGGGAGGAAAGAAGGCTCGAACGGGGACTGAAAGAAAAAGAAGGAGGTACGCTGCAAGGGGGGTGGCGCCGAACGCTCCCTGGGGGGCTCCAAGCAATCAGGTGCTAGCCCCACCCACCACGAAAAACCGAAAAAAAAGAATAGGGAACGACGGCGAGAAGGTAGAAGGTCAGCCGACCTTCTGTCTCGGGGGAGGGGTTACGTGTCGAAATTGAGTGAGGTTTCTGCATCTAATCCAGGGGAGGGGTCGAGAGCAAAGGAGGCGCTCTGGATCAAGAGATTGAAGTTTCCAAGCTCACTTCACAACGGCCACGTCATGTCTTTGTGTGGGGGTTCAAAAAAAAGGGAAAACCAAACATCGCCCGCAGACAACTGAGGGACTTCAAGGCTCCCATCATCAAGGGGGAGGAGTCCCAAAAGGTCCAGAAGAACTCTAATCTGGAAGGATGGAAGTCGACAAATGTTACGGGGGGGAAGAGCCGAGATACTCGAGAAGTCATAAAATATATTTGCTGAACAAAGGGAGGAGATACTCTTCCGAAAAAGGGAAAACTGGCTCTTTCCGGATGGTTCGACAGACCACAGGAAGGAGAGCCTAATATCGAGGTGGAACAGGGGGGGCAGAGCATTATTGCCTGGTATCGAAGGAGTGATGAATGAATGAACAATCTGGGCAAGACTAAGTTCCTAGCCGGGAAAAAGGAGGATAGACACTCTATCCTCCGTGATCCCTTAGAGAGGGAAGAAAGAAGGCCTCTCTGACCTGGGCGGAAGAGAGCAACTTCTACCAGACGAGAAACGAAGGGGAGAGCAAACCAACCGCCACGAAAAATATGGAAGGCCTCACATCAAATCCTGCCCGTTTAAAAGAAAAGGAAGACCATCGTACTATTATGCGGTCCAAAAATCCAAATCTCCTTCAAGCTGGACGAGCCTGTGACTAGGCACGGGGGGTAAAGGCACGCTGTGTGGCAACCTGGGGGGACGAGCAAAAAAAGGGGGGTGGGGGGCATCCGCTCCTGCCTCAGAAAAGAACACACAGACGTTAACCTTTAGGGAGCCTTAATCGACACGAAGACATTGCTGGAAAGAAGAGCCATAATCACGCACAGATCTACGGGGGGGGAAAAATTAAACATGGGGACGAGCGAAAGGATCGATTGGGGTAATAACTGGAGATCTATCGTCGAATCTGGAGGAAATGAAGAGCGACTTTCTCTCGATTGTCTCTGAAAAAAGGAGGGGACCGCTAAGCGGGTGGACGACGCAAAGCTCCAAAGGGGGTGTCCTCCTCGGACGGCGACTATCATGGAACGGACTTCTCCTATCCGGTGAAAAAAGGAAAGAAAAGTGACGGGCAGAGCGCCGCAGATCTACATCTGGGGGGAAAGACAGAAGGAGCGTGAATTGGCGATGCCGAGCTTGCAAAAAAAGCTAGTCGGGGACTAGGGGATCTTTCACTCATTCTTTCATTTTACGGAGGCGGGGAGAGAAACTAGAGGCTTAGCTTCTTCGCGCCTAATCGTGGGGCTGCCGTCAGAAAGGAAAGAATATGGACTGAAGTCCGCCATCAGCTTTGCGAAACCGTACGATCAAGCAG
>Ga0179593_1723242_pt1 | contig 16224 bp, 17 predicted proteins | sample CZODoug2_1_08_16_FD_185931 | JGI IMG/M metagenome (GOLD analysis project Ga0179593, IMG submission 185931) | Vadose zone soil fungal communities from Angelo Coast Range Reserve, California, USA - CZODoug2_1_08_16fungal (PacBio error correction) | ecosystem: Environmental > Terrestrial > Soil >...
CGGCTACAAGGACGGCGCTAAACAAAGAAGGGACGGGTGTCAGGGGGAAAAAAAAAAAACAACGAACACAATCGTACTCCATGAAGGGGGGAGGGGAAGGAAGAAAATTGATGCTGCTCGCGTTGCGCATTCAGAATACATACCATTACTCAGGACCTCCTAAAAAGAGGAAACCGAATGTGGTTTTGCGATTCAAAGATAGAATGTTTCAATCATTCTAGAGAAACTTGAAAGGAAAAAAAACTAAGAGCAAGAAAAGTCCGAAACCGGTCCGGGGGGGATTACCCTGGATGAAGAAAGAGACAAATACAGTCTCTCTATCTCAAGCGTCAAGAAAAGAAAGGCTTCACAGGCAAAAGCGGGGATTGGAAAAAGAGGGGGGCGGGGAAGGAGCACGCAAAGACAGGGCGACGATGGCGGCCCAACGGGTTTTGGGGAGAGTAGGCAGAGAACGCTGTCTGGAAGATTTCCCAGGGTTTCCCCCGACTCAGGATATTTGGTTCTAAAGACAAAACTGCGCGCTCTGTTCTATTTATGGCCATACGTGCCCCCGATGGGACAGTGTTTCGTCAATCAACCCAAGTCCGCAAGCCTTGTGAACAAAAATGAAGAAGGAAGGGGGGCGGGGGGGGGGAGGGGTCTCCGCTACGCCGATACAACACTCGGCCCTGCTTTTAGGAGAAAGAAGCGGAAACGACGAAACTAAAACAATGAGCCTCTATGACTGTAGTCTCCGAATCCGTTACTCCTTCGCGGGCCTCAGGCCTAAAGGTGGAGGGGGGGAAAGGGGGGAAAAAGTTTGGTATAGTCTCCGGGGGCCAACTGTCCTAAGAAATTTGGGGGGAAAGCAGGGGGGGAAACTGCTTTATGGGTTTTTCGGCCCCCTCGGCATGAGGGTGGCACTGAGCTTGTTATACTACTCAGGAGGGGAGACGTCAAAAAGGAAGGGTTACCACGATGGTTTGCTGCCAAGAGTTTCGGGGACACGGCACTACTAAGGAAAAGGGGGGTTGGGAAAGAAAACGGTAGTCGCATCAGTGATGGGGTGACCAAAGCCGAGGGGGGCCTGAAGCGGAAGGAAGATTCGACCCAAGCTTATTGCGCGCGATTATCCAGCTCTTCAAAGAAGGGGAGGAGGATGCAACTGACTTTCAGCATACATCAGAAAGATGACCGACGACGAGGGGCTTCTGTCCTTCGAGTAGGGAGGAAATAGGTTTCCAACGGGGCAAAGAAAAAGCAAGGCCCAGTCAGGGGCAGGGCATGCACGGGCGGCGGGGTTTACTGATCCGCAGAAACACCGAAAAGGAAGAGGGGCGGCTCAAGACTTGCCTCTATTAGTCGGGGTTCGCCCAAGGGACGCCGGGTTCAATACTTCGTTGTGAGGAGGAAGAATTATCTAGATTAAAACTGCCTATCGTGCGCTGGAATTAAGGGTGCAAGGGAGGGAAGGGGGGATCTTTGCCCTAACGCTGATCGATGATCAGAGCGGATCAAGAGCAGCTCATATCTCAACAGATAGAGCCACGGGTTAAAACAAATCATTATTGGAGGGAGGGGGGAAAACGCGGCGTGGAGCCGGTGGGGCCCTACTATCTTCAAGGACGAGTCGGGGGTAGGAGGGATCGGGCCGGGTAGGAAAGACCCTTCTCCCCTGTGTGCAGAAGCCTAACGATCTCCAGGGCTCTCTTCGATCTTTTGAGGGGAGGAAGAGGGCGGGGGGAAGAGTGCCAAGGAGAAGTCACGCCTGGCCTCCAATTGCATCTCGGGGGAGGGGGTCACTAGAAAAAAAAGATAACCGCCGGTCTTGCCCGGGCGGCACCTAATCGCGCTGGGCTGTTAAATAACTTTCTTTCATATTACTATGGAAGCAGGGAGGAAAAGAAAACAAAGGGGGATATTTGCTAACGGACCGTCCAAACCCGGTGTGGGTCACGCGAAGAACGCGTGCTTTGGGGCCTCTCATATCCAAGGAAGTTAAAGGGAAAAAGGGGGATGCAAAAAAAAAATGGACCGCAACCGAACGCTGCTTAGTCAGATTCCTCTTCCACCACGCGGACGTCCATACATCATAGACGAGAAAACAACCGGGGTGGAAAAGGGGAAGATGTCATGGAGGGAAGGCGCCCGTGGGGAGAAGTGTACTCTCAAGCGTCGTGTGCGGCATGATCGACCTTGACAGGGGGCCTCTTGGGGGGGACCGACGGAGAGGTACCAAGGCACCTCTTCTGCCCCTCCTCGGGCAAACATTTCACGTGAGGGGGACAGAGGAAAGGGGTTTCTGAAGAAAAATGTCCGGAAGAAACCCTGGCAGTTCTGAAAAGCTTAAGGACCTCTGATAGGACAGTAGAAAGACCTTAGGGCTTACCCAAGCTCCTGCACGAATAGTTGCCGCCGGCACAGAATCCCAGGAATGGGGAGGGGGGAAAACAAAGCCAATATTGACGGGCAGCCGCCAAGCAATGTGGATATCCTTCAGGGGGGATCATACTGGAAAGATCGCACACGGCATCGCCCCGACCAAAAAGCGGGAGTTTCACAATTTAGATCAGGGGGTCCCTAGCGCTTGCACACAAGTTGAAATCCTGCGGGGACAATCCCGATCAGGGGAGCGTCCCGACGGAAGTGATAGTCGTGGGCCGCACCCGTCACTCTCTCGACCAGGGGGAAACCAAGCCCTAACTTCAGGTTCCAACAACTGGCGCGGCTCGTGAGATCTGCCTCGGGGGGAAAAAGAAGAGGAGGTGATTCTCAATCGATCCGATCAGTCTGCAGGGACCGAGGCAGAAAGAACAAAAGAAAGCTACCCGCGCAATCAATCGGCAAGCGCACCCGGGATAATCACAGAGGGGGAAAGAAGAGGCAACCCACCTTAAAAAGGTTGCCGCCACTGACGCCTTTGCTCCACGAGCAGAAGAAGGAGCTTAACTCGCATGATGATCTGGTGGCGCATTTGGGAGTATCAGAAAAAGAAGGAGGTCGTCTTCAAATGACATGCTGGTCGGGGAGAAGGGGAAGAGAAAGAATCATCCTTAAAGGGGAAACCAAAACGCGGACGCAAAATCTCCTCTTCTGCCCAGGTGAGTGTGGAGAGGTGAGTTGTTGCCCTAACGTCCTTCGCCGGCAGACGAACGTGGCAGAGCTTCAAATCTATGACAAAAGGAGATCAGTGGGAACTCAGCCTCACCCCTTCGAGCTTTGCGCAATCACTAAAAGGAGGGCTGCCACGCATTTTGTCTAAGAACAACATTCCTTTGGGGATCCTGAAACTTGGGGGGGGGAAAGGAAAAAGGAGGGGGAATGAAACAAGATCGTGATCGACGGCGCAAAAAATCATGGAGTGCGTCCTAACAAGAGCTAGGCATAATGCCACCTCGAGGCGGAGAGATGCCCTCCCCGCCCCTCTGACCTCTCTGGCAAAAAAAGGGGAGGAAAGTTTACCACGCTGATAGAGGGAAAAACCGGGCAACAGAGACCATCCCAACAAGGATGCGCTGCCCGACAACAATAGGAGGTCATGCCAGGGCTCCTAGAATGTAAGTAGAGGGTTCTAGGGGAGAAATTCCTTTTTGCCCCTTTCTCGATATCAGTGGAGGACAATGATGGAGCGTAGAGAGGACTTCTACGGGCTAGAGAAAACCGCCCGTGCGGAAGCTTGTTGCGGTGTGGTCACTCAAGGATTGCGACGGGGGGGATAGTTTACGCAACACAGGATGGGACTTAGGGGCACGGAGAAAAAGCAAGGAAAAAGGAAAAAATCCTACGGAGAGTGGGCGAGGTCTCCAAACCGAAACCGGGACCCTTCGTGGAAAAAACCCGCACGGGAAAAAGGTGATCCCGATCTTGACTCACGGACACTCGTCCTTTTTTTCCATAGGGCAGCTATCAACGGGGTAGAAGAGGATCGTGATTGGAAGCTCTACAAGAGTGAACAACCGGGGGGCTGGCACCATCATTTTTAGAGAAAAGGGGCTGGAGCGGAACTGATAGCGAGTCCGGGAGAAACGGGCTGCAATCAATTTTACAGCTACCTAGAAACGTACAGCTTTATAATGTGTCAGGGCTTCCGGGTAACTACAATGCGAGCTAATGACTATGAAAGAAAGGGGAAGAACCGCCCTCCTAGCCTGTGGGGGTACGAGATTCTGGAGGCTAAGTTTTAGGGGGGGACCTTGGGGCCGTCTTTCTTCTTTGCGCATCGCGCTCCGAGCATCTTATTCTAACCAAAAAGGGGGGCGCCAGTTTCAATCTGCCTTTGGGAAAGAGACGTTTGGGGCTTCCTATCACCTACTGCCAGACAAGGGGGACGGAGGTTGAGGAGAAGACAATGTCGAACGAGGCTGCGCGTCACTAACCTGGCGATCGAAACGGGGAAGTTGCACCAGTGAAGGCCAAAAGAAGAACGAAAAGGGCGCGAGTGCTTGTTTCGCAAGCTGATGGCTCCGTGGACGGACGAGGTGATCAGGAGAAAATTCGCAATCGCAGGGCTCAGGGAGCGGGGAGGGGGGAGGGGAAAGGTTGTTTTAGGGCAGCATACTTGTAACCCGTAAGAGTGTGCCAACCCTCGGGGGGGAGAAAAAAAATGGGATAAGAAAGGTCACGTTCTTGCAAATCGGGGGGCCTCAAGGAGGATATTCCAACGTGAAAGTAAGCGAGAGGAAGGGAAGGAAAATGGGGCTCTTATCCGTTCCATGGCGGCCGATATGGCCGCCCCCGTAGATGGAGAGGTGATACGTAAGGGACCCTCGAAACCTACCGCGATGCTGCTAAGTATAACTACGACTAGAAACCTCTTCATTTTGAAAACGGAGGGGGTTAAAGGGGAAAAAATTTCTAAAAAACCGGCCCGGCTAAAATAAAGGAATCAAGTCAGGGGGGACTCAGAAAAGGAAGGGGGGCAGTAGAGGGGAACTATCTGACGTGTTGGATTCTCAGTGAACAAAGAAGAAGAAAGGGAGAATCAACCAGCTTAATCACACAGACCTGAATACGGCGGGATCGAAGCTTTCTTCAACTTTTGGGGGAGTCAAAGAAGAAAAGAGAGACTCTAAACTGGGGGAAAAATGTGTCCGAAATCGGGTGGTGGTGTGAACGGGCCAAGGGGGGGAGATAACAGGAAAACAACTCTCTAAAATGCCGGGGCCAAGACGGCTCCTGCCTAGGAAATTTTCGTGGAAAAAAGTAACTTGAAAGGACGAGGAGAGCATACCTCGAACCTAACCGCCTGTATAGCACGGAACGAAGTAGAAGGGGACCAGCTTGAAGAAAGGGGGAAAAGGGAGAGGGGTAGTTCATCAATCAAAAAGACCGGGGGAAGTCACTGAGGCCCTCACTCGAAACGGTTAAAGGGAGGGAAGGAGGTGGAAAGGAAGATGCAAGGGGTGTCGGTTCAAAGAACAAAGCGGACCTGGACGAATTTACTACGGGGATTTCAAAAAAAAAGGTCCAGAATAGCCTGAAAAACCTTTCCAGACTCTTTCCCTAATACAAAAGGTGGTCGTTCACTTACTGGGAGAAAAAAAACAAGGAGGGTAGGGAAAATCGACGATGCAGGTTATCATTACTTATGGGGAAAAAAAGAATGAAGAAAATAATTAAAGAGGTCGTGCTCGAGACCACAGAGTCAAACGAGGACGGTGTCATCAAGACGGGTGTGCGGTTCTTTTGGTTTTCGGTTCATAGGAATGTAAAGGGTTCTCTGAAAACACGAAAGGATCGTCATGAACTTGAATGGTGGACTCTTGGAGGGTAGGACAGGGAAGGCGCGGAATCGGTTGTTGGGAGAGGGGTACGCTTCATTAAGGAAAAGTGGGGAAAAAAAAGGGCGCGGCGACTTGGGGATTTATGCAAAACCTTCAACGCCATTTCGGGAAAAAGAAGCTCAACACAAAACTTTAGGTAAAATAATGAGGGGTCGGCAGATGGGGAATCTCGAGGACCTTTCAAAATCTCTAAGGCAAAAGGGAGGTGGGCACGAGGAAAAACGAATCTAAGTCCTGAGATTTACATAAGAACTCGACCTGAGAAGAGCGAATGGGGCAAAAAAATTACCCTGTGCCAACACAAGTCTTAAAGTCTATTCTCTCTGGGGGGGGGGGGGGCGGTGTGGGGGGAGACCGAAAAAGACCAAAACTCTTTCACTAACGTCGCCCGTCTTATCCACCCCGCGTTCTCTGTTGGACCAACGAAAAAGCTCCGTCGGGCCTTCGACAGGTGGAAATCAAGAGACTGACCGGAAATCAGTCTCTTCAATGAGGACTTTGTGTGAGAAAGTGGTTACGGGACCACTTGGGGGGCGGGGAGTGAGGGAACTGGAGGGGGTGAGCGGGAAGGGACCCGCGGGGGGGAAAAAACAAATCGGTAAAAACATTCTTAACAAAAGAGTAAGCTGTAGGGGGACTAAGGTGTAAAAAAAGGCAAAGTTTACTGGAGGCCTCCAAAAAGTTAAAAATCGTTTACGGGAAGTTTGAAAGGAGTGAGGTAGATTAAATTTATGACCAATCTAGGAGGGAACGAAAAAAGGAGTAACGGGCAAAGCTCTTCAACTTTGGGAATAATGAATAAAAGCATAGATACCGTCTTGGGGGAAAAAGGAATCAAGTCTGACAGTCTAACGAAGGAAGGAACGACGATAACATCAACTGAAGAGAAGCTCCAAGTGGGACGAAGTGACCGAAGGTGGTGTAATTGCCTGATAGTTGGAGATGGCAAACCAGGAATGAAAAATTTTGGCTACACTTGGACGCCTTGAGATATCGCGATCAGAGGTACACACACAAGAGGGAAAAAAGGAAAAAGGTAAACTACGGAGTCATTTTTGAGACAGATGGGGTGGGCGTAGCCTGGTCAGAAAAACACGGGAAATGGAAAGGGTAGAAAAAAATGTACACAATAACATCTGGGTCGCAGAGGTCCAGGACATGCTGGCCGGGGGTCAAGAGGGCCGGTATGCTGCAAGCACAACATTGAAAAGGGTACAGGGGGCGGGGAAAACATGGTATGAGGGAGCTTGGGAAGGGAGAAACGACAGGTGCGGTGCCTAGGGATAAGATCAAACCGCGGAGGAGCAGAACCAAAGGGTCCTAAGAGGGTCAACTTGTTTAAGAAATAGATCGATGAAGGACTAACAAAAAGTGATGACGCGAGAGCCGGTTTCCATGGGGGGAAAGGGGTGTAACATGGGACATATTTGAATAATAAGAAGAATGGGGTGGCTGACCGAGGAACCGGGAAGGGCCGGCGGCAATGAGAAAAAAGAAAAGAAAAAGAGGAAACAAGACATGACATCCCGGCAAATAAAAATATATCCGGTGATAATCGGACACCTATTCTGAACGGGTCAAAGAGAGGGGAGGAAAGGTAAGGAAAGGAAAGTGGAGCTTGGATGGGGGTACTTCAAATAAAAGGAATTGTTTGCTTAAAAAGCACAAAGTTAGAGGAAAGAGAGTCTAAAGTCTCATATGCGGCAGCGAAAAAAGGGGAGGAGGCGGGGGAAGGAGAGGGACAAAACCTCTGGGGAAAATCATATTGGGGCTAGAGACCTCCGTAAAGTTCTTCCGAAGAGAGTATAAAGAGCGGTAGACATTACGAAAACAATCCGTCATTCGAGGCATAATAAAGAATCAGAGGGTATTGGAAGTTTGGGTGCTATCTTCATTAGTGGACGCAAATCAAATTGAGAACATTGTCTAATAAGTAGAAGGGGTGGGGTAGCTTTAAAGTTTTAATGTTAAGTATTACCAAAGTGATTGTCAAGCCACTCGAGCCGAAGAGATCGTCGATAACAAGAGCAAACAAAGTTGAACTAACAACGGGAGATTCACAGGTGCAAAATAAGGTTATGCCCATAGGGTAGATTCCGAAAAAACAAGCCTCTTTGCCTACTTAGGAAGAGGGACCCAATAGTTCGTACTTACCAAGAGGGGGTAGTTCAGAGGTACAAGGTTGTACTACTGTCAGTCTTGTGCGGTTGGGGAAAGCCACGGGAGGACGCCAAGGTTCTTATGAGGCATACGATGTCCCGTTCTCCTCATTGAGGGGGGCGGAACAAATCCCAACAGTCCGCCTTTATTACAGAAAAAAAGAACGGCGTCCTGTTGGGGTTCGCAAGCATGAGAAACGGCCTAGGACGACGGAAAGCAGGAAGAAATACGCTCCGAGAATCCGAAACCCAAAAGAAAAGATCCGCTCGGTTATTCAAGCATCGTCGTAGAAGCTCTGTTAGCAGACTACCGGACGGGGGACGGGGACTTTGAGGCCTTTGGGCAAACTTTCCCGTAAGAAAAGGGGGTGCCTGATTCTTGTCTTGGAGGGGGGAAGGGGGCACCTCTCTCTTCATGGGCCTATATTAGAAGGGGTGTAGACGAATAATGAGTTGAGGGGGGAAACCTTTGGGGAGAGAAGGAAAGGTGTAGGTCCAAGAAGACACAAAAGAGAGGTGTAGAGGAGCAAAGGGGAGCAAGGATTGAGGGGGGGAAAGTCTCAAAATGGGGGACCTCGAAAGAGATTAAGAGAAAACGTAGGTTCGAGCTGGTTGAAGCGAAAAAAACGAGGGGAGTCATTATGGCCGGCGAAATGAATAGCAGACTCATCGACCCAAAAGATTCTGGGCTGGACGCCGAATTGGAGCCTTCGCGTTGTCCGAAGTAGGGGTTCGGTTCAATAAGTCGGCAAGAACACCCTGCATTTGATCAGGCACCGGTCAAAAACGATCTCGGTTCTTAATCAACTCGGGGGGGCGAACCGACCATCCCTGCAATTTCTTCGCGCACGTAGGGACATAGTGGAGGAACCAAGGCGAAGACAGAGGTCTGATCTAAGATCGTCGATGAAGCTTGCAATAAGGGGGGAGCGTAAAGGGGGATGTCTCAGATTTCTGCAGGCAGACTAGTCGACTATGCTGAAGAGTCAACCGTGCAGCACGGATCCGACGCCAACAAGCTTTTTTCAACCACCCGGCACTCGGTCTTTGACAAAAAAAATCTCGAGCGGTGGCGGAGCCAAAAGGTTTGCCTTTCGTAATAAGGGGGGTCCAGCAGGATCTTCTAAACGAAGAATGGAAAAAGGGGGAAGGTAAAAGGATCGGGAAAGATCTCCAAGCAGGTATAGTTCGCGGATCTGTCGGGCGAAGAAAAGAGGGGTGCTAGTGGGTACCAGGATAAAAAACGGAAATATAATGGCGAAATAATCTAGTCTTCTTCCCTTGGTCGTGGCGGTGAACTAGGGAAAAAAGGGAGAGAATTTCATTGGGGTATGGGGACCAAGTATTAAGAGACGGGAGCCTAGCTTGTGGGGAGTCCACTGGGGATCGAAGAAGATAAAGAGAGTAGGGGGAAAAAGTGAAAACGAATAGAAAAATGAAACATTTTGAAGAAAAGGGATAAAGTCGCTCGGAAACCGGGGGGGGGTTTGGTCAGGGGAAAAAAACTCGTGGGGAAAAGGTGTGGGGGGAAAAGGAGCAAGAAGGTCCTGGCAACGGTCTTTCCCAGAAAGGGAAAATACAGAAAAAAGAAAAAAATTCGCTGTCTGGTATTTAGGGCGACGGGAAAAAGACATCTCTGACAGAACACAAAAAATATGGCCACTCGGGAGATGTCATGTATTTCCGGGCGCCTCTTGTTATTGGAAGACCTCGCCAGCGGGCGGTGGGGAAAAAGGGGAATGAGTCGGCCTTTTACAGCATTTGGTCAAGGAGGGCAACGGGAGGTTAGACTCTGGGGAGAGGTTCCACACTAAAAGCACTAGTTCAGAGAGGGCCCACTGCCGGGGTTTAACTGAAGGATTTCTAAGTGTTACTCATAAAGTGGGAATAACCAGTGCAGGGGGTTAGAATCAATTCTCCCAAAAAGCCCCTTTAGGGGTTAAAAGCATAAGCAAATAGGGTTCCTAAGTTGGTCCATCAAGGAAAAGAGGGGGTACTCTCTGGGTTGAGAAACCGGAAAGACCTAATGGGGGAAAAACTGCCTGAGGCAAAGAAATTTCTGGTAGCAATGAATTGTATAACTTGTCCGAAGGGAGAAATACGCACCCGGCTACTCCACGAAAGACCCTAGACCTTGAGGCGACAGTTCATGAAAAACCGGATGAGAGAGCCAAGGGAGAATGCCCCCTTTAAACCGAAGGGAGGGTACCCAATAAATTCGAATCGCGTCCAGGACTGCGGAGATAGTCTTTATAGGGGAAACGGAGAAAAACATCGATTTGTTCCACGAAGAGGCCCTTGGCCTTTCAACAGTGCTCAGGCTAGGTGTCCGAGAGAAATGGTTCTTGAATTTTTCCGCTTCTTCGAAGAAAGAGCCTCTTCGTCAGGGCACGCAAGTCCCTGCCAAAAAGAACATGCACTATATCCTTCTCAACTAGGCCTAAAGCTCTCCAAGAGGGGAAATAAAAATACCCGCACGCTTTTACCGTAGGATCCTTGGACAAAAAGATGACCGACGCGGCAAGATGCGCAACGGCAAGGCAGGAAAACTTGGTGGGAGGCTTAGGGGTAGGAAGCAAACGTCTGAGTTGTTCTTTAGTAACTGAAGTTAGGGTGACTTGGTTACGACTGATCATCAGAAAGCATGAGTAGATCCTGTTCAAAGCCGAGAGTAGAGAATACTTAGGAACTATGAGGATTTTTCATCTTGGAGTTCGCTTCCAGAATCTTAGTTGTAGTGCAATGTCAACATACAAACTCGTGAATTTCGCAACTATAATCACTAAGACGGAGGCAGGGGGCTGGAAGGAATAAAGACAGGAAAAGAGGAAATCTTGAAAAAGGAGAAATATCGCTGCGGGAGAAGTTTCGGAGACATAACCTAAGGGGAGGAAAACTTTTTGACCCGTAACCGTTCTTAGAGTCAAAAAAAAGGTAAGTTTGGGGTGGACTACCAAGAATTTTATTCGACTACAGAGACAAAGACGAAGGGAAGCCTCGGGCAGCCGTCGCAAAAAAAAACCACAGGAGGCCAACAAAAGGGGAAGGAGGTGGGACCAAATTCGTAGTCAAATGCCATGGGGAAACCCCAGCCATAGAGAACTGCGAAAGGTCTTCTCTGAGTCATTACCGGGGGCAGGGGCTCGGATTGTCCGCGGGTCGGGAACAGGAAGTGCTCGTGTTCTGACTATCACAAGGGGCGACGGATTGGAGGGGGGGTGGAGGGGATTGGGAAAGAGAAAACCGTTCAACGTTCTTGGAGTTCGGGAGGAGGCTTTCAAAGTTCTTTGCGGACGGGGTTGGATCGGTAAATGACCCCTAAGTGAAGGGCAAGTAGGGGGACGAGGCTTTTAAAGAATATAAAGTAGGCGAAAGCGCGGGAGGGTGGGTCGTGTCTCAAAAAAACGATACCTTACAGTACGGGGGAAAACCATGGGGGGAAGGAGAGAGAGAGAAAAGGGGTTTAACCGGAGGACGCTCCCTTTGAGAAGCGATCCCATCGCGTCAGGGGAAGAGCCAGAATTTCAATTGAAGATTCTGGGAGGGAAGGCAACTACCGATGTAATCGATGTCAAATGGGAGCCTCACTTTATGGGGGAAAAGTTCTTTAGGAGTGATAGAGGGAAGAGGCATCCTTTTACTAAACATTAAAATCGAAATGACAAGCGTTATCATTGAGGGTAGGGGGCAATTTAAGAAATTGATACTATTATGACGCCCCGGTAGCTGAACGATCGAAAACAACTCTCGCCGATCGTTGGACGAGAGTCTTAGAATTCTGACCTTTGAAGCTGCACGGGGAGGGTCCGAAATAATTCTCCTCGAGTTATCTTAGGGGAAATACATACGGGAGGTTTTAGCGGAATTCGACAAGGCAAGTGAGAAAGTTTGGTTTGCGCTCAAAACTGGACAATACCGAATCTTTTGAAGGGCGCGGCAGATATTTGACTAACCGGCAGAATCGCGGAGAAACCTTACTCACGGGTTGCGACGCCACCATATATAAATGGGGGGAAAAAAGAGACACCACAGGGCTAAGGGAATAGGGGGCCCAAAAAAGAAAACCAAAATAGAAAGGGACCCTATCGTAGAAACTGAAAAGCAGTGCTAATATCTACGGCGAAGTTCAGCTGAAGGTTCTAAGAGGTGATGGGTCTGGTCAAGGGGCGTGGGTCGCTGCACTCGATCAATGCCATTCATCATCCAAAGCCGAGTGATGAGGGTACAAAGGGAAAATTAATTTCAACCCAAGACTACTCTCGAAATTTGCGGCGGAGATAGGGAGGGGGGGTTCGGCTGCCGAAATTGATCAGATCCCTCTTACTCAGGCGTCGGCTAGTACTGTACACACCTCGTCTGGATTGGATCATGTGAAGCGAAGCAAAAACTAATAGAAAAACCTGAGGGTAAACCGCGGTACCCGTCCCATGCTCAACCAACCAATGCCTCTGGAAAAAATCAAGGGCATCGTCAATGGAGGGGGAGCTCTCAAAAATTGCAAGGGCTACGGCCAGGTTACACATGGCCGGGGTGTTCTCTTCGACAGCTAATCAGGTAGAGAAAAAAAGGTCATACACAAAGACAGAGAAGGGCTCTCTCCAGGGGCGTGCAACTCGGGGTGTATCCAGCAGAAGCGGATCAGGGGACAGGCTTCACCGGGGTTTCTTGGACAACATTTTCCGTTGGCCCCGGTACGTCTCATAACCGCACCACGGACCAAACTAGGGAAAGGGGGCTAAAAAAATTCCTGCACGAGGAGAAGACCGTAGACGAAGCAAGTAGGAGCCGGAGATAAGCACCTCGGATACTGGCCAAATGCTTTAAGAAGTCCGCGATGGAGAAAGTTGGGATGACACGTGGCCCTGTACAGCAGGGAAGATAATCATGGGGGGGGGGGCACATAAACATCAAGAAAAAAAGGCACGAAATCACTCGGAAAACGGTGTGGGCACCAGCGGAAAGGAGGTGAAAGACAGTACCGGTGAATAGGAGGAATAACGGGGGGAAGGGCACGAATGAAAGATAACCAATCAGTTCCGCTAGGAGGCTGACAAAGTCTTAAACCGTTCGATGAAATGGCTAAACGGGACTGGGGGACTCACACCCCAGAACTGACGGCCCCGTACTTGGAGTGATTGATAAAAGCAAGGAAGAAAATGGTAGAAAAGAAATCGGAGCTGACAGAGGGGACATTATTGTTGAAAGAACGGTACTTTCTGTTGAAGAGGAGGAGAGGGAGGGGGAGGATGAAAACAAAGGAAGAGCGCATCCCAGACGGGGGGGACATCCGGGGCAGGCGTGTTCAACCATCGAGGAGCAGGTTGTGTTGGGGGAGGACTGGTGCTGGGAGGGGGGGGAGGGGGGAAATCTGAGGAAAGATGCAGGAACAAACTAACCTGGGGATGCGGGGCGGGGGGGTCAGAGTTCAACGGACGTGAGAAGGGCAACAATTCGGTGGGAACAATCTCATAGAAAAACAACCAAAACCGTCTAGCCTATAGAGCTTTTCCAAAGCAAACAAGACTGGGGGGGCCATAAACCTGCATCCATCTCAGTGGAAAGGGACATTCTTGTTCAAGAGAACAAGAGAATTCTCAGATTTCACATAAGAGCTACCAATGAGAAGATCTAATGGGAATAACGATTAAAGGAGGTGAAAAAACCCCGATTCAAGTCGAGCAAGATGCGGGTTTTGAGAATACAAAGAACATTAAAATACCAGATAAAGTCGGGCTAAGGGGGACTCGGGAACGTGGGACGAAAGCCGCTAGAGCGGACTTCAAGTAGAATGGGAGGAAGACGAACCGGCAGCGTGGAAGTTCATGGGGGGTGAAGAGGGTACCGACCATGTCTTGGTAGTGCGTGAAGGGGTTCAGAAGGGGAATCTGGGAAAAAAAGGGAAGCTTTGGCCCAGAACGGTCATGCGCACGGCAGGCTGGGGGGGCTAACTTACAGATGAAACGTTGAAGGGGGGGATAAAGAGAAAAGTGCGTCCGGGATGTGAGGCCGAGTCCGAGATGACATCCATTTTCAGACTCTACCGCGAGGCTTCTAGGATGCAAGAAAGCTGGAATACCAGTAGCACTGAGTCGAGGCAAAGCACTAGGCCCACAATGGTAACAGAACGCAACTTAAGAGGGATTTCATCTCTTGGGGGAAGCAGGTAACGGAGGGGGGGGACCGGGTAGAATGTACCGGGGACCAACCATATGCCAAGGGGGGCTACGCTAACGCCGTTCTCTCCAGACACCAAAGAGGGGCAAGGCCCAATGCCGCCTTATCAGGGAGTTATACAATTGGGTAGTAGGAGAGAAGGGGGACTGAGGAGGAAAACAGGAAGCCACGGGGCGGTATCAACGGTCGCCAGGGAATAGTTTCGGCGTCAAGCCGGATTGGAACAGAAGTGGAGGCAGGACCGTTTGAAGGTTAGGACAAGACCCTGGTGCAAAAGTACCGCCGGGGGGGAAGAAAAAGATTTGGGTGTTCGTTGTCGCAACTTTCAGCCATCCGGGGCTTTTTAAACCTGCGAAGAAAAGCCGACTCGGGGAAGAGAGTCGGCAAGGCAAGAACTAATCAATGGGGTGAGAATCAGATCGAAAGAGAAGCACAAATTAAGCTCCATCGAAGAAGGGTTGGAGGCCCAGGAAGGGAAGTGAAATTCGTTGGAGAAGCAATCCGGGTTTTGTATAGGAAAAGGGCCAGCCGGAATGCTGCCAAAAATCCCATCGTCCACTCAAAAAATGAAATCTAAAAGACAGGTCAAATTAAAGAAAGTCCTTTTGAAAGGGCGAACCTTACAACTTGATAAAATGAATATGGACTCATGGTCAGGGAACCTTGGTTTTTAGTAAGGGGAGCATCTCAGAGTTTTCGAAAAAAGGCACGGGTATATCGGAAACTGGAGTCGCGAGCGAAGGATCAGACAATAGGAAGAATGCTCTACGATAGTGATAAAAAGGGGGTAGGAAGGGATATGCAAAAGGGAGATCAATATGACAGGAAGGTACAGTCACTTACCGACTATATGGGGAGGAGGCTCGAGCATCGCAAAAAACGAGGGCAGGGGAAAAAGGCCGACGAGATGGAACCGAAAGTGCGGGGTTACGATGGTTCACTGACTCATGGGAAATCCTATCCTAGGATAAAGCACGTCTCAATGGGGGCATAAGCAGGACGGGGCAGGGGCCGATGAAAATGAAAATTTGAAAAACCAGGGAACGGGACTCGGGAGAAAAGGACAGGACAAGAAATGTGACTAACATCCAAGTAAAAGCCTTTAATGTTTAAACACCTATGACGGGGGAGAGAAAAGGAGATGACCTGGTCTGCTTGATCGGAAAACATCACTATTGGGGAGGCGGAGGACGGGACTCAAAGGGGTAAAGGTCACCTTAAAAAAATAGGTCAGGAAAATGTTAGGGTTGGGGGGAGAAACCACACTTCCGAAAGAGGCCCTTTCATGGATCGCATGGGCCACCTAAAGGCCCAATTTGCGTAAATAAAAAAGTCGAATCGCTTGATTGAACAAGAGAACGGCTGAAAACCTGTTGGCAGAAGCATAACACCGCACGACGGGGTCGGGGAAATTCTTTGCTGAAAAAAACTCGAAAAAAGCCGAAACGCTCCAGGGAAGTTCGGTTCTGCGGGCTTGAAGGAATAAAACATAGGGGACTTGGAAAAGAGCCAGACGTGGTCCGTACAAAGAAGGGGGAATCTCGCCGGGGGTCAAAACTTACTTGTTGAACTGATGGCAGGGAGGTTTGGGGGTTAAAAACACTCTCTCTAAGGCTAGAGGACGTTGTAGACGAATAGGGGGGAGCAAAATTCCAAGGGGGGACCAGATGGGGGGGATATCGCCAAGACTTGGGGAGGTCACCTGAAAAACTGAGCCTGGTGGAGTAAGCAAAGGCGGAGGCAACATCCAAGTGGTGTGTCAAAAGCTCTTAAGGCGGGGTGAATGGCGTATGCCGCCGCCCCCCCTTGTGCTGCTCTTTCCAGAGATGGAAAATTTGAAGGGCCCGTAGGCTAAATAATCCATAGACAACATCAGTAGTCAGGGGGGACTCAAGAGTCTCTGCACAATGACGGCAAAAAGAATGCTACTAGAAAATTGGGAGGGACCTAACAAATGTTGGAGGGATCACTAACAGGAGGTTTCGACATGCAAAAAAACAGTCATAAATGCGCGGGCATCTGACAGACGGCATCGAAGGACAAGGTGAGAAAATTTAGTTCTAGATCGTTGCGATGGGAAATGGGACGACCAGATCGGAGAGCGATATGACCTTGATGAATGGGCTCAA
>Ga0179593_1289586_pt1 | contig 16223 bp, 17 predicted proteins | sample CZODoug2_1_08_16_FD_185931 | JGI IMG/M metagenome (GOLD analysis project Ga0179593, IMG submission 185931) | Vadose zone soil fungal communities from Angelo Coast Range Reserve, California, USA - CZODoug2_1_08_16fungal (PacBio error correction) | ecosystem: Environmental > Terrestrial > Soil >...
AGTCGAAATCTACAGCGAAGCTAAACTATTACGAGTGGCTATGAGGCGTAGAACGAATGGAGAAGTCAAAAAATCGTCCCCTAGCCAATTCGGAGGAAAAGGGTAGCAGCGAATCGGGAGGAGGGGAAGGCTGCGAAGGTCGGCGCAGGCGCCTCGGAAGGGATGGAGGGGGATAGGACTTCTAAAGCAGATGTGGCGGCGACGGGAGGAAATCCAGTAAACGAAAAAGGGGGACTTAGCGGTCAAAGGAAACGAAAATCACATAAAATAATCGCGGGTCGACGGGGATCAGGGAGGCCCCGAGCATGAAAGAACCCGATAATTACACGTTGCCGTGAGCTCACAAGTCTCGTCGACGATAACACCGAGACGCTAAGGGGCGGAGATCTCGAGAAAAAAGGGAGGTGGGGAGGATATCCTCCACGTGCCTAGTGGGGTTCAACAGAGTCTGAAGCTGCGCGATGGAGTTAACATACCGAAAATCCTTATCCGGGCCGGTTATCCGGGGGACTGACTCGGGGTCCAACACGAGCTCACAAACAACACGAGGTGTGGCGCTGGATTTTAACGTCCCGTTATTGACGCGCCTAAGAGGAGGAGGTACTGGGGGCATTGCTCGCCCATCGCGGTCCGCAAGTAGTATCCAATCCCGACAGAAGAAGAAGAATCCGCGACGACATCAAAAGCTCTAAGAAGGATGCCGGGTTGCATGAAACTAAGGGAGAGTTGGGCCGATTTGAAAGGAAACTTCAGGAACTCGACAACCTCGTCAGTTAGCGCCAAAAAAGAAAGGAGGAAAAAAAACGCGACCAAAGGCAATCTTAAGAAAACTCTTGTTCTCCAACCGCCGACTCACAAGCTCGAAAAAGAGAGAACCAAGAGGGAGAGCTTATGCGTAGGGGAATCAACAGAGTCGCGCTTTCTGGGAAGGAAAAAAACACTGTGATCAAAAGCCGAAGGGAATGAGACATTAGGAGCATTGGGAAAGAGCACGTCGTTAAGAGAGTTGGTAAAGAAAACGTGGGGTAGTCCAAAATGGGGGGAAGAGAGAAGGGTAACTTGCAAAACCCAGAGAACTGGAGGGAGGTATCAGCAATCTCCTGGGCCCCGGGTTCGTGGGTGAAAAAGCGAAACGAAAAAGAAGCTAGTTTGCGCGCCTAGAAAAACCTGGGGGGGGGGGCGTGTAAACCCAAAAGACTTAAAATCAACTCGGAGAGAGGCAGGGAGACAGTGCGAGAAGCGAGCCCCTTATCGCTAATTTAAAGACACCAAAGATCGAAGAAAAGCAAGGTGAGATTGCTGGTAAACTTTGGGGGGGAGTGAAGGTAGGCGAGAGAGACGCGCATGCAAAGGAGAAAGGAGGGGGTTTAGGGACGACTCAAGCAGATCTCCCCGTGGAAGGGGCTCCATAGAAACCAAAACCTCGAAACTAGAATGAAGGGGTAGCTTACGAGGGCGCAAGAAAAGAAAGGAGGCAGACAAGTATAGCCAGAAAAGGTAGTCACAACCAAAGGGTGTCAGTACGCTCTCAACAATTCAACTGGAAGTTCTCAACTCTACGCTTCGACGCTATTAAAGCGTTGAGTGGACCTAGGTTGTTTGACCGGGGAGAAGAAACTCGGTCAGCTCTGCTTATAAGAGTCGGAAATGAGGTGAGGAAAAAAAAAAAAAAAAGTCCAAGAAGCGATCGAGCAGGGGAGGTTCACGGACATAACGAAAAGAAATGACGGAGTACCCGGGTACGGGGAGGTGGCTCGAAGACAGGGGATTGGCGATAGAAAGGCTGTATAGCGTTGACGACTCAAACCGTCACTTCACCAGTCCGTTCTGGGGACGTGTACGCGGAACTTAAGGGGGAAACGCTTTGTGGGGGGGGGGGGGGGGGGGGGAAAAAGTCCTAGATAGCAAGAAATTGGGCGGGGGGGAGGGAAAAATCTTCGTGAGGAGAACTTCGGGCCAGGCAGGGAAGGGAGACAAGCAAGGGAGGGAGGGAATATTCGGTCGCGTCGGGGGAAAGAGCCTGGAAGAGAGAAAAAGGAGGAGTTTCTAGCGACTAATGCTAGCTCACTGGCAGGAATCGAACAAAGAGGAAGAGTCGCGGGTCCAGAGGGTCGGTCTACGCTAACGCGGGAGATTATCCGCGACGAGGGGAGGATCAACGCGAAACTGGAGGACTGGGCGTTGGGGAGATCTACTGAAAGAAGGTTGAACGGAGAAGGAGAGTCGGTTGACATCGTCCATGGGTGGACCGGGTGAGCTGACACGGGACTGGCAAACTTGGTAGTCGCAACATCTACGGATCCCCGATTAGCTAAAAAAGTCTAAGAAAAAAGCAAAGGGAATGGAATGCGTCCTTCACAGTCGGCAGGGAGGGCAATTGCTTCAGAAAGAAAGAACGATGCAGAAGCTTGTTTACTTTCTCAGCAAAAAATCTAAAGGCGAGATGGCCGCTGCGGAGGAATGTTAGACAAGCAAACTCGAAGACGAGGGATCGGCTAATATGGATAAGCAGTGACTACCGTCGATCGGAGAAAAAAATTTCAAGCATCTGTGTGCCGACATTGGAAGGACCGTCGATCACGCATCGCCGACGGGTACTAAAAAACTGGGGAAAGAACTATGGGCCTCAGAAGAGGAGACAACCGCTCGCGGAAGTTGCAAGGGAAGGGTAGCAGCGAGACATTTCCCGCAGAGGGGGGAGCAAAAAAGAGGGATCAAAGGTGTTAGGGGGGGAATCAGGTTGCACCTGGGAAACCCAAACCTTCAACAGGGGGAAAAAACCTGACGGTCTGCAGGAAAGCTGCAGCAGAAAGAGAATCGAACAAGCTCGAAGAGCGACACCGAGCCATCGACTGAAACCCCGAAACCACCGGACAAGAGGGACCATCTTCAGGAAAAGAAGAAAAAAAAGCTCAAGAGGAAGAAAGAAAAGCGGGGAACACCCCGCGGGGCCGGGAGAAAATGACGGAACCCACAGAGGGAGGGAGAGGGGGAGATCTGGGGCTTTCCCCCCAGGTCCCAAAAAAGAGGGGGGGGATCCTTCCGTCGCAGGATCACGGCAAGAAATCGCGGAGTAATCTGGCACCGTGATTTTGGCTGGGGATAAAGGAGAGGGATTTCGGGGAAGCCTCGATCAAATGACAACTTCCCAAGAAAGTCCTAGCTCTTGGAGGAACAGAAAAAAAGGGATCCAAAGAGAGAAGGGTCGTACAAACAGCTGGCGGGGCCATCTGAAGCGAGTGCGTGTAAAGTGGGGGGAGCTAACACTTTTTCAGCACACGGTTTAGGACCTTCGTAGGTCGTAATTGGGCCACGAAAGGACAAAAAAGGAGGAAGGGATAAGGTCATTAACCGAATCAGAGAGACCGCTGGGGCAACTTTTACTGGGGGTGGCACCAGCGAAGGAGAACAGTGGCCTAGGGTAGAAAAAAAACGTGAGGCACTAAGGACTTCAAGGGAGAGGGGCAGAAGGGCGAAGGGGGAAAGGAACTAAAAAGTATTTAGGAAAACAATCGGGAGAGCGGTAGAGGAAGGACAGGGGTGAAGAAAAATTTTGCGCGGAAAAGGCTTTCAGAACATTGCAAGACTGCGAGGGGGGGTGTCAGGATTTGTGAAATTACTGAGGAAAAGTCCAGAGGGCAGGAAGGGAGGGAAGAGAAAGGAATTCCAAGGATGAATCCCCAGAATAACCGAAAACCCAAAACGCCCAAAAAAGGGGAAAAGGGACTTAAAAGCCTAAAACATTGTCGGGCCCGGGAGACAAAGGGACGAGCGGCTAAAAATGTCTCGAGCCAAAAAACAAAAGTACCGAGAGACACGCGTTTGCACAAAAAGAAAAAACGGGGGGGGTAAGGGAGAAGGACCGCTCCGACCAAAAAAGGAATAGTGGGCTGACAGCGTTCAATCACGGAGGGAAGAGGAAGGGGCGCCCAAAAGCCAGGCGGTCGTCACCAGAGGTAAAGGGCAGAAGAGAAAAAAGTCGATGTATGAGGGGGTAACGGTCGAAAAAGAAACGACTTCGAAGATACGGAGATACAACCTGGAGGAGAGGTCAGAAAAGATCGTGGGGGAGATCGTACCGCCTCAGAACGAATCGCGGATTGGTCCCGACGGACCGAATAAGAATGGACGCTGATGTCGGTCTAGTAACCAAAACTGAGCTGGAAGCGTTGACTGGTAGAAAACGATGGTAAAGGAGCAGGGGGGAGATCTGGGGGGGGGGGGCTCGAAACGTGAAGGCGCACGGAAAAAAGATCGGGGCAGCGCGTCAGGGGAAAGGGCGCACAGTGGGAAAGAACGATGTTTGGGAAAGGGAGGAAGCTTAGTCGAGTGGAAGAGAGACGAAGATGTTCTACTAAGGGGAAAGGCAGCTAGAAAGAAGGTGTCTGTTGGGTTGACAAAATTCCGAACGGCTACCTCCCCCCCGGGGAGGAGGGGGCACATTCTGGGGGAGGGGACACATCGTTCAAAGAGGGGGGGGGAAGACGTTGTGGAGGGTTATAAGCCGAAGGACCTCAGAGAAAATGAGCTCAGAAAGAAAAAGCAGACCGCTAAATCTCTCTCACAACAACGTGTGAAGAGAAGATCTTCTGGAGAGGGAGGCGCTCTCGGGAGGGAGGTGAGGGAGTTCGCGGAATGACTGTCAGGGAGGAGAAAAAAGACCACCCCGCCAGAAACCTCTTTCCTAGATGGAAGGATACAAACATTTTTACCTAAGGTGTCGGGAGGGGAGCTCGCAAACGGGTAGAGGGCAAAAGAGACAAGAACTGGATGCCCCAGTCTTCCTTAATCTGTCTCCATCTTATAAGTGACGTCTATCATCCGAGTGCGCAGAAAAATAGGTCAAAGTGGCGAAAAAAACGAAGCGCATCGAGATGACCAGGGGGAGGAGCACTCGAAACCACCCAGTGGAGAAAATAAAAAGATTTCCAATTCTAAAGGTCACCGGGAACCGTGGAAATCTGGAAGAAGAGAACTAAGGATAAAAGGAGGACCTTTGAAGACGGAGGCACACTACGGAAGATGAGCAAGGAGGACTTGTTAAGAAATCAAAAAGAGGAGGAAGCCGGGGAAATTTGTATCGGCGGCGAGAGGGAGCCACGCGGGGAACTCGACCAGGGGAAGAGAGTTTTGAACTTCCCACGCCAGGGGGAACGAACTGGAAAAAATGTTTAGGCGCCGCCTTACAACGGGTAGGGAACGCTACTCCTGGAGGGTGGACGTCACGGGTGGAGAAAAAACGCCTAGCCAACTAGTGCCGGTGTGAACGAGACCCGGAGGACTCGGAGGGTCCGCGAAAAAACTGGGTGATGACGATGTGATTGAGAAGAGTCTAGGCCCAGGACAAGGGGACGCTGTCTGAAAGTTGATGCGGGGCTGAGGTGTTAGGGGGCGGAATGCCACGACGGGAGGGGCAGGGGGAACGGAAGGGAGACGACAAGCTTAGGAATCGATCATGATCGAAAAGAAGGGAGAAGAGCGTCATGAAAAGGGGATCACCACGAGGGAAAATAATGGCTTGATCGGCAAACTCACAAGACCTAACAAGGAGAGCTCAACAAGAAAAGGAAGGAGAACGAAAGCGACAGGGAAGAGTTAGTACATACTGAGGAGGAAATGTCACTTCGCCCGGAGGAAGATACGAATGGGAATACCGCAGCGCGCTCCTGAAAGGATCATAGTGGTGGATCTGAGGAGGAATCTACCAATGTATTGCCAAACGAGGAAAATTACGAAAAGATAACGTAGGACAGCATAAAGAATGTCTTACGTCGGGGGGGGGGAAGAGACTAACAGAGACGACATGGCTCAAAAAGGAGAGGGAAAAAATTTTGGGGGCGGCGAACAAAAAACGAGGACAGACAAAGAAGAAGTGCATAGGCGAAGTCGACGGATCTCTGGGGGTCACGATGTCGGATCAAAAGGAGAGGAAGGGGAGCTAGGGAATGTGTGAAGGGAAGAGAGGCTCCCATCATAGAAATAAGTGGAACGAAACTCTCAATCAGGAGGAAAAAGAGGATGGGGTTACTGCATGGCACGGCTACGGTTACGGGCAAGAGAACAAAAACCATGTTTGGACAGGGAGGGGAAGCAAAGATAGAAGAGAACGAGGGGAGGAAATAGGGCTTCAGGAACACAGGTTCTTCTTAAGGAAAAGGACTAGTTCGAGGGAAGAGAGAGGTCTAAAAAAAAAGGTTTGTCAAGAAGAGGGGTTCTATCTCTTCAGGGACTGATAAGGGGTTCCGAGAAGTTCGCAAAAAGTCCGAAGAGAGGGTTAGTGGAAAATGAAGTTGGTCCAAGGTTGAACCAGGAAGAAAAACACCTTGCAAGAAATCCCTCTCGGAAGCATCGGAAAAAGAGACACCAGGGAAAACGGCCGAAGAGTGCGCCGAACTCAAGGAAAATCGTAACTCAAAAATTCATTCTTCGTGAAAGGCGAGAAAGGCAGAGCTAGGACGTGTGCGTAAACCTTTAGGCAAAAAAGGGAGGAACTGATTGGAAATCGCCGAACGGACGGAGGAAATTAAAAAAGGGCCGATTCAGCTTAAGAGAAGAAGAGACTCGAGAGGGGGGCGACGCGAAAAGTAGAAGTCCAGCGGCCACGAATAGACGGGGACTTGCTCGTTTATAAAAAGGGGGAAAAACGGAGGCGAATCTTGGAGGGGGGGACCACCGGGAAGACTGCTCAGGTTAATAAAAAAAAAGATACTTCAAGTGGGGGCGCTAAGAAAAAAGGACGACGTTGGGCTCCTTCACTCGGATAGAATTAGACGGGTTGAGGAGCAAACCCCCGTTTACCGTCAGACTGAAGGGGGGGCGAGGAAAAAAGACGACGTAAGGAAACTAGGAGGCGGAGAGAAGAAACTGAGTTTCCTAGGTAGGGAACAACCACCGCCGGGGGGGGGGCGAGACGGTAGCTCGCTGGGAGTAGGGGGCAACGGCCAGATTAGCGAGGAAAGCAAATCAGAGAAAAAGCAGATAACTGAATATGCCATAGATCCAGTTCAAATGAGCAGCGAAGATCTGCGGGGTAAGATAAACCCAAACGACCGGAGAAGTATGACTCGTAGGGGGAAGGGGCACAACCGTACGGAAAAATAAGAGGAGGCAAAACAAGTGAATTAACCATGGGACCACATGAACGAAAAACTCAGGGGGGGCGCCTACAACTAACGATCACAGACCAATAAACAGCATATCTACGAGAGTCCTTCACCAAACCAAACCGGGGGGCCTACCATGACCGATTTACCCGGACCGACCAGTGTCTAACGCAGGGACATAATTAACTCGACGCAAAAGAAGGCGATAAAATTTCAAAGGAGAGGAGGGATCTAAATAAAACTGTCCCTCAAGGGGAAGGATTTCCTGAAAGGGGGAACGGAAAATCCAACGGAGAATCTGTTCTACGGGAGGTTTTGAAAAAAAGGAAAAGACGAAATTCAGAGAAAGATAGAAAGTTTCTCTAAAAAGGGGAAACAAAACATCAGTACGAACGGATCAAAAAAAGAACAGGAGAGCGCGCACATACACTAGGGTCGCAGTCAGCCTGGCAAAGGTCAGTGGAGACGCAGGGTTGTCAAAGAGACAGGGCTGGTCAAACACGTCTTTTGAGGGAGGCAACGCACTCCAAACAGAGATGCTATTCAGAAGGAAAACTTCACGAGGAGTGAGGAAGGAGAAAACCAAGGGGAGAGGGGGATCAAGAGGCTCGTCTGGAGGACTACTGATCACCTAAACAAAGTGAAAGTTTCCTATGGCCCACCTGTGAGGGAGAGGATAAAGGTTTACTCGGAAGGGGAGAACAGGGGCACGGTAAGCGATCATCGAAAAAGGCTTCATAAAGAGAGCCGAGGGATCGGCTATAATTTAACCTGAAAAAGTTGTTGGGACCCGAGTTAGAAAAGCCAAGAAAAATGTTGGCAGTTCTTCGGGTGCGCAACGGGGGTAAGACTCAAAAAATCCCAATTTTGGAGTAAGAGAGGGGAGGGAGAAGAGACACGAAGGATCCCGGGTGAATATCAGGAAGGGGGAAACACCCTCCGGGAAAAAAGAGCGTGAAGGGAAACGAAGTGGAGAAAAGTCCTTTCGCGGCCCAAAGATAAAAAAGAACTCAGGGCCCGACAACAGGCGGTTTCAGTAGAAAACCATTTTTCAGTAGCCCCAACGGAAGAGGGGGTGGATCAAAAAGAAACTCCGACTGCAACGGCGCAGGTGACGCTTGCGGCATCGGGAGAGAGGCGAACGGGCAGCAAGAGGGAATTGACGAAAGGATCGCGGGAGGGTCGGCGGGTGTGGTGGGGGGGGAGACTTCTCACTCAGCTCAGAAGGAGAGGGAAAGGAGGGGGGGGGAGTCTTCTCGGAAGGGAAGACAAAGGAAAAAATCAGGCACAAATATGCTTCGAGGAAGGGAGGTATGCAGTCTCTTCAGAAGGAGAGAAGGGTTAGCGGAGTCAAAGAAGGGGGCTTGGAGAAGGAAGGACTCATGTAACCGCAATATGGGCGTAGAAAACAGGTGTATGGGGAAGAAATTATCTCAGGGGCAAGATATAAACCATCCAAAAGGGAGGAAGAGCCGAATCCAGAACCCATCAGAGAGGAGCTCATTCAGGTAAAAGAAGACCAAAAGCAAACGTCCAGGAATACTGAGGGCAGTGAGGGGAATTAAACTAAGAAAGGAGGGAAAGGTATTAACACGCGCGCAGCTACGTGGACGAGTCGATATCAAAAAAAAAAAGAGGGTAGGAAAATATAATAAACCGAAAGAAGAGCGATTGGAAGAGGACTACCTCGCAGAGAGGTAGGAAGAAAAAGGAAACCTGTATCCTTGGAAGGGGGGAGCAGGGGTATGCTCGAAAGAAACCAGATACCAGAGGGAAGGGGAGGCTGGATTGGAAGTCGAAAACCTATGGACGCGAGGAAGGGGACGGAGGAAGGTTATTCCAAAGGAAAAGGAAAAAGGAAAAATCTTCGTGAAGGAAAGCAGATATAAAAAACTCCATGAGAGAACTCGAGAAGAAAAGATACCAGTATGGGAAGGAGCAGCTGAGGTAAAGAAAGAGCTGGTTTGCAGATTGAAATGAGGACTTCAAAATCAATCAAGAGGGGTGAATAGCAGAAGAGGGAAGGAAAACACGAGGAAAAAGTCGCTGGCCGTGAGGGACCTAAACTATCTCTTGAAGGGAGTACCCCCCGAAATACCAGAGCTCAGAAAAAGAATCTCGTTTGAAAGTCAGGGAGGGGCTTGTTTATACACACCTAGAGAGGGAGGTCGAAGAGAAAACTGGGGAGAGGGGGGACCCCTCCTTGGATCTTTCCCCGTGAGGTTCCTTGGGGGGCACGCGAAGGAGGGTGTAGAAAAAAGGAGGGGAAATTCGAATAAATCGGGGGGTAGAGAAAAGAGGGTGAAGGAAGGAAGAGACTACCAAAAAGACTTCGGGTAGATGGAGCTCTTATAAAATGTAGGTGGAAAACCTTATATCGGGCGCCGAAAAAGAAAAAGAAAGGGAGGGTTCAAAAAGCCCCCTTGACGTACACACAAGGTGGGGGGGGGGGGGCCGGTTAAAACAACTCGGCTCCTAGCGCTTACTCAAGGATTAGATTTCGAGAGGGACGGAAGACCCATTCTCCCGTCGATAAAGAAGGGCAAAAAAAAGGTCTCCGCCCAAGGTGGGCCTGGGAAAAACTGGGTCCCGTTGGTACTTTTAAGAAAGGTCGTGATAAAGAGGGCTGATGTCCCGAGTGCAAAAAGGTGGAGAGAATCAACGCAAAGATCTAAACGGAAGATCTCAATACCAGGAAAGAGAGAGCGTAGGTAGAGGGCTTAGAGGGGAGAAAGCCCAGCTCCGCGGCAAACCTTTAAGGAAAGAAAAACTAAAACTCCAGGTTGGCCAGTCGGAAAAAACACATTATTTCATGTGAGCGATAGACTGATTCGGAGACGATCAGTTTCTGTAACTATGGGGTGGGGGGGGGGAACGTGAGCAAAGAGTCTAGATAGGATCATGGCCAGAGGAGGGTGCGAGATCAGTCGCATCTATTCAGGGTAGGTAAAGAGAATGCGTCAGGGAAGGAAGGAGGAAGGGAAAGTTCTTAGATTCAGAGAAAGGGGGCAGTGGAGTGCAAGAAAGATGAGGTTGCAAATTCTTTCCTGAGAGGAATGAGAAACCACTCCATAGCTCGGGGAGGGGGAAGGAAGAATCGCACGGTCGCCGACAAACAGCGGGTTTGAGGAAGGAAGCTCAGTAGGGGGGGTCGGGGATGTAAGTGAGGGGGATGCAACGGAGGGTCAAGTACAGGCAGTCGACAAGAAAAAGTCGTGTCTACTAAGAGCTCGTCGGGAGGAACGGGGGAAGTCAAGTACAAGGCTAAGAGCTGGCTGGGGGAGGGTTTCAGAGCTCCGAAGACTAGGCGGCTGAGAGAAAAGGTAGGGGGAACGATAGAAAGAAAAAGTACGGCAAAGAGCTTATTCTAGCGGATCGAGAAAAAAGTTGGAAGGAGACCGAGCCTCGGAGATCCGCTACTTAGAGGGAGGGGGGGCGGATCGACGAAGGGGGGGGTTCAAATTCGCAGCGAAGTTGGCAGGACAGAGTCAGTTTACCTCGATCGACGACCGGCACCGGGGAAGGATCGAAAGGGGACTTCTATTCCGATGGAAAAAACGCAAAAAAGTATACGGGGGGGAGAGATCGAAAAACATGGAAAAAATTATCTCGAACCGGAAAGAGTCTAAAAATGGGACCTCAGAGAAGGCGGCAGGGTGTTCATGGAGTCACAGCACACGAAAATAGTAGTGGAAGAGGCCTGTCAAGTTGGAGGAGGCGGCTCAAAGAGAGCAACTCGAGATACTGGAAAGGGGGAGAGAAGGGATAAGTGATACCGGGCAGGGAAGGAATGTCAAAAAGAAAAGGACAAGATCTTTGGGGACGACATTGTAAAAGAGACGGAAAGATCAGGCGGGACAGCCGATAAATACGAAGGAGGCAGGATCCAAAATATGACGCAGAAGGAAGGCCAAGCGCGGGTCGAAACTTGGAAAGTGCCGTTGCGCACTCCTGTGGCGGGAAATAAGATGGAGAAAAAGCGATCCATGGGTGAGGGAAATCTTGAAAATGGGAACACCTTAAATGTAAAGAGAGCCGAAGGAGGAGAAGCGATCAAATAAAAAGCGGCAGGAAAAAGAACTGCTAGGGATAGAGAACCCTACAAGAGAGGAACCGCTCAGAAGAAGAGTGTAGAAGCGCAGCATAAACAGAACACAGGGGTACGTAAGCAAGCAAGGTGTACCGAAGCCAGGCAATCAGAGGAGACTAACACCTCGGCTGGGAGGGGAGGGGGAAGAGGGGAGGTCCAAAAAAAAAGAAGGGAAAAAATCTTGGTGGAGAAGGAGTCGAAATCCTTTCAAAGGGAAATCGAGCGTGGGCCAAGGTGTTGAGCGGTAGATGAAAGGAAGGGGAGGTAATGTCCCGAAACGTAAAAGGACAATTTCACAACGACTCTCACATGCACAGCGAGGAAAAAAATACAGATGAGACCAAAAAAAGAAAAGAAGGAGGAACACTATCACGGAGGAACTTAGGGGTCTTTTGAAGAGGGGGTAAATCTCCAAAAAACTGAGGAAAAGAAAAGGAGGAAAGAGGAAGGAGAGGAATAAAAAGATTTTTAAAACAAGATAGAAAAGTAGAAGGTACTTGTGAGAGAATGCCTCGACGCGAAAAGTACCGCAATCCAAGGAGGCAGTTATCAAAGCGACACGGAGAGGAATGCGGGGAAATCGCAGTCTCACTGGGACAGGAAAAAGCAGGGGGGATAGATGAATAAGGGGGAAAGGAATCATTCTCAGAGATGATTATGAAAAGACTATCGGGGGGGGGAGGGATAGATCGGAGGGTTGGGAGCAGGACCTCGGGGAGTAGGGGAGTTGGTGAAGAAGTGGGAATCCCATCAGATTCCAGACGCGCGTTTGTACTGAAGGGGGTGTTTAAATGAAGCTTAGACAGTAAAAAAGAAGACTATTCCGAAGGGAGGAAAACTAATTTGACCCTTCATTAAAGAGAAGGACCGGGAAAAGGAAAAAAGTTAAAAAACCGGGCCGAAATTTCCGGTACGGCTCCTCTCGTCAAATTGTCGCAATGGAAGAAGTCTAGAAAAAGCGGGGGAAGCACAACACTGGTAGCGACCACAGAAGATAGACACTCTGAACTCTTTGAAAAGGATTTTTTGGAAGGGATAAAAAGACTTAAGAGAACGGGCCAAAAACAAAACAGTAATTCTTAGACTTCCAATAACTGAGAAGAGCCAAACTGAGAACGAAAAGCCCGCGAGTTGGAAAATCGGTCCTACGGCGAAAAAAAAAACCGTCTATTTAGTAGTCAGGTCAGGGAAAAACTCAGTGAGAGATAGAAGGAGAAGAAGGTCAGTAGAGCTAGGTGGACGGAAAGGAAAGCCAAATCCGAAGGGGTCGCCTTATTTACCTACGAAAGAAAAGAAAAGAGGAGGGTTCGATGAAGGGAGGTCAAGGGGGTAAAAAGGAAAAGTCACTTAAGTGAGCTGATGGTTAGAAGAGTTTGTAATGTCTCCCTTTGGGATTGGGGGTGAAACCGTGAAAAAAAAAAAAATTCTAGAGGAGGAGAAGTTCGAGCAAAACATTTGAAGAGGTGTGGAGAAGGAAACACCAGGGGATTGCTACTATCGAGAGAGAGATTTGGAGGAACGATTGTACGCAATGGAAGAAGGTCAAGCAGAAAGTTAACGGGGGGGGTTAAAGGAAAAGTGAGAGAGAGAAAAAAAAGAAAGAACCGCTGAGGGGAAAAAAGTTTGGGGCATTCACATCTTTCAAGAGTTTGCGCGGTGGATGAGAAATCCGAAGGAAGCTCCATAAAAAACTGACTCCTCTCGAGCCACAGTCAATAGAAGAGAAAAGGGAAAAAAACAAAAACGGAGGAGGAAAAAGGATAGTAGTGAAGGGTACTTTATGAAACTAGCGAGAGAAAGAAGGGGATGGATCTGGGGGAAGGAAAGGGCGTGATTCTAGCATCCACAAGTCCTAAAAAGAGGGACCTTGTCTCATAAATTTTTACCTAAGCTGGTTCGGGGAGGTGACTCCTCTCTCCTTCGAGTAAAAAAAAGAACTGGAATGCAAGAAAGAAGAAAACATCGGCTCCATCGTCTAGATCGGGTACGAGAGAAAAAAAGGTGTCAAAGGAAGATAAAAATCGTAACAGGTGAGAAGAAATCTCATCTAATAAAGGGGTCAGTCAACGTTCTAAAAACCCGATAAAGAGATACATCTAAAGCAAAGAGGGTCGAACATGAAAAAAAGACGGAAAGTTACTGTAGGGACTAGAAAAGACAGAAAATCAGGATACAGAGAAAGAGAGACTTTAAAATCCTAGGGGTAGGAGGAGGGCCGAGACCATAGAGCAGGAAGAGAGATTGTCTAAGGCTACTAAAGAAAGATGGCCATGAAGACAGAAAGAGAGAATTTGGGGCGTCTTAAACGGTAGGGAACGACCCTAGTTATGTTCAAATTCTCAAGCGAGTAAGAATTATGTACAATGCGAGAAGGAAGTGGGGGGTTTCCGGCATAGGGTTTAAAATGAAGCAAGAATGGGGACCGGGTGGAAAACGTGGAAACGTAGCGTAGGGAGATATCACTTTTTTGGAGGAAGATAGTGGGAGGTCGAGCAAAATTACTACAATTGGCGTACGGGATATAAAGGCGTGCTGTGGAGGAGGGGGGAGGGAGTAATGACCATCAAGGATTCATGCTTGTGGGAGAAAAAGGAGGAGATGAGAATTACACTCTGAATAGGGATGACTATTTTGAAACAGCGTCATGGAAGAAGTGCACCAAAGCAGGACAGCTGAATGATCTCAATAAACGAAACAAAAACGGGAGTAGAGAAAACCTAGCAATCTGAAAACTCGTCGATGTCAGATACTACAAACATTAAAACGTGCCGGTCAGGATAAAGGAGAAAGAGAAGAGAAAGACATGTGGAAGTAACTGACACTTGCTAAGAGGGGTGAGAACGTGGCAAACAACCGAGCAAAGGATTTGCAAACTCGGATCTGCGCACATTTAATTAGGAAACACTCAGAGACGTTGAGAAACTGTTAAAAAGGAGGGAAAAACAGTACAGAAGATAGGAAAGGAGTGGGCAGAACCTGTGGGTTGGGTGGATAAAAAGAGGAAAATCCTAGTGAAGGATGGACGAAGATGTAATTCATGACTCAGGGGGGGGAAGTCGATTCGTTTTAGAGAGAGTCTGTAATTTATATAGAAGGGGGAGGACTTTGAGGGAGGAAGCATCGAAAAGACGGGAGCTACCGCCACACTCACTGCTGAACATCTAGAGGAGAAAAAACTACGTATCAGGACAAAAAAAAAAAAGACCTCCAAAAATAGGGGGAGACGGTTGTACCAAAGAGCGAAAAGAAGGAAAGGGGGGGCTGAATAGAGGAAAAGGGGGGAAAAAATGACTGATGACTTCTCCTAGTTCTCGAGGGAGATCGGAGAACCGCTCGTCAAAGGTTCATTCGAGGGACGAGGTTGTGAGATCTCGGATAGAGTTTAAAAAAAAACGAGGGAGGGTTAAGAGAGCTTTTCCACATAGGGAAGTAAAGCTTGTATGAAAAGGGTGAAATGGTAGTGGTCAAGTGAAAGACGATGAAACGGGGGGCACCTGATCGTGCTGGGGTCGAGAAAACTATGAGGGGACTCATAGGAATAAACGAAGTGACCAAAGTAGACTAGAGGGGTCGAAAGAAGACTAGGAGGCAGGCGTGGTAGGGGCTCCAAGAATAAGTATCAGGAGGCAGGGTCAGAGAGACTATCTTTGGCTCAAATGGAGTAAACAAAGAATGAACGTTGCATTGGGGGACGCAAAACAAGACGTACGGGAAGTATGCAGAACTTTAACTTAGACGGACGAGAAGGGATATCCATAGAATACGGACGTTTAGGAAGGAGAAGTAACAAGGGAGAAAAGAAAAGCTTCACCCTATCTTCGAGTGTCTAGTGCAAAAAGCAAACCGAGACATAGGGGTGCGTAGGTCCATAAAAATCCTGTCCGAAACGGGTTAAAGGACGATCATGCCGGTGGGAGGGAGGGGCCGGAGAAGGTGTGAGCTACTAGTAACTCGTAAGAAGTTAGGGTCAGAGACAAATTTGCCAGAGTGGAGTCGCGAGCTGTAACAAGGACAATCTTCAACCGAAATTCTTCTGTCTGAAACTTGAAAAACTGGGAGTGTCGCGTCCCGATAGTGAAACCGACACCTCCGTCCGGAGGGGAAAGCGCGTCAGCGAAAAGCCAGAAGGAGAGAAAAAAGGAGTCAGGGAAGAAAGGCGAGAGGACCAGAGCGTATAAAACGTACTCCATTGAAGAGAGCAAAGATCTCGCTTAACAGAAGAAAAACAAATAAAACACGCAGGCGACTCAGGTAAAAGAGAAGGGGGCACGAATCTCGACAAGAGGACGGACACACGCAGTTTCGACCATGCAAATTCAGTAGCAGAAGAAATAAGAACCAAGAAGAAAGGAAAGACAAATACCTATCTCGAGGAGAGGGAGTCCAAAAACCTGGGAGGTTACGGCTAAAAGCTAGTATGGAAATGAAAAACAGGAGTCGAGTGAGACTAAAGGGTAACGAAGCTCACCTGAGTAAAGGACAACAAATTTCTGCTCCGAATAGAAGTCGAAGGAAAACGGTGAATAAGTCATGAATTTAATGAGAGCATAGACAGGAATTAAACTACCCTGGGCATAGATGCAGGAAGAGTTAAGCACAAACAACTGATTGAGAAATTGCCTCAGTAACGAGATAGGGAAGAGGGTGGCTCTAAGGTAAAAAACTCGAAGAACTTATAATAGGCCGCGGGAAAATAGATGAGGAAAAAGTGCCTCGAATGGAGATTCATCAAGGGGACTGGGGATTTTTTCGAGAGGGTGTGGGGATACGCGTTACGCTGAATCGTGGTGTCCGAGCCTAATCTTTTTGCCACGCAAAACGAAAAAAACGAAAAGGCACTCTGGATGTCATATTAATTACAGATAGAAAAAATGAAGAAACCAAGAGGATGATGGAGAAAGATGTACGGAAGACGGAAAAAAAAGGGACGATGGTCAGAGGAAGAGGTGCAGGGCCTCTGCTACGATAACTAACCGGAACGGAAAGAAAATTCAACAAAACTGAGAATAGAAATGGATATCGAGAAATGG